>Ga0129299_1000873_pt1 | contig 20066 bp, 15 predicted proteins | sample ConPoolayeCmetaG_FD_94477 | JGI IMG/M metagenome (GOLD analysis project Ga0129299, IMG submission 94477) | Hot spring microbial mat communities from California, USA to study Microbial Dark Matter (Phase II) - Cone Pool mat layer C metaG ...
CCGCCGCCCCCACGCCAACCCCCGCCCCTATCGCGGTCGATCTGTTCGTGGATCCGCCGTCCCTCGTCGAAATCGATGGCCGTTCCCTGGGCAAGGTCCAGTTCGTCACCGTCCACCTCACCCCCGGCCGCCATCGCGTTCGCCAGGTCATCGAAGGTTATCGCGACACTGCCACCGAGGTCGAAGTCACCCCCTCCACCCGGCGGCTGAACCTGACCTTGCCGCCTTTCGGTCTACTCACGGTTTTGCAGGATCTGGGCCAACCCACCGCCGGCGTCAAGGTTTTCCTTGACGGGGAGCAACTGGGCGGCCTGCCGCTTTTGGAGCGCAAGGTCGCCGCGGGAGAGAGGGCGCTGAAGGTGGTGTGGCCGGACGGCGGCGTGTTCGAAGAGACCATCTCGATCACCCCCGCCGGGCATACCCGCCTCACCGTGTGGCCCCGTTCTTAGGATCCTTGCAGCAGACCAACCCACGGAGTTGTTTGCGCCGAGCGTGTGCCAGCCCTTTCGGCGCGGTCAGATCCTTGCAGAGTGGCCCCAGCCAACGGCATCCGATAGGGGAGGTGGCCAGCGGCGATGGTAAACTTCCGCGCCCGGCCGCTGTGGGCACTTTTTTGGGAACGGGAGCGACTCATGGGACCCCTCGCCCGCCTCATTTTCCTGCTTGCAACCACTACCATTCCAGCAACTTCCCACGCCGCAGAGATGGGTGCCGAGCACTTGGGTAAGGTGCTCCCAGCCTGGAGCGCCCTCCCCTTCGTGGGCATCCTCCTCTCCATCGCACTCTTCCCCCTCTTTGCCCCGCACTTCTGGCACAAACACTACCCCAAGGTGGCCGCCGCCTGGGCGCTGGTCTTGCTCGTCCCCTTCGTCCTCGCCTACCACGGCCCGGCGCTCCATGAAGTGGCCCACATGCTGGTCATCGACTACATCCCGTTCATCATCCTGCTGGCGTCGTTGTTCACCATTGGCGGAGGCATCTACATCAGCGGCACGCTGCGCGGCGCCCCAGCCACCAATTTGGGCATCTTAGTCGTCGGCACCGTGCTCGCCTCCTGGATCGGCACCACCGGCGCCGCCATGTTGCTCATCCGGCCGCTGCTGCGCGCCAACCGCGAGCGCCGGCACAAGGTCCACACGGTGGTCTTCTTCATCTTTCTCGTCGCCAACGTGGGCGGCTGCCTCACGCCCCTTGGGGACCCGCCGCTGTTCTTGGGGTTCCTTCACGGCGTGCCGTTCTTCTGGACGCTCACCTTGTGGAAGGAAATGCTGCTGGTGGCCGCCATCCTGCTGAGCGCCTATTTCGCCCTCGACACGTACTTCTGGCGGAAAGAGGACGTCCTGGTGCGGCAAAGGAGCGGCGCCCGCGAACCCCTGCGCATCCAGGGGTGGCACAACCTCTTCTTCCTCGCCGGCGTGCTGGCGGGGGTGATCGGTTCTGGGGTGTTACACCTGGGCGGCGTCACCATCCTGGGGGTCCAGCAACATGTGCAGAACCTCCTGCGCGACGGTCTTTTGCTGACCATGTTGGCGCTGTCGTGGCTGACCACACCCTCCCCCATCCGGCAGGCCAACGAGTTCACCTGGGAACCCATCCGCGAGGTGGCGATCCTGTTTGCCGGCATCTTCGCGACCATCATTCCTCCCTTAACCATGCTGCGCGCGGGCGAGAGTGGCGAGCTCGCCTACATCATCCACACCGTACACGACCCGGCCAGTTTCTTCTGGGCCACCGGGCTGCTCTCGTCGTTTCTGGACAACGCCCCCACCTACCTCACCTTCCTCTCCACCTCCCTGGGACGGCTGTGGCCGGGCCTGCCAGAGAAAGCAGCCATTCTAGAGCTCATCGAGCACAACAACGCGTACCTGCAGGCGATCTCCTGCGGCGCGGTATTCATGGGGGCCAACACCTACATCGGCAACGCGCCTAACTTCATGGTCAAGTCCATCGCCGAGGAGAGCGGGGTGAAAATGCCCTCCTTCTTTGGCTATATCGTCCGCTTCACCCTGCCCTTCCTCATCCCCACGTTCATCTTGGTGGACCTGATCTTCTTCGAATAGGAGGCACCCTTGGACAGCTGGCAGCAACTCATCGTCACGGGCAGCGACACGGCGCTGCGGAGTTTCATCGCTGGCTTCGAGGCGGCGCAGGGAACCCAGCTGGGTGTCGCCTTCGGCACCGACCTCGGGATCGACGCCAGCTCCCTGGCCGCCCGCGTGCGGGCGCTGCTGGCGCCTGGATCGTCTCATCACGCCATTTACTGCAACGCCGTCACCGCGGCCCAATTGGCTGGCGCGCTTGCGGCCCGCGGGCGGGACGCGGGGCTGGTGGTCAGCAGTCAGTGCGAAGTACATGCCGCCTCGTTCTCTTTCGAGGTGGGGACGTTCTCGGTCGAGGTGGCCCAGGCCATCCGCCAGCAGTTCCTCGAGGCTGCCCCCGAGGGGGTGGAACGGCTGGACTACCACGCCGATGAGATCCACCGCCCCGACGCCCAGGGCGCCGAGTTGTACGCTCCCGAGCACCCCTTCGAGTTCCGCGCTCGGGGCACCTTCCGCGGCCCCTTCCCCGCCATCGTGGAGCTTTACCACCGCGCCCGCACCTTTGAGCACGTCACCGCCACCCCTCTCAGGCTGGAGACCAGCGCACACTAGCCCCGTGACGGGTTGATGACCCGCGCGAGGCGGGCCTGCGGGCCCGCGCTCCACTCCTGGCGGGGTGGGGGGGCGTCTTTGAGCCAAACAACTTCCTTTCCTGGCCGCGGCCGGGCCCGTACGAGCGCTGGCAAACGCGCGGCGTTTTCCAAGGCGGGGAGGGAAAGGTGTGGGAAGGTGGCCGATCGCGGGCGACGACAGACCTCCCAGCGGCGCGACGTCCCCCCTGCCACCTCAAGCGCCGGCGGCGGGAGGCGCGGCCGCTGATGAGGGTGGTGGCCAAGAGTTACCTGTCCGGCGTCTTTACGGGCCGCGTCGACCAGCTCTAGGATTGTTCACTCGAGCACGAATCTCCCGTCGCGAGTCCGGCCGCTTCAACATCGACTCAGCGCCGCCCCCCCAAATCAGAGCCTTCGGGCATCCGGGGTCGCGGAAGCTGGCCTAACGCCGGCGGGCCTTCCGGCCGGAGGGCGGGCGCCGCACGACCGCGGGTTTGGAGCGCGGCCGTCCCCCCGGGGAGCTCGCGGAGCTGCTCCGACCGTGCCGCCCCGGAGAGACTCCACGCTCAGCCTCCAAGTGCCGTGCCAGCAGTGGCTCCAGTTCCACTTCCCAGCGCTCCTCGTTGATGCCTCGAACCCTGACGCGCAACTCGTCGCCCAAGCGAAGAACCCGCCCGTGCCGCTGGCCCACCAGCCGGTGTCCCAGTTCGTCGTACCGATAAAAGTCATCGCGCAGCGCCGAGACGTGCACGAGCCCCTCGACAAACACCTCGGCCAGCTGCACGAACAGCCCGAAGGCGGTGACGCCGCTGACGTGCCCGGTGAACTCCTCTCCGATGTGGGCGCGCATGAACTCCGCCTGCTTCCAGCGCACCACCTCCCGTTCGGCTTCCTCCGCCCGCCGCTCGGTAAAAGAACTGTGCTGGGCGATGTCCTCCAACTCGCCCAGCACGGCGTCGCGCTTGGCACCCGCCATCACCTCTCCGCTCAGCATGCGCTGCAGGCAGCGGTGCACCACCAGATCCGGGTAGCGGCGGATGGGGGAGGTGAAGTGGAGGTAGAAATCGGTGGCGAGGGCGTAGTGACCTTTGCACTCCGAATGGTAGGCGGCCCGCGCCAGGGAGCGCAAGATGAGCGTCTGCAGCAGGCGCTCCTCGGGGCGACCGGCGATCGCCGAAAGCACCCGCTGCAGCTCGCGCGGCGGCAACTCCTCCAGATTCCCCTTAAGCGGCACTCCGAACTCCTCCAGCACGGCCTGCAGCTCAGCGAGTTTGCCCGGGGACGGGCGTTCATGAACCCGGAAGATCGCCGGTTGCCGTCCCCAGACCAGCAATCTGGCGACGCACTCGTTGGCGGCCAACATGAGTTCTTCGATGAGACGGTGCGCGCGGTTACGTTCCGCCGCCACCACTCCGGTCATGAAGCCGCTGGGATCCAGGAGAATCTCGGGAACGGGGAGATCGAAATCGATGGCGCCCCTTCGCTGGCGCCGGCGGGCGAGTCGTTGCGCGGCCTCATCGAGCAGCAGCAGCGACGCCTTCACTTCCTCCGGCAGGTCTGCGGGCCAGCTGCCACTCTCCAGCCAGGCGAACACCTCCGTGTAGGTGCAGCGACGCCGGGAGCGGAACACCGACCGCTCGGCTCGATACCCCTCCAAAGCGCCGTCTTGCGTTACTACGGCGCGCAGTGAGAAGGAAAGCCGATCCTCATTTGGCACCAGCGAGCAGAGGTGGTTGGAGAGTTTCTCCGGCAACATGGGGACCGCCCGTCCAGGAAAGTACACGCTGGTTCCTCGCTCCCTGGCCGCGGCATCGAGGGGGGTGCCGGGGCGGACGTAGTAGGAGACGTCGGCGATATGCACATACACTTCGATCGCTCCATCCGGCGCGGCAAAAGCGACGACGGCATCGTCGAAGTCCCTGGCGGTCTCGCCGTCGATAGTGACGGCGGGGTGGTGGCGGAAATCGGAACGTCCGGCCAAATCGCCAGCCGTGACCGCGTCGGGCAGTTCGGCGGCTTCTCGCTCGGCTTCGGGGGAAAACTCGACGGGTATGGCGAGATCTGCCAGGACTACCTCCTCGTCAACCCCGGCTTCGCCAGCCACCCCTAGGCGGCGCAGCAGTTTCCCCGAGACCGCCCCCGCCTCGCCCCACTCTCCCACCGCCACCTCGACGAACTCGCCGTCGCGCGGCGCCTCCCCCGCCCACGGCTCCAGCTCGACGCGCACCCCCAACCGCCGGGCATGGGGCTCCACCCACGCCTGGCGCCGGTCAGTGCGGAACCGGCCAACCAGGGTGGGCCGGCGGCGCTGGAGGATCTTGATCACCTGCCCGAACCGCTCCACCGTCAAGCCGCCGCGTCGCCTTCGGCTGGCGCGCTGCACCAGGACGCGGTCACCGTCGAGGGCGGTGCCCAGATCTTCCGGGGCGACGACGATTTCCGGCGCGCTATCATCCTCGCCGCGCAGCACGCCGAACCCTCTGGCGGTGATACGCAGCGTGCCGGTGAAGTACTCGGTGAACTCGATGGCCACCCACCGGCCCTTGCCCCCGTTTACCACCTCGCCGCGCAGCTCCGCCTCCGCCAGCAACGCGTGAAGCATCGGCCGAGGCACTTGCAGCTCTCTCTCCAGATAGGTCAGGCTTGCGCCCTCAAATCGGCGCGCGCGCAACGCGGCCAAAACGGCCCGTCGGTGCATCAAAGCGATCTCCCCACGCCCATGATCATACGGTTTCGACCCCGGTTATACATCCGACGCAGCGTCTGCCGTTGACAGCCCACGCGCCGCCCTATAGACTTCGCCACGGCGGGTGCGAAAGTGGCGGAATAGGTAGACGCGCAGCGCTCAGGACGCTGTGGGCTTACGCCCATGGGGGTTCGAGTCCCCCCTTTCGCACCATGTGCCGCACGGACCTGCACCTTCAAGGGTTCAGGCGAAGCGATCGCGGTGCTGACCGCGCCTCAGGCGGTTTGGCTTCCGGCGTGAGCGATCGCCGCGAGCCGCTCCCGAAAGATCGGAAACACGGCGTCCAAACGCGTGAGCTTGAGCAGCGCCTCAATGCGCTGATGCGGTTGCAGGAGAACCAGTGTCCTCCCGGAGCGAGTGAACTTCTGCAGGTAGCCAACCAGCTCACCGATGCCAGTGGAATCCACGTAATCGATGTCGGCTAGATCGATCACCACTCCACCTTGCGTCTCGTCCAGCACCCGCTGAAGCTCGGCCGCAAACTGCTTGGCCGACTCGCCAAGGGTCACCTGTCCGGCCACCTTCAAGACCGTGACACCCTGTTCCATCTCTCGCTTGGTTTGCATCGCACGACCTCCTTGAATACATCCTCAAAAAGCCCCGCCACCGCCTCCCGCCATCACCACGTGCGCTCTCAGCAGCGCGGCAAGGCCATGGTTTCCCTCACCCTCGGCCATGTGCACGGGCACGCCCTTCACCACCCCGCCACGCTCACCGTCGCCTCGGCCACCGGCGCGCCAGCGCGCCGCGCGCGACACGAGAAGCGACGCAGGCCACCCATGCGCACGTCCTCGTGAATATCGATGTGCAGCCGATCTCCTGGGGACACTTCTTGGAGAAGGCGAACGCTGTGGAGAGCAGCCAGCCGAACCTGCCCGGCACCCCTGCCCCCATGCAGCAAGGCAATGGCCTGGGCCAAAGCCTCGGCAACCAGCCCCACCGACCACCCCGACCCGCGAGCGTAAAAGCCGCCGGCACTCACCACCACAGTGACTTGCCCCCCGACCCGGGTGCCGTCGCTGCGGTCCACGAGCCGGAAAGGGAAACGGTGCGGCATGTCATCACGCCGAGTCAGCAACTCCTGCCCCGCGCAGGAACTTGACCAGTGCATCAACCGAAGCCAACGCCTGGCTGCCCACGTCCTCATCCTGGATCCGCACGCCAAACTCTTTCTCGATTCCGATCACCAGTTCCAGCGCGTCGATGGAGTCCAGCCCCAGGCCATCGCCAAACAGCGGCGCGGCGTTCTCAATGTCCTCGGGGGACACTCCCTCCAACTGTAATCTCTCAATGATCAGCCGCTTCACTCGGGTGTGCAGATCGCCACGGTCTCCCATCCCCCGCCGTACCTCCCTCTTCAGGCCCGGCAGTATAATCGAACTGAGGCATCCCCTCCACGGGTCGCGACTTCCTGCCTGGCCCCAGTCTCCTGGGGGCGTGAGATGGGGCAGTGGACTGATCGAGGGACGGCAAGGCGAGGAGTTGGGCTCGAAGGGATATGTGCGATATGCCACATATGCCGGGTGACGCACGCCGCTGACTTTTGGGCTGAGCTCACGGCGTGATCCGCGGCTGAGCTCGAAGCGCGCTGGCCAGTGGCGCGTGGTTCGCTGAGCCGGTCGCCAAGCCCGCGCCACCGCAAGCACTGCGCGGCTTGCGAGACCGGCGAAAAGCACGCAAGTTACGTCCTCTACGCGCTCGGGAGGTCCACGTTCGGGCCTGCATGTGCCCGACGAGTTGGCGCCGGAAATCCGTGCGGCCCCGGCCAACGGCCGCACGCTCCAGGCTCTCCTCGCCAAGACCGGTGTGCGCACGCTCAAGGTGCTCAGGAATAGGCGTTCCGCCCGAGGCTCGAGATGGTGAGGGTGAGCTGTCCGGCGCCCTCGACGCGGCGGCACTCTGCCCTGGCAACATTATCAAATAATGGGTGTGGGCAAGGCAACTCGCCCCCTTGACACCACCCGCGGCGGCGGGCAGAATCACTGCGGTTCTTTGAATTCGCGTGTTTTTCCGTAGGGGTGCCCCGGGCGCACATCGCCAGGGGCTGAGATCACACCCTCGTGAACCTGATCCGGGTCATACCGGCGGAGGGAACGGAACGAGAAGGCGCCAGAAGGCCATCTCCCGCTCGCGGTCCCCACCCGACCGGGACCCGGCGGAGGTGGATGATGCGAAAAGTACTCGCACTGGCGCTGTTTGTGTTTTCAACGGCGGTTCCCGCCCGGGCGGCGGAGATCCGCGGGCGCGTGGTGGACGCCACCACGGGTGCCGCGGTGGCGGGGGCACGGGTGACGGCGGCAGGCGCGGCGGCCGCGGCCACCGACGAGCAAGGGGAGTTTGTCCTGACCACCGTGGACGCCGCCGAGGTGGCCCTGGTGGTGGCCCGCACCGGCTACCGCGTGGAGCGACGCGTGGTGACGCTGCCGCTTGCCTCGCCCCTCACCGTGGAGTTGGTCCCCGAAGTGACGTTCACCGACCGAATTGAAGTGACGGCGAACCGTGCTCGGGAAGGGCTGGACCCGGCGACTTTCACCAACGTCCCCCGCCAGCGGGTGGAGGAGGCGTACTGGGGGCAGGACCCGGCCATGCTGCTGGCCGCTGTCGCCCCTGGCTTTTACGCCTATAACGACAACGGCCACGGTATCGGCTACTCCTACTTCTCAATCCGCGGCTTTGGCCAAGCGCGCACCCGCGTTACCCTCAACGGCGCCCCCCTCAACGATGCCTCCTCGGGTGAGCTGTTCTTCATCGACCTGGCCGACTTCCTCGCCACTGCCGGGGACATCCAGGTGCAGCGGGGGGTGTTCGGGCTGTCGGGGATTGGCGGAGCGGTGGACATCACCACCGCCCCCCCAGCACTTGAGCCGTCCTTTTCCCTCCACCTGGGCGCCGGCAGCTACGCCACCCGCCGCCTCACCGCCCGCTACGAGTCGGGCCTTTTGGACGGCTCCTGGGCGCTTTCCGCCCGCTACTCCCGAGTGACCACCGATGGGTATCGCGATCAATCGTGGGTGGAGATGTGGAATTACTACTTCTCCCTTGCCCGCCTGGGCGAGCGCTCTCGGCTGCGCATCAATTTGTTTGGTGGCCCCGAGCGCACGCACCTGGCGTACGTAGGGGTGCCCCGGAGCGTGCTGGAAGGGGGGCGCACCGGCGATGCGGAGCGGGACCGCCGCTTCAATCCGCTCACCTTCCCCGGCGAGATCGACAATTTCCTCCAGCCTCACTACCAGGTGGTGCACGAGGCGGCGTTGGGGGACGGCTGGGAGCTGGCGCAGACCTTTTTCTACTTCGAGGGCGAAGGGTATTACGAACAGTTTCGCGCCCGCCGCCGGCTGAAAGAGTACAACTTGCCCGACGTGCGGCTCCCCGACGGCACGTTGATCACCCGCAGCGATTTAGTGCGGCGGCGCACCGTGGACGAGTGGGACGCCGGGTGGGTCCCCACCCTCAGCTGGCGGCGAGGTCCCTTCGAGGTCACGGCCAGCGGCGAAGTACGGATTCACGATGCCCACCACTGGGGGGAGGTGCGCTGGGCGCAGTTCTACCCGGCCGGCGTCGAACCCAACCGGCGCTACTACGATTACGGCGTGGACAAGCGCAGCGCCACGTTGCTGCTGCGCGCCGGCTGGCAGGTGAGCGAGCGCCTGCGCCTCACCGCCGGGATGGGCGCCGCCCGCCACGCCTACACCCTGCGCGACGACCGTATTCGCGGGAAGGCCTTCACCGAGACGTTCCGCTTCTCGCTCCCCCGCGCCGGGGCGGTGCTGCGCCTGGGCGACGGCGCCGAAGCCAGCTTCCAGGCGGCCCGGGGAATGCGCGAGCCGACCTTCCGCAGCATTTACGACCCCCAGGATTACTACGGTCAGCGTGTCGCCCTCAACCCTGAAGACGCTTGGGACTACGAGCTGGGCGTGGCCCTCCGCCGGCCCACCTGGCGGATCCGGGGCGCCCTCTCGTACCTCAACTTCGCCAATGAGATCGTCTACGCCGGCGCTTTAGATGACAATGGCGTGCCCATTTACGGCAACGGCGCCCGCTCCCGCCACCGCGCCGCGGAGTTGGAGGCCACCTGGCACGCCGGCAACCAGTTCAGCTTCGATCTGGCTCTCACCGCCACCCGCAACACCTTCACCCGTTTCCGCGAGTTCACCTGGGACGGCGCGACGATCATCCACGACGGCAACCGCATCGGCGGTCACCCCACCTCGCTGGCCAGTGCCACGGCGCGCTGGATGGGCGACGGGGTGCATCTCGCCGCGTCCTTACGGCACGCTGGCAAGATGTACCTGGACTCCTCCCAGGACAACCGGCGCTACCCCGAGCGGCGCGCCGCCCCCGGTTACGTGCCGCTGATCAACCCCTCCTTCACCGTCCTCGACCTCCTGGCTCGCCTGGACTTAGAGCGCCTGGCGCCGCGCGCTGCCACTGCCATTCCCGTCACCTTGGAGCTGCGCATCAACAACCTCCTCAACGAGCGCTATACGGCATTCGGTTACGTGGACGCCGGCGAGCCGCAGTTCATCCCCGCGGCGGGGCGCAACGTGTACGCAGGTCTTGCGGTGAGCATGTAGGATAAAGGACAGCAACAAAGGAGGTGAGCCACGGCCGAGGGCAGATGGCAGACGGTGCGCGACGGCGTGCTGGCCGGGCACCGGCTGGTGGCGGTGTTCGACGTCGTGGCGGGTGGGGCGGACGAGCGGGCGGCCATGCCCATCTGGGCCAGTCTGGCGGTGTTCTACCGCGACATGGGGCCAGACGGGCTGCCCGCACCCCCTACTGCCGCCCAGCTCGACGCGCTGAACGCCCGCCTTTGCACCCTGCTGGCCGCCTGCGGGCGAGGTCGCTTGGTCGGAACCATCACCATCAACGGGCGGCGCGAACTCGTCATCTACACCGCCGCAGCGGAAGAGCTGCGCCGGGCAGCTCGTGCCCTGCAGGACCAGTTCCCGGAGCTGGAACTACAGCTGACCGTGATGCGCGACCCTGACTGGACGGTGTTCCGCCAGTTCGTTCCGGAGAAGCGCTAGAGTGAAGGACTTATCCTCACTCCTGAAGGGCGTCGCTAGGTGGCCCACCGTGCGTTAAGCCCTCCTAGCGACACCCTTCAGCGATGGGGAGGTACGAAGCGGACAAAATCCGTCTCGCGATGCCAGCGGGGTCCGGCCTGATGTATTGCGTGGTAGTCTAAAAAAACAGGAGACGCGAAATATGCACTACCAACTCCCCCCTCTCCCCTACGCCACGGACGCGTTGGAGCCCTACTACGATGCGGCCACCGTGGCGCTGCACCACGGCAAGCACCACGCTGCCTACGTGGCAGGTCTCAACGCCGCCCTGGAGAAGTTGCAGGCAGCGCGTGCCGCGGGCGACTTTTCGGCGATCAAGCATCTCTCTCGCGAGGTGGCGTTCCACGGCGGCGGCCACCTGTTGCACTCGATCTTCTGGACCAACCTGACGCCGCGCGGCGGTGGTCGGCCGGAGGGAGACTTGGCGGCAGCCATCGACCGCAACTTCGCATCCTTCGATGCCTTCGACGCCCAGTTGCGCGCGGCCGCTAACGCCGTGGAGGGGTCCGGGTGGGCCGTCCTCGCCGCCGCGTCGACTGGTGAGCTGGCCATCCTGCAGGTGGAGAAACACCAAAACCAGCTCCTGCCCGGGTGGACCCCGATCCTCGCCATCGACCTGTGGGAACACGCCTACTACCTGAAATACCAGAACCGGCGCGCTGACTTCGTCGCCGCGCTGCTCGACCACCTCGTCAACTGGCAGGACGTGGCCGCGCGTTTCGCGGCGGCGTGCCGCGCGGCCTGACCTGGAGCGGGAAGGAGCGGCCAGCAGTGGAAACGGATCGCCCGGCTGGCCCACTGCCGCAAAGCGCACCGCCATGCCGGCCAGCGTGAACGATCTGCCCCTGGATCAGCTGCTCACCCACCTGGGCGAGCGGCGAGCCACAGGCACGCTCACCGTGGGCGTTCCCCACGCCCGCAAAAAACTGTACCTACTGGATGGCTTGCTGGCCGGCGTCAACTCCACCAATCCGCGGGAGCTGTTGGGTCATTTCCTGGTGGGGTGGGGGCTGGTGAGCGAGGAACAGGTGGCCGAGGGGATGCGCTTGCAGGAACAACTGGGGACGCCCCTTGGCCGCATCCTCGAGCGCATGGGAGCCATCGACTCCGAGTCGCTGGGGCAGGCTCTGGTGGCCCAGTGCGAAGAAGCGGTCCTCGACCTGTTCATCGCGCCGCGCATGGAAAACCTCCGCTTTGCCGAGAACATCGTGCCCCTGGATCGCCCCCTGGAGCTTCGGCGCCCCCTCGTTCCCCTGGTCTTGGAGGGCCTGCGGCGGCGTGACACCGAACGCGGCCTCCGCGACCTGCTGGGCGGTCAGCCGGTGATTTTGGAGCGACGGCAAGACGACGCTCCAGACTCCCTTTCCCCCCGCGATCAGCTCATCCTGGCTGCGGTGGACGGCCAGCGGACCCTCGAGGAGGTGGCGTTTTTGTGCCATCTGCCGCCCTTTTTCGTGGCGGAGCTGGCAGCCCGGGGCGTGCGGGAGAAATTTTTGCGCGTGCGACCGGCGGACGAACCAGTGGTGGAGACCTCGGTCGAAACGGTGGTGCAGCAGGCCCACACCGCTTTAGCCGAAGGCGACTTGCTCGCCGCCTGGCGGGCGGTGCAGCTCCTGCGCGGCCCACTTTCGGGCTACCACCCGCCTCCGGAAACCACCGCCATCGTCAGCGCTATCACGGAACGGGTCAAGCATCTGCAGGCCGGCGCCGCCATGATCCCCCACATCGCTGACCCATCCGCTGCGCCAACTCTCCTCCCGGGCGGCTCGACCGAGATGGCGTTCGTTTGCTCCCGTATCAACGGCGCCTTCAGCCTGCGCCAGATCCAGCGCATCACCCCACTGGAGGAGCTGCACTTCTGGCTCCTCGTGGAGATCCTGATGCGCACGGGCACCATCGACCTGCAACCGCCGCCGAAGAGCGTCCTCCCGGTCACCGACTGATTACCATCCATGGTGGTATCATTCATCACCATGAGCCAATTGCCGCCTCTTGATCGAGCGCTCGTAGCCGACGACAGCCGCGTCACCCGCGCCCTGACGGTGGAAATCCTCAAAGAGTTGGGCGTCGCGGTGAGCGAGGCGTCCGATGGACGGGAGGCGTTGCGACTGGCGGAGGACGCGCGGCCGCCCCTGCTCATCCTGGACGGGCTCATGCCCGGGTTGACCGCCTTCGACCTCATCGCCCAGCTGCGCGCCGACCTGGAAGACTACAAGCCCGTAATCATCATCCAGACCGCCATGTACAAGAGCCGGCGCTGGGAGAGCGAAGCCCGGGCCAACCTCGGGGTGGCGGAGTACCTTGAAAAGCCGGTCGAGCCCGAAGCCCTCATCGAGGTGCTCCAACGCCACTTCTCCCTCCCCTTCCTTGCCAGTTGACGAGGCGGCGCTCCCGCCTCCCTGCTCCCCTACCCCGGCGGCTTCGCGGTTGTCGTGTCGGCCCCGCCTTCGACCTGGGGCGGCAAGGCGAGCAGCCTCATGACGCCCACCAGCCACACGGTGAGGGCCAGCACGATCGGCCCGATAAAGATCCCCAACAGGCCGAACGCGGCAATACCCCCGAACACCCCCAGGAACACCGTTAGCGTCGACATCTGCTGCGTCCCCGAGAGGAGCAGGGGCCGCAAGAGATTGTCGGCGACAAAGGAAACTACCACCACGCCCCAAATGAGCAGGAACAGCGCCGCGCCGTGCCGGCCGTCGAACCACGCCCAGGCGGTGCCGGGCAGCCACACCAGGGCTGTGCCGCCAATCGGTAACAACGAAAGGATACCCATCGCCGTGCCGGCCAGCGCCGGCGACGGCAACCCGGCGATCCACCAGCCGATGGCGCCCGTGACTCCCTGCACCAAGGCGCACAGCAGCGAGCCGCGGAAGATCCCCTCCACCATGGACCGCAGCGAGTCGGCGAGCGACTCGCGAGCTTCGGCTCCCATGGGGAGCAAGCCCAGCGCGCCGTTGGCAAGCTCGCGGCCATCGCGGAACAGAAAGAAAAGAATGAAGATGGCGTTCAGAAAAGTCAACACGCCATCGAACGCCGAAACGATCAGGGCACCTCCCAACTTGGCCGCCATCGCCGAGGCCTTGCCCACAATTGCCCCGGCCACCTTTTGGAAGTCCTCGGGGCGCACACCAACCCGCCCCTGCACTGCCTCCAGCATCTCCGCAATCGCCGGCGCCTTGATGAAGTCGCCGAAGGAGCGAATGTTCTCCTGCTCGAGAGCGGCAGCGATGGCGCTCCCGGCTTCGGCCGCCTGCGCCGCCACCGCCGCGGCAAAAGCGCCGAAGGGCACCAGCACCACCAGGATTACGGCCAGCACCATAAGGCCGGCCGCCAGTGAGCGGTGCCCGGGCAGTCGCGCCTCCAGGGCCAGCCACGGCCGCCGGCACGCCACCGCGAGGATGATCGCCCAGGCGATGGAAGCCAGGAATGGCTTCAAGATCCGCAAGGAGAGAAACCCCATGGCCAGCGCCGCCAAAGTAAACGCCGCAAGGGCGTACAGGCGGGCGTTGTCGGCGCTGCGGTCAGCGAGCATGGCCACCTCCAGCGAGCGTCGCCAACTCTACCCTCGCCAGGACCTTCGGTCTACAGCCTGACCGGCAGCCACCGCCCGCTGGCCAGGCGTCGGGCTTTCTTACGCCTGCGCCCGCTTCCGCTTTTCCGCTGTCGCCACCAGCGGCGCCGGAGCGCGCAGGAAACGCTCTGCCAGGCGATCGGCGAAGCTGGTGAGGGTGAGGTAGGTGGCCGGCACCACGAAGAGGGTCAACGCCGTAGACACCAGCAAGCCGCCGATCACGCTCACTGCCAACGGGGTCATCAGCTCACCGCCCTCCGCCGGGTTGAGGGCCAGGGGCAGCATGCCGATGACTGTGGTGGTGACCGTCATGGCGATGGGGCGGACGCGCAGCGGCGCCGCCTCGAGAATCGCTTGCCAGCGGGGCACCTCGCCCCCCCGCCGGCGCAGCTCGATGTACTCCACCAGGAGGATGCCGTTGTTGACCACGATGCCGGCCAGCAGAATCATCCCCAGCATCACCGGCGCCGACATGGGCAGCCCGGTCAGCTGGAGGGCGGCGACAACTCCCACCAGCGCCAGCGGGATCGCCGCCATGATCACCAGCGGATTCACCAGCGACTCGTACTGCACCGCCATCACCGCGAACACCAGAAACACCGCCAGGCCAATCACGGTGAGCAGCACCCGGCGATTCTCCCGGATCGCCTCCTCCTGGCCGCCGAGGCGCATTACGTACCCTTCGGGCAGCGGATAATCGGCCAACAGCTCACGGATTGCCGCCATCGCCTCACCGGTGGACCACACCCCGGGCAGCGCCTGCCCGCTCACCCGCACCAGCCGATTTTGGTTCTCCCGCTCAATGCTTTGGGGCGAGGCAGCTTCGCGAACGTCGGCCACGTCGCGCAGCCTGATCGGCGCCCCGGAGCGAGGGAACAGCGGCAACATCGCCAGATCAGCTGCAGAGGTCACCAGGGCTCGGTCGAATCGCACGCGCACGTCGTACTCCCGGTCGCCCTCGGTAAGGCGGGTGGCCACCGACCCACCCACCGCCGTGCGCACCGTGCGACCCACCTCGCCCACGTCCAGCCCCAAATCGGCAGCCCGCACGCGGTCCAGCTCCACGCGGATCTCGGGGCTGGTCTGCTGGTACGAAGTGTCCACGTTGGCCAGACCCGGCAGCTTGGACAACTCTCGCACCAGTTCATGGCCGATGCGCTCAAGGGTCGGCAAATCGTCACCAAATACCTTGACCTCGATATCCTCGGAGGAGGTGGAGGTACGCAGCCCGCGGATGCGCGGTGGGGACAGGCGGACGCGGGCGTCCGCCAGCTCCGGCAGCTCCTGCAGACGTTTTTGCGCCATTTGAATCCACTCGGTGGCCGACAACGAGCGTTGCCGCCGCGGTTTGAGCTCTACCACCATGGAGGCCGCGGTGGGGTTGTAAAAAATGCCCCGACCCCACACCGAGCCACCGGCTGTGGCGAATACACGCACCACCTCGGGCAGTTGGGCCACGACTGCTTCGGCCGCACGGGCGGCGCGGTCGGTGGCCTCAACGGGGGTCTCGGGGGGCATCCGCACCCAAACGCGAATGCGGCCGTCATCCACCTGGGGTAGGAACTCGTTGCCCAAGCCGCCGACCAGCCACAGCGCACCGCCAAAGGCGAGTGCCGCCGCCCCCAGCACGAGCGCCCGGAAGCGTAGCACCCACGGGAGTTGTCGGCGGTAAAGGTTCTCCACCGCCGCCACCAGGGCCGGGACCACCTGTAAGAGGCGAGCCCGCTGCGCCCACCCCTCACCCCCTTTCAGCTTGAACAACTGCGCCGACAGCATGGGCACCAGGGTCAGGGCCACTACCAGCGATGTGACGATGGCGAAAGAAATGGTTAGCAGAAGCTCCCTGAACAGCAGCGCCGCTAACCCCGAAATGAGCAGGAACGGCACCACGGCGGCCAGGTTGGTGATCGTGGAGGCGGTGACCGCCGAGGCCACCTCCCCCGCTCCCTGGTGCGCCGCCTCCACTGGATCCTCCTGCGCCCGCTGGTGCCGGTCGATGTTCTCCAGCATGACGATGGAGTTGTCGATCAGCATACCGATGCCCAACGCCAGCGCCCCCAACGTCATGATGTTGAGGGTCATGCCCGATACCCCCATGAGCGCGATGCAGCCCAGGATGGCGATGGGGATGGCCGTGCCAATCACCAAGGTACGCCGCCAAGAGCGCAGAAATAAAAACACCACCAGCATCGCCAGCGAGCCGCCCACCAGCGCCGCCTGGGCGACGCCGGTCACCGCCGCACGCACGTAGAACGCCTGATCCTCGGTCACCTCGGTGACCACGTCGGGCGGAAAGAAACCCTCGCGTTGTAGCCGGGCCAGCACTGCGTTGGCCCCATCCACCACGCGCACGGTGTTGGCGTCGGGCTGCTTGGAGATGGCCACCTGCACAGCCGGCCGACCGTTCAAGCGCACGAAGACGCGGTCGTCCCGGTGGGTGTCGTGGACCGTGGCGATATCGGTGAGGGCCACTTCACCCCCGCGCGGGAGGGGCACCCGCACCCGTCGAATGTCATCGACAGAGCGGAACTTGCCCTTGGTCTTGGAAAGTACTTCACGGACCGGCGACTGCACCCGCCCCCCGGAGATGTCCTGGTTTTCCTCGCGCACCCGAGCGAGCAGCTCGGATACGGTCAACCCGTACGAGCGCAGGCGCTCGGGATCGACGATCACCTGAATCTCGCGGTCCAGGCCGCCGGAAACGTCTACTGACGCGACGCCCGCCACGGTGAGGAGCTGCTTGGCCAGCTGATCCTCGCACCAGCGCTTCAGCCATACCTCGTCGCGGGTGGCTGACGAGACGGCAAACTGCAGCACCGGAATCTGCGAGGGGTCGAACTTGAAGATGACCGGCGGATCGGCCTCGTCAGGCAGGGCGGCGCGCGCCTGGTCCAACTTGGTCGAAGCGTCGCGCAGGGCGAAATCGACATTGGTGCCGTAGGAGAAATGCACATCCACACTGGCGCGGCCTTCGCTGGACTGGGAAGTGATCAGGATGGCGTTTTCCGTGGTCGCCAGGCGGGGCTCCAGCACCTTGGCCACGGTTTGCTCCATGACCTCTGGATCAACCCCCTGGTTGGTCACCGAGGCACGCACCTGCGGGTAGATGATCTTGGGGAGCAGGTCCACCGCCAGCGTGCCGACCATGGACACTCCGACAATGCAGATGGCTACGGCGATGATGGTGGTGCCCACCGGGCGCTGGATCGCCCAGTGCACCAGCCCGCGCCGCTCGCCTCGCAGCGGGCGCGTCATGACCCGGCCTCCTGCACCCGCACCGCTGCGCCGTCGCGCAGGAACGACGCCCCCTCCACCACCACCCGCTCACCGGGCACCAGCCCCGAGAGGATCTGCGCTTGGCCGTCGCGCCGCAGCCCCACCTGGACGGGCCGCACCCGCGCGGTTTCCTCTTCCACCACGTAGACGAAGGTGGGGTACTGCGAACCGCGCAGCACCACTGACTCCGGTAGAACGATGGCCGCCGGCAGGCGCTCCAACACCAACTCGGCGCGCGCCAGAAAACCTGGACGGATTTCGGGCGCCACTTCCTCCAGAGCCACCTCCACGGTCACCTGCCGAGAGGTGCGGTCGGCGGCCGGGAAGATGCGCGCGATGCGCGCCCCAAACGCCCGCTGGGCCAACGCGTCCACCGTCACGGTACAGCTGTCCCCCGGCCGCAATTTGACCACGTCCAGCTCCGACACCGGCACGCGCAGGACCAAGCGACCGGCGGCCAGCTCCACCACCGGCGCCCGCGACCCCACCAAATCTCCCAGTTCCACGTGCCGAACCGTGACCACCCCGTCCACCGGCGCCGTGATGCGGGTAAACGACAGGCGCGTGCGCAACGCATCGACCCGCGCCCGCGCCACTTCGTACGCGGCCCGTGCCGCATCCCCGTCCGCCTCAGTAATGAGCCCCTCCTGGGTCAAGGTGCGCGCCCGCCGCCACTGCCCTTCCGCTTCCACCAGCCGCGCCTGCGCCTCAGCCAGCTGGGCCGCCAGCTGCCGGTCGTCCAGCATGGCCAGCACATCCCCGCGCCGCACGCGATCCCCCTCGCGCACCAAGAGCGCCGTGACCAAACCTTCCTCCTGGGCGGCCACCACCACCCGGTTTTCGGGCTCGACCGTACCCACTGCCGTGGTGGTCACGGTCAGGGGGCGCGGCGCCACGGGGACCACCTTCACCACCACGGCGCGCTTCTGCGGACCCCCGGTCGACGGCTGGGGGGCACCGCAGCCGACCCCTTGCACCGTCAATCCTGCCAACACGACGAGACAACGCCCGCGCCGCCACCGCGACACGCGCTTCCTCCGCTCGCAATCCATCAGCCCGCTCCCGGCGCCGGCAGGGCGCCACTAGGTCATCCTACGCGACCAGCGCGGGCGAGGTTGCATTCCCGGTGCCCTTTCGCCACTTGGTCAGCCAGCGGCCCCGCTGAGCAGGCATTGCGGTGCGCCCATCGGTGGCGAGAGTCGACCCGATCACCGGCGCATGATGGAATCCAGGATCATTAAGAACGCGGCCTGCTGCTCCGGCTCGCTCTTTTCGATCACCGCCAGACACCCAGAGCTGTCGAAGACCCGGTGCAGCTCGTCGGCGGGGTGCGCGGAGGTGATGATCACGCGCTTGAGGTTTACCCCGCGGTGGCGGGCCTCCTCCACCACCTGTTCCCCACTCAAGCCAGGCATTTCCCAGTCCAGCAGCAGAAGGTGAATATCCGGGCGCAACTCACTCACGGCGGCGGCGGGATCGCTAAACGTCTCCACCGCGGCCCGCGGGCCGTAGCGCTGCTCCAGCAGCTGCCGCCAGCGGGCACACTGCAGCGGTGAATCGTCGATGATGACGACCCGCCGGGGGCTATCGCCGCTCACGCTGCCACACCACCACGCCGCCCACGATGGTGGCGACCGGCCAGCCGCGCAGACGCAGCCCAGCGAAGGGGGTGTTGCGCGACAGCGAACGGAAGCGCTCGGGGTTCACCACTCCCCGCGCCTCGGGGTTAAAGATGGTAACGTCCGCCGGACTGCTGGGCTTCAAGGTGCCACCGGGAAGCTTCAGCAGCCGCGCTGGAGCCGTCGACCACAGCGACACGAAGGTGCGCAAAGGCATCCCGTGGCGGCGCACCAGGAGATCGTACGTTACCGGCAGCGCGGTCTCCAGTCCCACCACGCCGAACGGCGCCAGGTCGTATTCCAGGGCCTTCTCGTCGGCGTGGTGGGGGGCGTGGTCGGTGGCGAGGCAGTCGACGGTCCCGTCCAGCACCGCTTCCAGCAACGCGGCGGCGTGCTCTTCGCTGCGCAGGGGCGGGTTCATCTTGGTGTCGGGGTCGAAGTCACTGTCCGCCACGGCACGGTCAGTCAACGCCAGGTGGTGGGGCGTCGCCTCGCACGTCACCTTGAAACCCCTGGCCTTGGCCTCGCGCACCCGCTCCACCGCTCCCCGCGTAGAGATGTGAGCGATGTGGACCCGCCCGCCGGTGAGCTCCGCCAGCACAATATCCCGCGCCACCATCACCTCTTCGGCCGCCGCCGGGATGCCGGCCAATCCCAGACGGGTGCTGACCGCCCCCTCGTGCATCACCCCCCGAGCCGCCAGCGCCGGTTCCTCGCAGTGGTCGATGACGGGAATGTCGAAAAGCTGCGTGTACTCTAAGGCGCGGCGCATCAAGTAAGCGTTGTGCACCGGTTTGCCGTCGTCGGAGACGGCCACGGCGCCTGCCCGGACCATCTCGCCGATCTCCGCCAACTCCTCCCCGGCCAGTCCCTTGGACACCGCGCCGATGGGGTAGACCCGCGCCGCCTTGGCCTCAGCGGCGCGCTTGGCGATGAACTCGGTGACCGCCGCGGAATCGTTGACCGGCGAGGTGTTGGGCATGCAGCACACCGCCGTAAACCCGCCCGCCACCGCTGCAGCGGTGCCAGTGGCCACAGTCTCCTTGTACTCGAACCCTGGTTCGCGCAGGTGCACGTGCATGTCGATGAACCCCGGGGCAACCACCAGGCCGGCCGCATCGAAGACCTGCGC
>Ga0129299_1000876_pt1 | contig 20048 bp, 14 predicted proteins | sample ConPoolayeCmetaG_FD_94477 | JGI IMG/M metagenome (GOLD analysis project Ga0129299, IMG submission 94477) | Hot spring microbial mat communities from California, USA to study Microbial Dark Matter (Phase II) - Cone Pool mat layer C metaG ...
GGGGCCGATCGCCTTGCCAGAGGATGTGCGAGAGATCCTGAAGCTGGTGCCGGTGCAGGGTTTTGTGGGCGCATCCAGCATCGAACGGCTGCCGGTCGAGAATGGAATTCGTGACGCTGTGGCGGCTTTCGCCGCGATTCCACTGAGAACGTAGCTGGGGTTGCACTATGGCGAGCAAAGACCAACAGGAGCTGATGATTCTGGCCGCCTGGCTATACTACGATGAACAGTTGACGCAAAAGGAAATCGCCGATAAGCTTGGCGTGTCTCGGATCAGCGTGACACGGTTGTTGCAGAGAGCACGTCAAGAGGGCATTGTCGAAATCCGCATGACGAAGCCTCTGCCTGTGCAGTATCAGCTCTCTTTGCAGTTGCAGAAGCGCTATAACCTGAAGAACATCGTCATCGCCAGGAGCTACGATTCAGCGGAAGACACCCTCAATGCCGTGGGAGAAGCGGCGGCGGAATACCTGGTCAGTGTGGTAGCGCCTGGCAGCCGCCTGGGCATCGTCGGTTGGAGCAAGACGCTCAGCTACATGACGCCCTATCTCAAAGGTATGAGCGGCGCCGCCCGGCCCGCAGTCGTCAGCGAACTGGTTGGCTCTTTCGTGGGCAAGGCTGAAACCTACAACGTCAGCCTGCAAGTGGCGGAGGCCCTCGGCGTGCCGATTGACATGTTGCCGGTCCCGGCTATGGTGAGAAGCGAAGCGGCCCGCGATGCCATTCTGGCCGAGCCGGCCATCAGCAACGCACTGAAACACGCGCGCCAGTGTGATGTCATCTTCGTCGGCGTGGGCCATGTCGGGCCGGGCTGGACGATGGTAGTCCGTGGTCACCTGACGGAAGAAGAAGCTGATTATATCCGCAGCAAAGGCGCGGTCGGCGATATAGTGGGCCGCTATTATGATGAATGTGGTCGCCCCGTCTATACCTATTTGGACAGCCGCGTCATTTCGATTAGCTGGGAGGACCTCCGTCGCATTCCCCACATTGTTGCCGTAGCCTGCGGCCCTCACAAAGTGAAACCGATCCTGGGCTTGTTGCGCGGGTCGCTCTGCCATTGCCTGGTGACCGACATTGACACGGCGCAACAGGTTCTACAGGCCGAGGAAGACCGGGAACGGCAGGGATTGAATCCCTGCCCGGAAACTTCGCCTGGTGCGTAGCCGCTCCGTTCATCCTGTTGTCAACTTAACAAGAATTGTCCTGGTACGTCGTCCTGTGGTATAATAGACAAAGAGGCGGGTTTTGTAGCTTAATTTACACAGGAGAGGCCGTGGAACACACAGAGCACGCGGACAAAAGGCCGGATCGCCGCATTCAGCGCACGCGGGAGCTTTTGCAGCAGGCCATGATCGAACTGGTGGTCGAAAAAGGGTATGAGGCCATTTCCATCCAGGACATCACCGACCGCGCCAACGTGGCCCGCACGACGTTCTACCTCCACTACGCCGACAAGGATGAGCTGCTGTTCAGCAGCGTGCGCGACATGATCGAGGACCTGCTGTCAAGCATGAAGCCTGGCCGCGAGGAGATGCCGACAAGTTTTGAGCATATCGCCCAGCACGCCGCTTTCTACCGCGCCATACTGGGCGAGCAGGGCAGCCCGGCCTTCGTTTCCCGGCTCACTGACTTTGTGGCCGATGTTGTGCGCGAGCGGATGCTCAGTCAGATGGCCATACCGGGTAAAGACCCTCGCCTCCCTCTGGACTTCATGACGCACTACCTGGTCGGAGCGTATGTGGGCGTTGCTACCTGGTGGTTGAACAAAGACATGCCCTATTCCCCCGCGCAGATGGCGCAGATGATCAATGACTTGGCAGATAAGGGTCTGATGTGGGCGTTGGGCGCAGATGAATAGGCGGCCAGCAGCCGGCATGGCCTGCCGAAGGACGATCTAAGCATCATGAGAGAAATGCTCTATGGCCGACACGCGGTGGAAGAATGTCTTCTCGCCGACAGGCGGCAGGTATTCGCCATTTTCACCTCAGAACGAAGCGGCCTCCCCACACAGTCGGCTTTGAAGCAGGCGGCCGAACGCAAGGGTATTCCGGTCCACCATGTGCCTAAGGAGCGTCTGGAACAAATGGTCGGCAAAGTGGGCCACCAGGGCCTCGTGGCCGAAGTCTCTCCCTACCCCTATGTCGAGATGCAGGCTATCTTGCGCGCCTCAGCAGGGGCAGCCTGTCCAATCCTGCTGGTGTTGGACTGCCTGCAAGACCCGCAGAACCTGGGATCTCTCATCCGCAGTGCGGAAGCTGTGGGCGTGGCAGGAGTGATATTGCCGAAGCGCCGCTCAGTGGGCGTCACGCCGGCGGTGGTGAACGCCTCCGCTGGCGCGGTGGAGCACGTCAAAGTGGCATTGGTCACCAATCTGGTCCGCGCGATGGGCGAACTGAAGGATGCTGGCTTCTGGCTTGTCGGCCTGGATGCCGGGCAATCGGCTCAACGCTACGACCAGGCCGACTTGAATCGGCCGATAGGTTTGGTGGTTGGCAGCGAAGGACAGGGGTTAGGCCGTCTGGTCAAGGAGACTTGCGATTACCTGGTCAGGATTCCCATGGCAGGCCGGGTGTCTTCGCTGAACGCCAGCACCGCCGGTTCCATTGTCCTTTACGAAGCATGGCGGCAAAGGTATGGCAACCGTGGCTGAAGCGTCTGGCCCTGGCCGCAAGCACAAGTACCTCGCTGCACAGAGCATCAAACCACGGCGCCTTGCGAGGGGCTGAGCAAGAAGGCCGGTGGCTCAGGGCGCGGCCCTCTGCATTCTAAATGTAAATTTGGTTCCCTTGCCCAACTCTGATTCGACTTCTATGTTTCCCCCGTAGGTCTCAATCAGCCGTTTGGTAATCGAGAGACCTAATCCTGTGCCGCGCGCGCTCATCTGTTTGGCTTCATCTGTACGGTAGAACTCTTCAAAGACCCGAGACAACGCTTCCGACGGGATGCCTATCCCCGTATCCTGCACGCTGCCTACAATGAAACGTTCGTCCGCATTTCTTTCAATCCTGATGTCGATCCGTCCCTTCTCAGGCGTATACTTGATGGCGTTGCTGATCAGGTTAGTCCAAATGAGTTTGAGGTGATCTTCTCGACCCTGCACCAGAGGCAAATTGGGCTCCACGTAGACCTGAATGGTCTGCGCTTTTTCGTCCGCCTGGCCCTGCATCAGCGCAAGCACCTCCCTCATGGTGGCTTCCATGTCCACTTTCTCGACTTCAATCTGATGGACATCCAGGTCACGGACGCGGGCCATTTGCAGCAGGTCGGCGATCAGTTCCAGTAGTTCCGCGGTCCGATTGCGCGACCGCTGCAACACTTCTTTTTGTTTTTCTTCTTCTATATAACCCTGTAGAATCAGGTCGAGATAGCTCTGGATGGCCGCCACCGGTGCGCGCAATTCGTGAGTGACCGTCAGCAGGAAAAGGGTCTTCGCCTTGTCCAGCTCTTTTAGCTTCTCATTGGCCTGCGCCAGCTCGTCGCTGCGCAATTCGCAGACATTTCGCGCTTCGGCGAGTTCGATTTCCCTTTGGCGCAATTGGCTGGTAATCGAAGAAGCGATATACACAGCGAACGAAAGGGTGCTCGCCAGGGCAAAAATCGCCGCAGCGATGTAGGTCTCACGCCGATAAAGGTCTGGGTCAACGATGCTGACCAGATGGATGTGATGCAGGGCACCGCTGTACTCGCCCAAGGCAATCAAACTGTAAAGCCCAACGGCCAGGGCAGCGTATCCAAAAGAAGCCAGGCGTGAGAGCAAGATACTGGCCAGGATAATATGCAGGACATAGTAAGCAAAAAAGGGGCTCTCTATACCGCCAGAATAGTGCAGCAGCAGAGTCAAGCAGAGCAGGTCAAGAATGATTTGGGCATGAACCAGGACGGTGGCACAGCGGAGCTTCAGGTCTTCCTGGTCCCACACCCGCATCTCGTGGGCGTAGAGGTAGAAGAAAACATTGTAAAGGGCGATAAACCCGTTCAACGCAAACAATTGCGTGAGCGGCAGGACGCCTGGCAGGCGCCAAGAAGCCACGCTGATGGCCACTACAGTGCCAATCACGGCCAACCAGCGCAGCTTCACCAACCACTTGATGCGGTCTATGATTTCGGCTTGCCAGGGCAACTGTCCGCGCATCGGCTTTCAGACCGCGTCTCTTTGCAATGTCACATCAGCCTCGTGTTTGCTCCACGCATCACCCGGGCAAAACGCCACGTACTTTCCGGCGACAGCGCCACTCCGCTCTGGTTCAATCCTAATCTTGCAGGCCATCTAGCCTGCGCCTGATGAATGTAGAGTTCCGCGTTATCTGTATTTGGACCAGCTCCACCACGAATTGTAAGCTCGCCGCTCACCTGCGTAGTGAAGCTGGACAGAACGCTCAGGATTCACCCAGAGCTTTAGCCACCCGAGCCAGCAGGTCGTTCGGGTTCACTGGCTTGGATATCCAGTCGTCTATAGCCACATACCTGTCTGTAGGGAACATGCCCGCATACCGGGTGCTGGGCAGAGAGGATACCATAATGACCGGAATATCCCTCAATTGCGGGTCCTGGTTCATGGCTTCGGTAACGTCCAGGCCGTCCAACACATAAGACATCATCACGTCCAGCAGAACCAGGTCTGGTTTCTGCTTTCTCATCGACTCCAGGGCCTGTTTGCCATTGGACGCCGTGGAAATAGTATACTTGGATTTGAGAATGGAGCGCACAATCTCCACGAAGTCGGGGTCATCGTCTACAACCAGGATTGTTGCCATGACAGGTTCTTCCTCCTTAAGAATTCAAGTAATGGCGTCTGCCCCGGGTGACGGGGAGACGCTTTAACCGATCAATTTGTTCACGGTGCTGATCAATTCTGCCGGCTGCACAGGCTTTGAGAGCCAGGCGTCGACGTGCATATATTCGTCAGTGGGAAACTGGTCGGCATGTTCGCTTTGGGCAATTGAAGATGCCATCACCAGCGGGATTTGTCGCAGCTCTTCATCCTCTCTCATCGCCTGACTGACACTGACCCCGTCCAGAACTGAGGACATCATGATGTCCAACACGACCAGATCAGGGTGCTCGTTGCGCATCCGCAGCAAACCCTGATCGCCGTTGGCCGCGCTGATCACCTCGTACCCCTCTTTCTCCAGGACCGTGCGCGTGATCTCGACAAAGTCAGGGTCGTCGTCAACTACCAGAATTAAGCCTTTGCTCGCCATAGTGGACCTCCTTGTACGTTCGCGTTTTTGGTGAGGGATGATCGGTCATCTGCACAGACTTTCTGGGTTGATTATATCATTGACTCTGGCGAAGTGTCAAGGCGACTCAGGAATAGAGCAATCCCTCCTCCTGGGCAGCCATGTCCAGGTGCAGCGTCAGGATGCGCTCGACCGGGACTACCGGCTCGCGAGCCGTCTGGCGGAGGTCCATTGTCTTAATATAGCGCCGACACTTGGGACACACGTACAGCCGATAACATGCCTCTTCGTTGGTGTAATACACGATTCCTTCGTCGTTTTCGCAAAAAGGGCAGGTCGTCCTGCGATAGGGCCAAAGGCTGTAGCATCGCGGACAGAACAGACTGCGCCCGCCGTCCTCTTTCGACAACAAGGCAAAGCCCGGTTTCCCGCCGCAAGTAGGGCAGACATTGCGCCGCCATTCAGCCAGATTCAGGCCCGGCAGCAACAGTTCTGCGGCCAGTTGGAGATATGATGACAGCGCGAACCCCACGGCGATGTTGATGAGCACAATTGGCTGCCCATCGCTGATCACCGGTTCTCCGCTTTCAAACCAGTGGCGGGCGATGTCGGTCAACGCCGCGGGCTCCACAGGCTGGGAGGGTAGCTCCCAGCCTGGACTGTTCTCCAGGATGAGGAGAGTCATTTGCCTGACCAGCTTGACGAATCGTCCCGACGTCACGGGCAGTTGGTCGAAGTCCAGCAGCACCCTCCCCATTGATAGCCTCTGGCGGTGCTCAACGCCTGGCGCAACGTGCCAGACCCGACCGATCTCAGCTTTAGCCTCACACTGGGTTTGATAGACCAGGCGATAGAAATCCAACAGCGGCGCCAGTTCAGCGTGTTCGTCTTTAGCTGAGGCGAACGCTGCCAGTATTTTTTCATCCGCCTCGCAGTATGCCATGATTAGCCCCCTTCAGTCTGTCCTGGCGCGAACGGGCGAGCTTGATATGCCATGCGCGCCGCCCGGGCATCGGGAGAGCAGGCAAAGTGCCCGCGCTCCCGATCTCAAACAGAACGATCTCTGTCACACACGACTCGTTTGCCCGATGTTTCTGCCAGTCGCGTCCCGTCTAGCCCCCGTGCCCGCCAGCTTCACTGGCTGCCGCCTTCTTTCTCTCCTCGTACAGCTTACGGGCACGCTCCTCACCATAGTACCAGGCAGAGTGATGCTCACGCGCATACGATTCGGAGATCATCCCGAACCTCATGCTGACCAGGCTTTGCCACATCAGTGGGTGGGCGACGGCCAGGTAGAAGTGAATGATAAACATATTCACCGTGGCGATCATGGCCAGGTCATGGATGATGACCATCGCGCGGAAGAGTTCGGGCGGCACAATGCCCTTGCCAAACCACATCACGAGGCCGGTGATGCTGAACACAATGGTGCCAGTCACCAACACGATGACGTTGAGTTTCTCGCCGGTGTTAAAGCGGCCCTGCGGGGGCATGTCGCGGTGCTTCCCCAGCAAGTAGTAGGGCACAGCCGCTTTGACCCATTCTATGTCGTAGCGGCTGAACCGCAGGTCGCGCAGCGTGTTCAGCAGCCGGCGCGGGCGGAAGAGCGCGTACAGGATGGGCACGGCAATAAAGAACACTGCCGCGATACGGTGGATCAAACGGATGAGCTGGCCTGCCTCTCCCTGCGCCAGCGGCGCCAGGAATGGTATGAAGAGCACCATGCCGGTGATGACCAGCGGGAAAAAGGCTGCCGTATGAGCCCAGTGCAGGAATCGCTCCATCCCATCGTAGCGCGGAATCCAGCGGATGGTGATCATTGACCCTGAGTCTTTTAGTTTGAGGCTCATTCTACTTCCTCCATTCGTATGTTGCGGCGGGCTATGATCCAGGCGATAGCGACGCCAAGCAAGCCGACTCCAAACGATATGCCGGCCACAGGCTGGACAATCTCCTGCCATATACGGGCCACCTCGTAGGTTGGGTTCTCGGGCAAGCCGTAGACCGATGGAGCCTCGGCGAGCACGTAGAGCTGACCCAACCCACCCAGGATGCTTGCACCGTACAGGTTGGCATTGGGAAAGCGGGCCTTCGCCGCCTCAACGCGCGCCTGGCCTAAGGCGACCATATCATCCCAGTCGCCATACGACAGGGCGCCGGCGGTGCAGGTCTGGACACAGGCGGGCAGGCCGCCGTTGGAGGTCCTGTCCTGGCAGAAGTTGCACTTGCTCGACTTGCCCTCGCCTGTCACCACGTTGCTCTCCAGTTTGGGGATGTGGAAGGGACAAAACTGGGAGCAATAACCGCAGCCGTTGCACAGCTCCGGCTCGAAGGTCACGATGTCGGTCACCGGGTCGTGTTTCAGTGCCCTGGTCGGACAGACCTCGACGCACGCCGCATTGTGGCAATGGAAGCAGCCGCGTTTCAGGAATAGCCACTCGAAATTGCCATTGTTTTGGTGTTCCTGGAACGAAATGAAAGTCCAGGTCTGTGGCGATAGCGCCGGTGGATTCTGATATGAACCGGTGTTGCGGGTTTTAGAATATTGTATGCCCTCGCGGTCGTTCCACTGCTTGCAAGCCACCTGGCAGCCGCGACACGCTGTGCACCGGGTCGAATCGTAAAGCATGGCTTTCTTGTTCATTCTTACACCGCCTTTCGCAGGTTCACGAGAAACGCCTTGTATTCCGGGATCATGGTGTTTCCATCGCCGATGTGAGGCGTCAGGTCGTTTGCACAGTCGCCGGTGGCGAGGCCCGCCCAGCCATAATGCCATGGCATACCGACGTGATGTATTTGCTTACCATCAATCGTCAACGGCTTGAACCGCCCCGTGACCAGCGCCACGGCCTTGATTTTGCCTCTCGCGCTCTCGATTTCTACCATCTCGCCGTTCTTGATCCCCTTCTCCTCAGCCAGCTCTTGGCTGATTTCCACGAACATATTGGGCTGCATTTCGGCCAGCCAGCCCAGCCAGCGCGACATGCCGCCAGCCTGCCAGTGCTCCACCAAGCGATAGGTCGTGGCGACGATGGGGAATTTGTCTGGTGTACCGAGAGCGTCCCCAATTGATTTGTCCTTGTCGGTGTCCCAGACCTTGACGACAGGGTTCAGTTGCACTGAGGACAGCAGGTTCTGCACCGGGCTTTCGGCGGGCTCGTAGTGCTCTGGGAACGGGCCCTCGTTCAGGCTGCCAAAGAAGGATGCTTTGCCGATAACCGTCATAATGAACGCATCATCCCCGCCTGGGCCGTCGGGCGCAACCGTTTTGCCAAAGTCCGGGACATCATAACCCGTCCAGACCCCTTTTTCCGCGTCCCACCAGATGAGGGCTTTGTCGGGCGACCAGGGCTTGCCGGCCGGGTCAGCTGAACAGCGATTGTAGATGATGTGCCGGTTGAGCGGCCAGGTGTAGCCCCAGTAAGGGTAGATGCCCAGCCCGCCTGGGTCCTTTGTGCCGCGACGCTTGGAGGCCGGCAGAGTGTGGCCCTCGCCATCATCCATCTCTACGAAATAGCCAGTGTAGATCCAGCAGCCGCAGGCAGTGCTGCCGTCGTCGGCCAGGTTGGCGAAGGAAGAGATCAGCTTGCCGGCTGTCCCGACGACCTTGCCTTCCTGGTCAAGCACATCCCGCGTCCAATACCCGTTGATCTCTTTGGCGATCAGGTTGATATCAGGCTCATCCCCGTAGTTCCAGTTGAGGTCGAGGATAGGACGGTCTTTGGGGTCTGTGCTGCCTTCGTAAGCCTTTTTGATGGCTTTGTAAATCTTGTCGAAAATCCAGATATCCGGCTTCGCCTCGCCGGGCGCTTTGGCGACGCGCGGTCGCCACTGGATGCAGCGGCCGCTGGTCACGATGCTGCCTTCTTTCTCCATCGCATCGGCTGCCGGCAGGGCGAATACTTCAGTTTTGATTGTCTTGGGATCAACGCCCGGCGCTTTCCAGAAGCTGACCGTCTCGGTGTCAATGATCTCCTGGATGACCATCCATTCCAGGTTCTCGAGCGCTTTGCGCTCCAGGCGGCCGTTGGGACCTGAAACGGCCGGGTTCTGGCCCATGATCCACAGGCCTTTGATCTCCCCTTTGTACATGTCTTCGAAGATCGAGATCCAGGAATAGTTTTTCCTGATTTTGGGGAGATAGTCAAAAGCGAAATCGTTCTCCGGCGTAGCGGCGTCGCCCCACCAGGCCTTGAGCAGGCTAACCAGGAACTTCGGCTTATTCTTCCAGTAGCCCGACTTGGGCGTTTCCTTTTCCAGATAATCGGCCAGGGTAGGATGCTTGGCTGCATCAGGGGTGTTCATATAGGCGGGAATGATGTGGAACAACAGAGCCATGTCCGTTGAGCCTTGTACATTCGACTCGCCGCGCATAGCGTTCACCCCGCCGCCGGGCAGGCCAATATTGCCCAGCAGCAGTTGGAGCATGGCCATGGCGCGGACGTTCTGCGACCCGACGGTGTGTTGCGTCTGCCCCATGGCGTAGAGGATAGTACCCGATTTGCCCGGTTGGCCGGTAGCCGCGAACGTCTCAGCGACACGGAGGAATTGATCTTTGGGACATCCGGTGACTTTCTCGACCATTTCCACCGTGTAGCGGGCATAATGCTTCTTGAGGAGCTGGAACACGCAACGCGGATCTTGGAGGGTCATGTCGCGCAGGGGATTGCCTTCGGCATCCTTCTCAAAAGCCCAGCTCGTCTTGTCGTAAGCGCGTTTGTCCGGGTTGTAGCCCGAGAACAGCCCGTCCAGTTCATCCGCTCCCTTGAAGTCTTTGCTGACGATGAAACTGGCGTCGGTGTAATGCTTGACATACTCTTCGTGGTAGAGCTTGTTCTCCAGCACGTAGTTGATCATCCCGCCCAGGAATGCGATGTCCGTACCAGGGCGGAGCGGCGCGTACACATCGGCGCGGGCGGCGGTGCGGGTGAAGCGCGGATCCACGACGACCAATTTGGCGCCGCGCTCTTCTTGGGCCCGCGTGACCCAATTCATCGACGCCGGATGGTTCTCGGCGGGGTTGGCGCCGATGACGAAGATGCAATCGGAGTTCTTGAGGTCAATCCAGTGGTTGGTCATGGCCCCGCGGCCATACGTGTTAGCTAGACCGGGAACTGTGGAGGAGTGGCAGAGTCGCGCCTGGTGGTCAATGCGCACCAGGCCCAACGCCCTCATCAGTTTGCCGGCAATATAGCAGTCCTCATTATTATTGGCCGCGCCGCCTAAGTAGGCGATGGCCTCCGTGCGGTTGACCGTGACCCCATTCTCATCTTTTACGGTGAACGTAGCATCGCGCGTGGCCTTGACCCGGTCGGCAATTTGGGCGATGGCCCAATCCCAGTCTTTCTCCTCCCATTGGGTGCTGTAGGGCGCGCGATACAACACCTTGCTGAGACGATTGGGGCTGGTCGAAAGCTGCCTGACCGAAATGGACTTGGGGTCCAAAGCGCCGCGGTTCGTGATGTGGTCTGGGTCGCCCTCTACGTTGCTGATGTGTCCCGTCTCGTCTGTGGCAATAACCAGGCCACAGCCCACAGAACAATAGGGACAGATGGTGTGACTTTCCCCAATTGGCTTATGCAGGGGGAATACTCGCCTTTCTGCCGCTGCCGCCGAAAAGTCCGGCGGTATCAGCAGCCCCCCTGTTGTGGCCCCTGCCAGCTTGAGGAACCCTCTCCGGCTCAACTTTGTGACAGACACTAGGCACCTCCTCAATCTGATTCTTGTGACAATACGCTTGGAAATAAGAGAGCGTTGTTCACGAAATCACAATATCATTTCCCATTATAAGTGTTAAAAGGAGCATTGAAAATAGGCAATTGTCCGTATTGATATAGGATAAGCACCTTATTTTGTGGGGACAAACACCTTATCTAGGGGTTATCTCTGAGGTGCACCAGGCCCTTGCGGATGGCATACTTGATCAATTCCGTCCGATTATGCAGGCTTAACTTCTGCATGATGTTGGTGCGGTGCACGTCGACGGTCTTGGGGCTGACATTCAGCATTTGGGCAATCTCGCGATTGGTGTACCCTTCTGCTATCAGGATGAGGACTTCCCGTTCGCGGTCGGTGAGCGGGGTGAGGGTGTCCTCGCTGCCGCTTGGCGGCCGGCTGCCGACATACGCCTCGATCACCGTGCGGGCGACGCCGGGGTCCAGGATGGACTGACCGCTGTAAACCGTGCGGATGGCGGCGACCAGTTCCTGGCCCGCGCTCTTCTTGAGGACATAGCCATCCGCGCCAGCTTCCAAAATGGGCAGGACATATTCCCTGTGGTCGTATTGGGTCAAAATCAATACCTGGCAGGCCGGATGGAGCTTCTTGATTCGTCGCGTGGCCTCCAGGCCGTTCATTTTGGGCATCGCAATGTCCATCACCACGACATCGGGCAGCAGTTCGCGGGCCAGCTCGATGGCGGTCAGGCCATTGTCTGCTTCGCCCACCACCTCAATATCACTGTGGCTCTCCAGCAGGATGCGCAGGCCTTCGCGCAACATGGCGTGGTCGTCTACCAACAGAACCCGGATGGTCATGGCGCGCTCTTCTGATCATCAACGTCATACAGCGGGAGATATATGCGGATTTGAGTCCCTTGATATGGGGCAGATTGCATTTCGAGCTGGCCGCCAACCAGAGACAGTCGCTCCTTCATGCCCAACAGGCCGAGGCCACGTCGCTCGCCCATGCGCCCGAACGATTCGTGGACGTTGAAACCGATGCCGTCGTCTTCGATGCGGACGATGACTTTGGAGCTCAAGAAATGGATGGAGATGCGGACATGCTGAGCATCCGCATGTTGCAGGATGTTGTTCAGTGCTTCCTGGATCACGCGGAACAGGGCGATTTCCTGCTCGTCCGAAAGGCCTGCCTCGTCGCCGGTCACCTCGAAATGGACTTTGACGCCTGCCGCTTCCAGGCGCGAGTTGGCGTACCATCTCAGCGCCGGAACCAGCCCCAAATCATCCAGTGGGCCGGGCCGCAGGTCGAGGATAATCCGCTGCACCTCGTCAATGATATGCCCTACACCAGCCTTGAGCCGCCTCAGCGCAGCGCGCGCGTCGCCCAGGTCGGCAGGCAACCTTTCCATCAGCCTGTCGGCGTCGAGGACCAGCACGGTCAAAGCCTGGTTGATGTCATCATGCAGCTCACGCGCCACTCGCTTTCGTTCTTCCTCTTGAGCATGGATGACATGGGCCAGCAGCCGCGAACGTTCCATCTCACGTTGCTGTAACTCCTCATAAAGGCGGGCGTTCTCTATCGCCAGTGCGAGCTGGGCGCCAGCCGCAATCAACCAATCCTGTTCTTGCTCAGTAAAACGGATATCCGGTCGCCTGCTGGCTGCCCAGACAGTGCCGATGACCTGATTGTTCGATATAAGGGGCACAACCAGCATGGCGCGCAGGTTCTCTCGGTTGAGCAGATGCCGCGTGAGGCGTGGGTCGTTGCGGACATCCTCGATAATCAAGGGATGACCAGACTGTACGACACGGCCCGAGAAGCCTTCGCCCAGCTTTAGATAGTCTATATCCTGGACGACTTCCCAGGTGATAGAGCGATAGGCCTTGAGGCGAAGGACGGGCTCGCCGTTTTGCCCCTCCAGTAAGTAAACGCCACCGGCGTCAGCGTGCAGGGTATTCAGAACTACATCTAATGTGGTATTGAGTACCTCGTTCAGGCTCAATGTCCGGCTGCTGACCAGCCCGGCGAAGTGCAGGTCCGACAGATAACGGAGACGCTGTTGGAAATCCGCCTTCAATCGGCTGATTTCGGTGACATCGCGCCAGATTTCTACCACGCCGTTCGGTTGCCCGTTGGCATCAAACACGGGGATAGCCAGAACCTCGTAGAGGGCCGAATCATCACCGACCTTTCTGTGGTACTCCACTCGCGCGGGACAGTGGCCGGCGAGGGCGCGCAGGGCTGGACATTCCTCTTCGTTCATTGCTTCGGACCCAGGCCAGCAAGACAGTACTTCATGGCACAGACGTCCCGTCATCAGAGAGCAACCTGCGGTCAACTTGCCGGCGAGGGGCGCGTTGTACCAGATGACGCGACGTTCACAATCCATGAAAACGGCGCCATCTTCCAGGTTTTCGATAAAAGCCCACAGCTCATCGCCCATAGGCCATCCTGTCTCGCTGACAAAAACACCATCCTGGTGACTGAAAAAAGGTCTACAATTTCCTATTCTATCAGTTGGGACAAAGGGATGTCAAATGTTCTGTGTTGAGAATGGATTGCACGCCATCAGTCGTATCGCATGTGCAGTTTACGACAAAATTCAAAGCAGGTCAACCGTGGCGAGGATCAGGTCCTGTACGGATGGGAAGGCGAAGTCGCCTAATTTGGGACTTCATGCTATAATAGCTCGCATGGACAGAGAAGCATTTGTCGAACTGGTGCTCGATGCGTTCGATGCCCTGCCGGAGCAGTTTCGCGAAAGGCTGCAAAATGTGGAGATCGTCGTCGAAGACTGGCCGGACTTCGAAACGCTGAGACTGGCCGGGGTGCGCAACCGCGCCGGCCTGCTTGGCTTCTACCACGGCATCCCACTGCCGGAGCGCACGCAGGGATACAATATGGTCGCGCCGGACAAGATCAGCATCTACCGCCGGCCGATTTTGATGCAGTCCAGAAATCTCAGAGAGGTGCGTGAGACCATCACGCGTGTGCTCTATCATGAGATTGCCCACTATTTCGGCATTGACGATGAGCGATTGCGCGAGATTGGCGCCTACTGAGCATCGCCTGCCAACATGGTCAACAACTTTCAGAGAGGGGGAGAGGTTTCAATGACGATTCATTTCGGTACAGATGGTTGGCGCGCGGTCATCAGTGAGGACTTCACCTTTGCCAACGTGCGCCATGTGGCGCAAGCCATAGCGGACAGCGACCCACATTACCGGGAAGGAGGAATGGTCATTGGCTTCGATACGCGCTTCCTATCCGACCGGTACGCCATCGAAGTGGCCCGCGTTTTGGCCGCTAACGACATTCCTGTCTATCTCGCCACTGCCGATTCCCCAACGCCGGTGATCTCTTATGCCATCAAGGACCTGGGAGCGGCTGGCGGAGTCATGATTACGGCCAGCCACAATCCGCCTCGCTACAACGGCATCAAGCTCAAGACCGAGCACGGCAGCGGGGCCTCTCCGGCGCAGTGTCGCAAAGTGGAAGAGCATCTACACCATAATCTGACCAGCAGCCGTGAGCCCGCCCTGATTGGCTATGAACAGGCGTTGGCGGAAAAACGCATCGTCCGCTTCGACCCCCTGCCGGCCTACGCCCGTCATGTGGCGACTTTGATTGACCTGGAGGTCATCCGCCGCAGCGAGCTGGGCATTATCGTGGACTCGATGTATGGCGCCGGGCGGGGGATCATTGATTACATCCTCGGCCCGCGGGGGCGATTCCGTCTGCGCTCCATCCGCGGCGAGATGAACCCGGGCTTTGGAGGGATACATCCCGAACCTATTGCCCGCCATCTTGGCGTGCTGCGTGAGGAACTTTACAACAATCGCTGGGATATAGGCCTGGCGACCGATGGGGACGCCGACCGCATCGGCGCGATGACGGCTGAGGGAGAGTTCGTTGACCCTCATCACATCTTCGCCCTGAGCCTGAGGTACCTGGTGGAGAAAAGGAAGCTGCGCGGCGACGTGGTCAAGACAGTCTCCACGACCCAAATGATCAACCGGCTTTGCGACAGGTATGGCCTGGAATGTCTGGAAACGCCGGTTGGCTTCAACCATATCGGCGACCTGATGTTGACGCGCGATGTGCTTATCGGCGGCGAAGAAAGCGGCGGCATCAGCATTAAAGGTCACATTCCTGAGGGGGACGGCATCTTAGTGGGGCTGCTTCTCCTGGAAATTGTGGCTGAATCTGGCGAGTCGCTGACCGACAATCTGAATTCCTTGCATGAGGAACTCGGACGACTGTATTACGAACGGCGCGATTTCCCGGTACAGGGCTACAACAAGGCGGAAATGGTTGAAAAACTGAAATCTTGCGCCCCAGACCAGGTCGCCGGCATCCCACTGCACGAAGTCCACGACCGAGACGGCGTCAAGTATCTCTTTGCCGACGGCGCGTGGGTTCTGATGCGGCCTTCCGGCACAGAGCCTGTGCTGCGTGTCTACGCTGAAGCCCCCGATCGGGCGCAACTGAAGGCCCTGTTGGAACTGGGGCAGAACGTGTGCGCCCTGTAGGGCATATTGCGCTGGCGAGTTTTCACACGGCCCGAGCCGTACCGCTGATTTGTGAAGAATCAGTACGCCAAAATGCCTACTCCGAGGGAACGACAATACGCGATAACTCTACAGAACAATAGGCATAGCCCCCCATGCCAATTCCCCAAAGGCTGTGTATAATATCAAATAGAGAGTATGTAACCCACAGTGCTTGTGCATAGGGGGAAAGGGTAATGAAATCTAGACAGCTCAGCTTAATCTTGCTCGGTATAATCCTGTCCGGGTTCTTCTGCCTCATTGTGTTAGGCGCCACGCTTTTCGTGGTCAATCAGGGCCGGGCGAGGGTAGTGCCCACTGACCAGCCCAATCCAGTCACCGATGCGACGATCTCGCTTGACCCCGACTCTGGCTATTCGGGGACTTTGGTGCGCGTCTCCGGCCAGAATTGGCAGCCCGGCGAGGTGGTCTTCATTCGCCTGCGCACTGCTGCCGGCGAGACTGACGAAAACTATGCTTATGCCGGTGCGGTGGTTGACGAGCAGGGACGCTTTGAGAGCTCGTTCAACTTCCCGTATGAGCCCCGTTGGCTGGAGGGCGAGTCGGTTTATATCGTGGCCCGCGCTGAAGCCTCCGGCATACAGGCCGAGGCTCTTTTCAAGCTGGTCCGTCCCGCCGAGGCGCTCGTTGCGCCTACGGCCACGCCCGCGCCGGCAACGGTGACCCCTCAGCCGCCCGGTGCGATTTCTGGTACGATCCGAGATCAGCGCACCGGTCAGCCCATCGCCGGAGCGAAGGTCACAGTTGGCGACAAAACCGTACAGACCGACGCGAGCGGGCGATACACCCTCACCGGTATACCACCGGGAAGCTATGCTGTCCAGGCCCAGTCTCCCAATCACGACGCTGCGTCGTCGCCAGTGGTGTCAATCGGCCCGGGCCAGACCCAACAGGTGGATGTGCCGCTTCTGCCCCGAGGCCAGATGCCGACCAATATAGACCCAATGACCCGTAACCAGGTCGAGCCCAAGGGGGCGTACACCGTGCAGGACGCCATCCGGCTGGCCCGCGAACAGAACATGCAGGGCGATGTGCAAAGCACCAGCGAGACCAAGCTGCAGGGCGAGTACCTGGTCAACTACAAACTGCATGGCAAACTGTATTCCACCAAGGCCCAACTCAACCATGATGCGTGGCAAATCGTCACGACAGATGGCCGCTACTGGTATATCGTGAAGGTGTGCGGCAACCTGGCCCTGCCGCCGGTGCTGTATCCACCCCCGCCGCCGCCCTTGCCGCCGCCGCCACCTCCGCCGATGTCCTTCCCGAACTGGAAAGGGGAGTATTTCAACAATAAAGCCCTTTATGGCAGCCCTATATTCTTGAGAAATGATGTGGCTATTGATTTCGATTGGGGGTACGGCGCGCCTGCGCCCTATCTGCCGGCCGACAACTTCTCGGTGCGCTGGACGCGCATCCAGTTCTTCGAGGGTGGGAACTATCGCTTCTATGCTCGCGTTGATGATGGCGTGCGCGTCTGGGTGGACAATCAGCTCATCATCAATCAGTGGCACGATTCCGGGCCGGTCACGTATGTCGCCGATATGTATATCCTGCCGGGCAACCACAGCCTGCGCGTCGAGTACTACGAGCATGTCGGCTGGGCGATGTGCCAGTTCCGCTGGGAACGGTGGCATCAATACTATCCTGACTGGAAAGGCGAGTATTACAACAATCCTGACCTGTATGGCCCACCTGTCTTGGTGAGGAACGACCCATGGATTGACTTCAACTGGGGCTACGGCTCACCGGCGCCGAACATCCCACCTGATTACTTCTCAGTGCGATGGACGCGGCGATTGGGATTCAGCGCGGGGAACTACAGGTTCTCCGTTCGGATGGATGACGGCGCGCGCCTCTGGCTGGATGGGCAACTGCTCATTGACCAGTGGTATGAAGGCAGTGCCAGGACCTTCACCGTGGACCGCTATGTCAGCAGCGGCGACCACGAGCTGCGCCTCGAATACTTTGACCGGGCCGGCCCGGCCGAGGTCCGCCTGTGGTGGGAGCGGGCACAGCCCACCTTCCCAGACTGGAAAGGCCGCTACTACAACAACCGGTATCTGGACGGCAACCCGGTCATGGTGCGCAATGACCCGAGCATCAACTTTTATTGGGGTTCTGGTTCGCCTGGCCCCGGTGTGCCGCCAGACAACTTCTCCGTATGGTGGAGCCGCAAGCAGCATTTCAATCACTCCAGGACCTATCGCTTCTACGCCACGGTAGACGATGGAGTACGTATGTGGGTTGACGGCAACTTGGTCATTGATGAGTGGCGGAACGGCCCGGAGCGCACAGTCCACGGCGACATGTATCTCGACAGCGGCCACCACGATTTGGATGTGGAATACTACGATGCCGGCGGCAACGCCACTATCCGCATCTGGTGGGAAGAGATTGGGGCTACCAGAACGCCAACGCCCACACGGACTCCGACGCCTACTTTCACGCCGACTACTACGCCTGGCCCGGCCCCTACCATCTCGCTGACCCCGCCGGCAGGCCCTATAGGTACGTCAATCACCGTGCAGGGGCAAAACTGGCCCATAGGCGCAACCGTATTTCTGACATTGGCCGATCCGGCGTCAATGACCGCCCTCGACCAGCAGGGGGCCGCGCAGATGGCGCAGAAATCCAAGGCGCTCACGGCTGGCTATGTCGTTGATGAAAACGGCCGCTTTACGGGCAGCATTACTTTGCCCGCCGGCGAGGGATGGGAAGGCAAGCCGGCCGCCCTGGTCGTCGCTTACACCAGCGATTTCGCCCATGCTGCCGCCGCTCGCTTCACCATTTCGGCGTCTCCTCTCATTCAACTTGAGCCGACCAGCGGCCCTGTGGGGACGACTATCACCGTCAGGGGCTACTACTGGCCGGATGGAGTTAGCATCGTTCTCACGTTAGCCAGAAGCGGCATGGCATTGTCGCTTAAGACACGGGAGGGCGCGGAGACGACCGCGATCACACCTGTGGATGGCTATTTTGAGACAACTATCGAATTGCCTGCCGGAGAGGGTTGGGAAAGCGAAACAGAAGCGATCGTGGTGGCTTACACCACCGACTTCCATGTGTCGGCAGTGGCCCATTTCACGATTACCCCGGCGCCAGAACCAACGGCGGAAACAATGGTCCCGCTCATTGACCTGTCCGTTGAGCAGGCTCTGCCTGGTGAAATCGTCGAAGTCGCCGGCTCCAACTGGCCGCCCGGCGCGACCGTCTACTTCACCTGGGCGCAAGGTGGCGTATTGGCCAAAAGCCAGCCTGCCCCCGACATGACATTGGTTGTCGCGGATCAGGCGGGCAAATTTGTCGTGTCCATAGAAGCGCCAGGTGGCGCGCCTGAGGAAGGGAGCGAAGAGGTCGCGCTGGTTGCATTCACCGCTGATTACAAGCGCACGGCCACCGCACCGCTTACAATTGTCGCACCGTCGCCGACCCCTATCCCAACCGAGGCGCCAACAGCCGAGCCTTCAGAAGGACCAACAGGACAACCCACATCTGAGCCGACGGCCGAACCGACCGGGACCTCCACAGCGACGGCCCAGCCGCCGGGCCCACCGAGCCTGACCGTTGAGCCTGGGCAGGTCGCACCAGGTGGCGCGCTGTCTATTTCCGGCGCGAACTGGCCACCCGGCAGTCTGGTTCTGTTCTCGGTGGTCAAAGTGCCTCAGCCCGGCGTGCAGGCCGTTTCGGTTGACCCCAATGCCGCGCTGGGCAGCGCCACCGCGGACGACACTGGCGCGTTGCAGGCGCAAATTGTGCTCCCGACCAGTCAGGGTTGGGAGAACGAAGCCTCTGCCCTGGTGGTTGGTTTCATGGCAGACTACCAGGTCAGCACGGCAACGAGTTTTGACATCTTGCCCGTGGCGCCAACGGTAGAGGTCGTTCCGACCAGCACGCCTGTACCGACTGGGGAGCCACCTACCGAGACGCCGTTGTCGCCAACAGAAGAAGCGACGCCAAGCCCGACGCCGACGCCAACTGACACGCCATTGCCACCAACGGAAGAAGCGACGCCAAGCCCGACGCCGACGCCAACTGACACGCCATTGCCACCAACGGAAGAAGCGACGCCAAGCCCAACGCCAATACCTGCTGACACACCTGCGTCAACGCCCACAGAGACCCCGGTCCCGACGGCGACTCCTACCCCGTTGCCACCTGGCTTGAGCGTAACCCCAGCCCAGGGCAGTGCAGGCACTACGGTGGTGCTGCAAGGGGTCAACTGGCCGGTCGGACAACCCATCTACATTGCTCTGGCAGAGGCAAGTCAGGCCCAGACACCCTTGACCGCATTGCCCCAGAATGTGGTGGGTCAGGTTCAGGCAGGTGCAAACGGTGGTTTTGTGGTACAGCTCACCATACCGGAGGGCATCGAAGGAGCAACCGAGATACTGATACTGGCCTATACGCTTGACCAGCAGTCTGTCGCTGCCGTGCCCTTTGGTCTCATCCCTACGCCAACGCCCACGGCAGAGCCGACCGACACGCCGACGCCGACGGACACGCCGTGGCCGACACCGACGGATACGCCCTGGCCGACGCCGACCGACACGCCATGGCCGACGCCAACCGACACGCCGTGGCCGACGCCGACGGACACGCCGTGGCCGAC
>Ga0129299_1000877_pt1 | contig 20044 bp, 14 predicted proteins | sample ConPoolayeCmetaG_FD_94477 | JGI IMG/M metagenome (GOLD analysis project Ga0129299, IMG submission 94477) | Hot spring microbial mat communities from California, USA to study Microbial Dark Matter (Phase II) - Cone Pool mat layer C metaG ...
AGAAGCCACTCAGATCAAGCGTAGAATGAGAGAAAGAAAAATCAAAAAGCCAGACGCCGGTAAGGGTCGTGGCGGCAACAGAAAGTCTCTCGTTGAATCCGAAGCCGAGGAAAGTATATCATCAGAGGTAGAATCACCCGAGGCATAATCTTTAAATTGAAAATTATTTTAAAATATAAAAGGTAAATCATGGCACAGATATCAGCACAGCTTGTTCAAGAGTTAAGAACCAAAACCGGAGCAGGCATGGGAGATTGTAAGCAGGCACTTGTTGAAGCCAATGGTGACATGCAGGCAGCCATTGAAATATTAAGAAAAAAAGGTATTGATACAGCTGCAAAAAGATCCGACAGGGCTTCTAACGAAGGCATTATTTCAATTAAAGCTACAGATGACAGCAAAACAATAGTAATGGTTGAGGTTAATTGTGAAACTGACTTTGTGGCAAGGAATCAGGAGTTTGTCAATTTTTCTAATCTTCTTGTTGATGTTGTTCTTCAAAATAAACCCAAAACAATTGATGAACTTTTGAGTATTAAAGTCAATAACGATACTGTCTCAGGGCTTTTCAACGAAATTTTAGCAAAATTCAATGAGAAGATTCAGATTAAAAGATTTGAAACACTTACAACAGATGGTTTCTTCTCGAGTTATATTCATGCCGGTAGCAAACTTGCTGTCATACTCGAATTAAATATTTCTAACCCTGACAATAATACAAAGGTGAAAATAAGAGACATTGCTATGCAGATTGCTGCAATGAACCCGCTTTTCATTGACAGAAATAATGTCAGCGAAGATGTTATTAACAAAGAGAAAGAAATTTATCGAGAAGTCTTATTAAAGGAAGGTAAGAATCCTAATTTTCTTGATAGAATAATCGAGGGCAAGCTTGAGAAATTTTATCAGGAAAAATGTCTGCTTGAACAGGTATTTGTCAAAGATTCTTCGAAAACCGTTACCGATGTTCTAAATGACATTTCCAAAAATATTGGACAGGAAGTTAAAGTTTTAATGTTTAAACGCTATACATTAGGAGATTAACTTTTAAATATGAGCGATAAGCCAATATACAAAAGAGTTCTGCTAAAATTAAGCGGTGAAGCCTTGATGGGTGAACTTGAATTTGGTATTGATCCCGAAGTTTTGCATTCATTTGCAGAAGAAATTCAATCTGTTCATTCTCTTGGTGTTCAGATTGGTATAGTAATTGGTGGCGGGAATATTTTCAGAGGTATTAAATCGGCTGCTCACGGCATTCATCAGGTTTCAGGCGATAATATGGGTATGTTGGCAACAGTTATTAATTGCATTGCTTTTCAAAATGCTCTTGAACACATTGGTATCCACACAAGGTTGCAGACTGCTATCAAAATGGAGCAAATAGCAGAACCTTTCATAAGACGAAGGGCTATCCGCCATCTTGAAAAAGGCCGTGTTGTTCTCTTCGGAGCCGGAACAGGAAGCCCATATTTTACAACTGATACAGCTGCAGTTCTCAGAGCTATTGAAATCGAAGCTGATATAATTTTGAAAGGCACAAAAGTTGAAGGTGTCTATGATAGTGACCCTGTTCAGAATGTAAATGCAAAAATGTTTACCGAAATTTCTTATCTTGATGTTATACAAAAAAATCTAAGAGTAATGGATCAAACTGCTATTACATTGAGTAAAGAACATAAATTACCTATGAAAGTATTTAATATAAATAAAAAAGGTAATCTTAAAAAGATCGTAACCGGTGAATATCTTGGAACTTTAGTTAGCTCTTAATAATTCAAAGGAGATACTGATGGAACTAAATGATACGTTAAACAAAACGAAAGAAATGATGGCGAAATCACTTGATTTCACTAAACAGCAGTTGTCAAAAATCCGAACCGGACGAGCTTCGGCTAATCTTGTTGATAATGTCAAGGTAGATTACTATGGGTCAATGACTCCGATTTCTCAGGTTGCAAATGTATCTGCTCCTGATGCCAGAACGATAATTATTCAACCTTGGGATAGAAATACCTTGCAGGCTATCGAAAAAGCAATCCAACAAGCAGATCTTGGATTTAATCCAATGAATGACGGAAATGTCATCAGAATTCCCGTTCCTCCGCTTACAGAGGAGCGAAGAAAAGAATTTGTGAAACTTTCAAAAAAATATGCAGAAGAAGGTAAAATTGCCATCAGAAATATCAGAAGAGACCAGATTGAAGTCATCAGAAAATCCGAAAAAGAGAAAAAAATAACCGAGGACGAGAAGATTAGAGGGGAAGAAGAAATTCAGAAAATTACTGATGATTTTATAAAAAAGATTGATGCTTTAGCTAATCAAAAAGAGAAAGAATTACTCGATAATTAGATTGTTCTTTGAAATTCTAATTAAGATTGTTAATTTTGTATAATTATTTTTAGGGTCCTTAGCTCAGCTGGTCCAGAGCGCTTCCTTGACGCGGAAGAGGTCACAGATTCGAATTCTGTAGGACCCACACTCCTTCTTAAAATCTTTTTTTTACTATCGCTTTCATTTTTTGTTTTAAACTCCTTGGTGCAATTCTTGAAATAGCCCAAAAAAAAATTTGAAATTAATTTATAATTTACCAAAATTGAAAAAATTTTAATTCAATCATCCGTTATAATATTATTAACAAATTGGAAACATAATCTCAAAAAGTTTTTTTATGGATAAAGTTGAAAATTTAGTTATTGAGGAAACCAATGACAGAGTTAAACTGAATGACACTGAGATTGATAAATTTGTTAACGAATGCAAGACAAAATTTAAAAAAATTGATGAGAAATCTCTAAGAAAAGCATTTATTTGGTGCTTTGAATCCCATCAAAATAAAATATTAAATTCTGGAAAACCTTTCTGTTCTTATCCCTTAGAAGTAGCCAAAATACTTTTATATGAAATTTCTCTGGATTTTACTTCTATTATTTGTGCTCTATTGCATGAAATACCAAATTCAGGCGAGAAATATACCCTGAAAGATATCCGAACAGAGTTTGGCAGCACTGTAGCTGAAATTGTCAATGGAATAAATAAAATTCAGATAGCTGAAAATTTAAGTATTGACCAGCTCGAAAATTACAGAAAGTTGCTTCTGTCTCTTTTTAAAGATGTGAGAATTATGCTGATAAAACTTGCGGCAAGGCTCTATCTTATGAGAAATTTAGACTTTGTTGAAAGTGAGGAGCAGAAAAAAATTGCGAGGGAAACCCTTGAAATCTATGCACCATTTGCTCATAGATTTGGATTAGGAACTATTAAGTGGGAACTTGAAGATTTATCTTTCAAATATCTGCACCCAGATAAGTATTTCGAGATTGAAAAGATGCTTCAGCTCCAATATAAGGAAAGAGTAAAATTCCTTGAAGAATTTATTGAGCCGATTGAGCAAAATCTCAAAAAAAATGAATTGCTCAAAACTTTGAACATCAAGTTTGAAATAAATAAACGTGCAAAACATATATATTCCATTTATAATAAAACTTTAATCCGCCAAAAACCAGTTGAAGAACTTAATGATATATATGCAATCAGAATAATACTTGATACTGATGATGAAAATATTTGTTTCTATGTTTATGGGATTATTAGCAAAATTTACGAGCAGGTGCCTGAAACATTCAAAAACTATATTTCATATCCTAAAAAAAATGGCTACCAATCCTTGCATGTGGCTTTTAAAGGAGATGAAACCAAAAACGTTGAGGTTCAGATAAGAACCAAGAAAATGCATATTGTAGCCGAAAAAGGTGTTGCAGCACATTTTGTTTACAAGCGTGGTCTTATTCCCGCACAAAGTATTCTTGAAGACCATGAATTAGCTAAATGGATGGATGAAGTTAAAGATTTGTTTGAAAATGAAAATGCTGAACCAAGGGAGGTGCTTCTCGAATCAATCAAAAAGAATCTTGCACTCGAAGAAATTTATGTTTTTACTCCAACTAATGAATTTAAAATTTTACCAAAGGACTCAACACCTGTTGATTTTGCATACTACATTCATACTGAGGTTGGTAATCATTGCATAGGGGCTAAAGTAAATGGAAAAGTTGTTCCACTTAATTATAAATTAAGTAGTGGCGATATCGTGGAAATTTTAACTTCCGAGACACAGGTTCCCGATAGAGAATGGTTGTCCTTTGTTGCTTCTTATAGGGCAAGAGCTGGCATTAACAAATTTCTTAAAGAAGAATCAAAAAGGATTATTGAAATCGGGAAAAAAATGTTTAACGATTTCCTTTCATTATCAAAAATCAGTTTCACAAAAGAAGAACTTAATAAATTTGCTGAGTATTTAGGATTGAAAAATATTGATTCTATATATGAAAATTACGCTTTAAACAAAATTGACAACAAAACAATATTGAACTATTACTCCGGAATGGATAATATTTACAGAAAAATCAAAAAGAAATTCATCTGGAAATCTGATTCCTATGATTTATCACAAGATGTAATTGAAACAGAAAGCGGAGAAACCAATATTCCAAACTTACCAATAATCATTGCAAGGTGTTGCAATCCAGTGCGTGGAGACTCAATCATCGGAATAGTTGTCGAGGGAAATAGTATAACTATTCATCGTTCTTTCTGCCAGAAAGCACGTGAAGAATTATCAGACCATTCCAGAAATTTAATTAATATAGAATGGGATAACATTAACGAAGAGTATTTCTACACTGAATTGGTGATAGAAGGAAATGAGAACCCTGATTATATTCAAAACATTACAAATATTATTCTACAAACTAAAAATACTAAATTAATTGGTTTTAAATTCGACAACAGCGAGGATAATTTTAAATCAATCCTTAAAATCAAAGTGAGTCAGACAAGTGAGTTAGAAGAGCTAACGGAGAAAATTTTACAGCTCGAAGGAATTAAGAAAGTTTATAGAATTTGATTTATTTAATATTTTTCGATATTTAATTAAATTTGATCTTGTTTTACTTTAAATTTATTATTTTTGAATTGCAGCATGGTTTCAACAAAAGAGATATTTATGAAAATTAAGATAATATCAATTATATTTTTTTTATTTTTTTCTTTTTCAATACTAAAATCATCGTTTTATATAACCGATAAAGATTTTAACAGCTATCCTAATGTTTCTATTAAGCTTTTTCCATTTAATGAACAGGACCAATTAGTTAGCAATTTATCAAAAAATGATTTTAAGGTAATAAGTAATTTAAAAGAACAAATTCCAACGGATTATTTCTGCCCAAATCAAACACCAATAGAGAATATCTCGCTTGTTTTAATGATGGATTTATCAATTTCGAGTTACGACAGCCTTAATAGGAATTTTCTTATCTCAAAAAAAATTGCAAATCAAATAATTGAAAAAATCAAAACAACTTCAGAAATTGCTATTTCAAGTTTCGATGCTATCAGCTATCTAAATCGAGAGTTCACAAATAATAAAACGATTTTAACCAATACGATTAATGCCCTTGAAAATACAAGTGGTTCAATTTATGATGCAGGATTTCTCTCTGAGCCTACAGGATCAATTGCAATATGCAAGACAGGAAAAAACAAAAATATAATATTATTAATCACCGATGGAGCAGGTTCTGCAAGTGCAGCCAAGATAATAGATGCTGCTAAATCCAACAATATTTCGATTTACTCTATTTGTATTGGAAATCATTTGTCGAACGACATTAAAGGAATAACAAAACAAACTGGCGGTCATTCGTTTGAGGGTGTTAATGACTCAGTGACCATAAAAAATGTAATCAATACGTTTATTTATCTTTCATATAATTTTAAACCTTGCACTCTTAGCTGGGTAAATGAGCTTAATTGTGATGATATTAATAATATTGAAATAATTAATAAGAAAGACAGCAGTAAAGCAACATTTTCGGAAAAGATTAAAGATCAATTTAAAATAACTCTCGAAATTACACCTCCATTCTTAAGGTTTGGAGCAGTTCCACCTGGTTTAAACAAAAGCCTAAACGTTAGTTTCACAGCCAGAAACGGAGATGTTCAGATTACATCTTTAATGGTTAATAATCCAAGATTTGTAATAGATTCAGGAAATATCACATCTCCAAAATTACTGAGGAACGGCTCAACTCATACTATTCGGATAAAGTTTACACCTACAGATTCTGCCATCGTGTTTGACAGCTTGAGAATAAACAGCGATGCCTGTAAAGGAAAAATACTATATATGACTGGTGGTTATCCTAATACACCACCAAAAGAAAGAACACTGACATTACTTTCCCCGAATTGTGGTGAAAAACTTTTAGTTGGCGATACTTTTACGGTTAAATGGACGGGTTTACTTCCTGCCGATGTTATCCAGCTTGAGTATTCAATTAATAACGGACGAACTTGGGACACTCTGGCGAAAGATATGGTTGGACTTGAATATAGGTGGGTTGTTCCTGACAAACCAAGTGATTCCTGTCTTGTTCGTGTTGTTCAACTCTGGCCAAATAACATTGGACAAACTATTGATTTACACCATTATTCAAGTGTAAATTCAGCGAATTTTAACAAAGAAGGGGACTTGATAATAACAGCAAGTAAAGATAGCCTTGCAAGAATTTGGAATTCTAACAATGGGGTTGAAATATTTAAATTAAGAGGGCACACTGGATTTGTGAACTCTGCCGTAATTGACCAATTTGATGTATTTGCAGTTTCATCGAGTGATGATTCAACTGCAATTATCTGGAATGTCAGGACCGGTGACTCATTAAGAACTTTAAGGGGACATACTCATACAGTCCGTTCGGCTAATTTTAGCCCTGATGGGTCTAAAATTATAACTGCCTCCTCCGATAGAAGTATTAGAATTTGGGACACTAATACAGGTGCAAATATTGACTCTGTATGTTGTGATAACGCTCAGTTGTGGTTTGCAAATTATAGCCCAGATGGAAGCATAATCTATTCGACAAACAATATTGGAACAGTTAAATTCTACGATAGTAATACACTTGAATTAATTAAATCATTCGATACAAAAAATGGTGTTATTCCTTATGCAAGCTTTTCTGCTGATATGAAGCTTTTTGTTACAGCAAGTTGGTTTGGTAAAGCATTAGTCTGGGATTATGAATTGGGAGATACATTATATTCAATAACACATGATACGGCTATAGTTCCATTGAATACTGCTAATTTTGATTATAGTGGTGAGTATCTTATTACAGCAGGGAATGACTTCGTTGCAAATATGTGGAATGCAAAGAATGGAAGTTTCATAGCAAAATTGCTTGAACATACAAGTTCTGTCCAATCTGCTACTTTTAACTTCGACAGGAGCAGGGTTTTAACAGCAAGTTGGGATAGCACAGCCAAAGTCTGGAATCTAAAGAAAAGAGACCTTCAAACTGATTCATCGGATTGTGTCTTCTCGATTATAAGACCTGATATTGAGGCAAAAGACATTGATTTTGGTCCTTTGGCATTTGGGTCTGTCAGAGACTCTCTCATAACAGCTTTTATCAAAAATCGCTTGCCAATAGAGTTAGAAGTCAAAGATATTAATATTTCAGGGCTTAATGATAAAGATTTCACTCTTCTCGATGGGTTCGCTCCATTCAAATTAGCTTCAGGGGACTCCCATGCAATAAAATTAAGATTTTATCCGCTTGACTTAGGGGATAGGGAAGCTGATATTAATATCATTCTTACCGGAAGAACAATTTCAAAAAAATTGAAAGGTAATTCCTATGATCCGGGGCTTTATGTGGCAACCCCAGTAATTGATTTTCAAAAGGTTGAAATCGGTGATTTTAAGGACTCTCTTATTAAGGCAGTTGTCAAAAACAGAACCCCATTTGATATTCAAATCTCAAAAATTTTGAAGATAGGACCGGACACAAATCAATTTGCGATTATTCAAGGTTATTCACCAGTTAACTTAAAGCAAAATGAGGAACATACTATGCTAATCAGGTTTTCTCCAAACGAAATTGGCAGAACAATGGCTACAATTGAGTTTTATCACAACGCTAAAGGCTATCCATCTAAAGTGCTTTTATTTGGTGAAGGAATTAAACCTGTAATTGACTCGGTAACATTGATTATTGGTGATATCTCTGGTTTCCCTGAACAAATCATTGAAATGCCTGTTTATCTTAGGAATGTTAGCACAACTTATAATTCCTCAAATATAAGTTATTTTGAATTTGATTTGACTTTCAATCAGACTTTACTTGAACCGCTTGAAAACATATTAGATGATAAAATCTTAACTGACAATAGAACAATCAGGTTAAGAGTACCTCCAGTTATCCAAAATGACTCATCAGTGGCAAAATTGAAATTCAAAGTCGGTCTTGGTAATGACACATTATCCTTGCTGTCTCCATCGAATATTTCTGTTACTGGAAAATCAAAAATAGTAATAAATGAAAAAGCCGGGATTTTCAAACTTGATGGATATTGCAAAGAAGGAGGAATAAGACTTTTCGAACCGGACTCCAGATTATATTTAAGTCAAAATAAGCCCAATCCATTTGAATATCAAACTGAAATCATGTTTGAGATTTTTGAGAAAGGTTTCACCTCTCTTTTAATTTATGACGTCTTTGGTAGAAATATAAAGACTGTTTTCGAAGAATATCTTAACCCGGGAAAATACTCTGTTCTGGTAGATTCGGATAATATGTCGTCTGGAGTATATTTTTATGTTCTATCCACACCTACTCAAAGGTTAAATAAATTAATGCAGATTAAAAAATAATTTTGAAATTAATAACAAATATTATTAAATTATAAATTGAAATTAATAATTTTTAATGAAAATTGTTCATAAGACCAAAATATTATTTTTATCTTGTTCTACTGCTCTATCCGCTTTTAGCCTATAGTACAGGAAAAAATGATTATGAGATTAACAAGATTGATAAATTAAAAAAAGACATTATTCTTGATAATCTTGATGAAATTAATTTTGGGCTGGTACTCTCAGGTGATTCGGTTGTCCGTACGATTTGGCTTACGAACAACAGTATTGAGGATGTTGAAATTGATAAACTTTATGTTGCCGGATTAAGTGGTAATGCTTTCTCGGTTAACTCTTCCCCATTAATACCAGTCATTTTGAAAAAAGGTGAAAAACTAAAAATCAATATTAAATTTACTCCTAAGATAATAAAAGAATTCTCTGATAGTTTAATTATAAATTTTATATATCCTTTCCCGTATAAACATACAATTTATCTATCTGGAGCAAGTCAGGTTAAACATCTTATCTGGATAAGTGATACATCTGCGGTTCTTGGTGGGAATCATATGAAACTACCTGTAAAAATCAAATTTTTAGATGTTTTCGAGATTTATCATAAATATAGCTATACACTTAAAGTAAGTTTTGATGCTTCTGTTTTTAATCCCATTAATGTTACTAAAGGCACAATTATCTCGAACGATATCATTAACGGAAGAAGGGTTTTGGTTATTCAGGATGCTGGTATTACGCTTTATAATTATCCTAATGTTTTAACAGAAATAATTGGTGAAGCTCTTCTTGGTGAAAACTCCTTTACAACAATTGAAATTCTTAATTTTTATTGGAATGAACCTTGGATTATACCTATTCCTTCTAATTCAAAGCTTTACGTTAGCCAGCCATGCCAATCTGTCTTGAATCAGGTTCAGTTATTCCCAAATCAAAGTATTAAAATCTATCCCAATCCTGCCATTGAATCAGCTAATCTTGAAGTTATGTTTCCCGAAAACGGTGCTTACAATTTTCAAATATTTAGTTTGAATGGACAATTGAAAATAAATGATTCATTTAATAATGTAATGCTTACAAAAACCACTAAATTTAATATACCTATAGACTTAACCGATTTTACCACTGGTGCATACTATATAATAATCAACACACCAACTAAACAATTTAAAACATATTTTAGCGTTTTCAAGTAAAGATTTTTAAGATTAAGTGGAATTTAGATGATTCAATCTGTAAGGGGAACAAAAGACATTCTTCCCGATGAAATTAATTTGTGGTATTTTGTTGAAAACGTTTTTAAAAAATTATCAACAAATTTTGGATATACCGAAATAAGAACACCTATGTTCGAAAAGACTGAGGTTTTCGTCAGAAGTATTGGCGAAGAGACTGATATTGTTAACAAGGAAATGTATTCATTTCCTGATAGAAGCGGCGAATCAATAACATTGAGACCCGAAGGGACTGCACCGCTTGTTAGGGCTATAATTCAAAATTCTTTAATCCAACAGACAAATCTTCTCAGGTTATGGTACTATGGTCCATTTTTCAGATACGAACGCCCTCAAAAGGGAAGACAGAGGCAATTCCATCAATACGGAGCTGAATGCATCGGCTCGGAATATCCTGAAAGTGATGCCGAAATTATATATTTAGCCTGTAGTATTTTGAATGGAATTAATATTAATAAGTATAGAGTTCTAATCAATACGCTTGGAAATAATACATCAAGAGAAAAATATCGGGAAAAGTTAATTGAATTCCTTTCCAAACATATATCTGATTTATCCGAGGACAGTCAAAGAAGATTTGGTAAAAATCCATTGAGAGTTCTTGATTCAAAGGACGAGCGGGATATTGAGGTTACAAATTCTGCACCTTCTATTCTCGATTTTTTAGACAGAGAGAGTATAGACCACTTCGAAGGTGTAAAAAATATTCTAACCAAGCTCAAGATAGATTTTGTAATTAATCCAAAACTTGTAAGGGGGCTTGATTATTACAATCACACAGTTTTTGAATTTCAAAGTTCAGAACTCGGGGCTCAGGACTCAATAGGAGGAGGTGGTAGATATAATAAACTTTTCGAAGAATTTGGAGCTAAAACAACCCCTGCTGTAGGCTTTGCTTTTGGTGTCGAAAGATTGATTATAATCCTTGAAAAACTAATTGAAAAAGATTCCTTGTTACAAAATCCTGAAATTTTTATCGTTTCTGGTTTAAATCCTGAAGATGAATATTATATTGAATTGGTAAAAAAGCTTAGAAGTATGGAACTAAGAGTAGTAACAGATTTGAACAGACGCTCATTCAAAGCCCAGATGAAGGAATCCAACAGACTCAAAGCTAAATATGCAATACTTGTGGGCGAAGATGAAAAGAACTCAAAAATGGTTACTTTAAAAAGATTGGAAGATGGTTATCAGCAGACTATATCAATTGATTTGATTGACAAATTTAATTTTAATGATAAGTAGTGGCGAAATTATCAAATAAGTCAGTTAAATTTTTCTGGTTGCCTTTTACAAAATGGCAAATTAAACTGATATTGATGCTTGTTGCAATGCTGATTGTTTTTGCTGTTGTTATTTATACCAGAATTATTGTTGATGAACTTATCCAACGGGAGCAACAAAGCATAAAACTTTATACTGATATTTTCAAAAGAACAACTGACCCCAACGCCAACCTTGAAGATTTATATGTTCTGATTGAAAAGATATCTCCCACACTTTCTTTTCCAATAATAACAACCGATGAAAACAATGTTCCAATATACCCTTATGATCAGTGGACTTTAAATATTAAAATTGACACAACCCAAACTATTCAGGAGCAAAAAAATTTCCTGTTGAATTACATTAACAAAATGCAATCCGATTACGAACCAATTATTGTCTCTGACTCTGATGGAAAAATTCTTTTGAAATTTTTCTATACTCATTCTGAGTTGATTGATAATCTGGAAATGTTCCCAATTATTGAATTCTTTATAATCGCAATCTTTATAGTAATTGGCTACATAGCTTTTAGTAATATCAGGAAAACTGAAGAATCAAAAGTCTGGGTTGGTATGGCAAAAGAAGCCGCACATCAGCTTGGAACGCCAATTTCAAGCCTGCTTGCATGGATTGAAATCATAAAATACAATAAGGGAGAACCAGAAAAACTGAATGATACTCTTGATGAGATGCAGAAGGATGTCGAAAGACTTAATATGATTGCCACAAGATTTTCTAAGATTGGTTCACTGCCGGAAAGAAAAAGAGTCAATATATCAGACATACTTGAAAATGTGTGTAACTATTTTGAAAAAAGGATGCCCCATCTCGGGAAAAAGATTAGAATCGAAAGAAAATTCCAAAAAAATCTCTATTCGGATTTAAATGCGGAACTGTTCCAATGGGTTATTGAAAATTTGCTGAAAAATTCTGCGGAAGCTATTGATTCAAAGAACGGACGAGTATCTATCGAGCTTACTGAACTTTCGAGAAATAAGATTGTTATTACTGTTTCGGATAATGGCAAAGGTATGACATTAAAGCAAAAGAGACAGATTTTCTTTCCAGGTTTTACTACAAAAAAACGTGGCTGGGGGCTTGGTTTAACTTTGAGCAAAAGAATAATTGAAGAATATCATAACGGAAAAATTTTTGTTAAGGAAAGCTCTGTTGGTAAGGGAACTACATTTCAAATTGAATTGGATAAATCTAATCAGTAATTAGATTCATCACGCCAAATACTAATTTTCCAATCTTCATCAGCTGAATTTCGCTTGATTCTTAGATTTACTCTTCCCTGCAACCTTACAACATCAGCTGAACTGAAGATAATATTGAGAATAAAACCTCTTGAAATGTCCTTTATTAATGTATCACCAATGGAAATAACCACTTCGTTCCAGATTAAATCGAGATTTTGAGCCGCTTGAAACAATCCAGCCGTTGAACGCATATCTTCCTCTCTGCCCCATGTTTGATTTGTTCCCTGATCATAATTCCAGTAAATAAAAGTGAAATCATCTGCTAATAAATTACCATAGACCAATGTATCCTTGAAAACATATGCATATCTAAAATTCTTGAATAGTCCTTCAACAGTTTTCTGGTCTCCGATGATATCGTTATTGGTGTTCGATTTATCAAGGGAAGGAGCAAAGGGATTTATGCAGGATTGTAAAAAAATCAAGAAACTCAATACTAATAATATTTTATAACTCTGGTTCAATTTATATTTTCATATTAAACATTCAAATTTGCTAATTTTTTATAATTTTCAACCATAATATTTACGTTTAATTTCCATGAAAAGTTTGCAAGCGAGAATTTTCTTGCATTTTCGCCTAACTCCCTTGTTAAATCAGGATTTTTGGTTAATTCCAAAATTTTTTCGGAAAATTCTTTTGCATCATTGCAAATAATTAATCCATTTTCAGCTATTGCATTAATTCCCTCTGCTGCAACTGAAGTTGCAAAAACAGGCAATTTCATTGCCATTGCCTCAATAATTTTTATCCTTATTCCCGACCCAACAAATAAAGGAACTATGTAAATTCCAGCTTTATTCAGGTAAGGTCTGACATCATCAACATATCCGATAATATTTACTCCTTCATTCTTATAATTTCGGAGATTTTCAGGAATATCTTTACCAATGACTGACAATTTAATTTGTGGATTATATTTTCTGAGAATAGGAAGAACATTTTTTATAAACCAGATGAGACCATCAAGATTATGTTTCCACGAAAAGACTGTTGCAATAATCAATTCGTTTTGATTTCTTTCGATATTATCATCGGGCAACCAATAAGAATCATCAATTCCGGGACCTGAGACAATTTGCTGTGAATCAGGTGATAATTCTAATGCTAAATTTTTGTCAACTTCTGTGATGGGAAAGCAAATATCAAACTTACTATAAATCTTGCTTTCAAAATTTCTTAATAAATTAGCCTGATGTTGAATATATATTTTTTTGGGATGATAATTTGGTAATACATCAGCATATCTTTTCCAGATCATATATTCGATATTATGAAGTCTTAATCCGATAGGTTTTCCGGAAAGATCTTTAAGGTAAACTGCAATTGGTGCCATTGCAGTATGGTCAGCATGAATTACATCAAACTCAATATTTTGAATTAGCTTACTAAAAAATTCAAAGACTCTCTTTTCGGAATGTTTATCAATGTAAATTGACCTGTTGTTTAAAATTGATTTTATGATTCGTGGAATTGTATTCTTCGTAGAGTGCTCAAACAGAATAGGATTAGCATATTTTTTTAATTCTTCAATCGAATCATTCGTAACTTCTTCATTTTTAAAAGTAAAGAAAGAAACCTCACAACCCTGCCTGAAAAACTCAATCAGTATGTTAGCTATTCCAATCTTGCCTCCATCATCCATCGGAAAGGGGAATCTTGGCGAAAGTTGAAGGATTTTTAATTTTCTACTCATTTATATTTTTTTCAGTATTTTTTTTATTTTATTCAAAAGAACTTGTTTGAAAAACCTCATTTGATTGTGGGCAACACTCACTCCGAGAGTGATATCCATAATTTTTTCTTCCGGAACAACATTTCTCTCGTTACGATATGTATAAAACATTATTGATAGCATTCCAAAGAAGCCCTCGAAAATTGCAGATGGTGGAATTTTTGTAAAAATCGCCAGAAGAACCTGAAAAAAAATTATCTGAGCAGAACGCCACAGAGCCTGTCCGAATGGGAAATATCTCCAGCTATAGCGAATATATTGTTTCGATGCCATAACCCAGCGGTTGGCATTGTTCCTGTCAAGTGGTGAAGCAAAATGAAGGGTTCTGATATTCGGGAAATACCTGACATTAAAACCCGCCAGAATAGCTCTTGTACAAAAATCCAGTTCCTCGAATCCGAATTCCCAGAAACCTCCGATTATATCAAAAACCTTCCTTTTAATTGCGGCGCCTGTTCCAGGGAAAAAGTTAGCTTTGTAACCCTTTTCGGGAACATTGGTTTTATCAATTGGCAAAGGATACCAATCCCAAGGTTGATTACCCTTCCTTACTTCAATATCTTCGGTAGCGATAATATCAATATCAGGGTGTTTCGAAAAAATTTCAGCAACTCTTTCGAAAGTGTCAGGGGATTCGGGATAAGAATCGCTGTCGGTTCGCCAGATGATATCCCCGGAAGACATTTCCACACCGAGGTTTATTGTTCTGATGTCGAAATTATCAGGCAGCCAAAGGTATTTAATTTCTGGATAGTCTTTATTCATCATTTCTCTTGTGCCATCTGTCGAGGCATTATCAACAACAATGATTTCCTTGTCTTGATAAGTTTGGGCAAGATATCCTTCTATAGAGCGTCTAACGTCTTCCCGTCTATTTCTGGTAACGATAACAACACTAAATTTCATTATCAAAAAAAAATATATAAAAAAAACAAATATATCAATTTTTCAGCTTAGCTATTGATTTTGGCTTGATTTTTACATTATTTTTGTTGTTGGTTTTTAAGAATTTCTGAAAATGAAAAGAAATAAAAAATTATATCTCGAAATAAAGCCTATTTTAAAAAAGCCAATATTACCATCTATTGTATTGATATGCACAATAATAGTTGGAACACTTGGCTACTATATTCTCTGGATGGATAAGTATGATGTAACTCTTTTCGATGCCTTTTATATGACATTCATAACAATAACAACCATAGGTTATGCAGAGATTTTTCCTTTAGATCAGACAGGAAGATCATTAACAATTGTTATAGCACTCGTTGGTATATCAAGCTTGTTTTTTATGTTTACTATTATTATGGAAAACCTTTTTATTCTTCAAATAAATAATTATGGGAGAAAGAAAAAAATGGTGAAAACAGTTGAAAATTTGAAAAATCACACAATTTTGATTGGATATGGCAGAGTAGGGCAGTTGGCAGCACTCGAATTATTAAAAAATCATGAGCAATTTGTCGTTATTGATGATGATTTTCAAGAAAATGACATTATAAATCAAAAAGAGTTCTTGCTCAAAATAAAAGGTGATGCAACACACGATGAAGTTCTTATTAAAGCAGGAATTAAAAGAGCAAAAGGTTTGATAATTGCAACGGGTAATCCTGCTACAAACGTTTTTATCGTTTTAGGTGCTAAAGTTCTCAACCCAAATCTTACCATTGTTGCTCGTTGCGATGAACACGAAAGCATAGAAAAATTGATACGGGCTGGGGCAACTCAGATTGTCAATCCATTCTCGATTGGAGGGCAAAGGCTTGCTCATTACATTATCAATCCAAATGTAATTGATTTTGTTGAAACAAATTTTGGTTCTGGAGAAGAAAAATTCAATATTGAAAATATTAAAATTCCAGAAAATTCTATCTGGAACAATCAAACTCTAAAGGAAATGAATATCCGAGAACAAACCGGGGTAACTATTTTGGCAATCAGAAGGGGGGAAAGAACAATACTAAATCCTCCAGCTGATATTGCAATTAATGACGGCGATGAATTTCTTGCCTTCGGAACTTTCAAAGATTTAAAGAAGGTTGAACGAATGCTATTAATGACTAAATGATAGTCGAATCAATCTTCTGTATAATATCAACAACTTCAGACCAGTCCTTGCAAATTGCATCAGCTATTGAATGATTATTCTTGCTTACAAAAGTGCTTGTCTTATCGCCAATAAATTTAATTGCTTTCATTCCAAGCTTTTTTGCTCCTACAATATCTGTTTCTTCAATATCACCTATATGAAGACTGACATGTGGTTCAATCTGATACTTATTTAGAATTGCCAGAAATGATTCTTTCGATGGCTTGGAATAACCTGTTTCATCGCTAAAGCTGAATTCAGAAAAATAGCTATAAATTCCGGCATCATACAAAACTTTTCTTAATGTCTTCCCCGGCGAAAAACCAGTGTCAGAGACAATTCCAAGTTCATAACCACTTTTTTTTAATACTTCAAGTGCCTGCTTTGCACCGGGTAAAAGATTAGGGGGGTGATAGATAATACAATCTCCGAATGCTTCAGCAACATTTTCGATAATTTCGGGCTTTTTTGGCAAATTAAGGTAATCAAACAAAAATTCGACTGTGCTTGCAGTTGATGGAGTTCTTTGTTCATTCCTCCATATATTATGAAAGTAACCCCACGAGGCTTCAATTGCCGGATTGAATTCTTTTTCAGTAATTGTATAACCCAGTGCTTCGATTTCTGATCTCAGGGAATTCAATCTGAATTGGTTTCTTGCAAAACCGTTTTCAGAGTCAAAAAGTGTGTTCCAAAAATCTATGGTTATCAGTTTCAGGCTCATAAAATAAGTTAGTTTTGTCTTCAATAAAGTATTTAAGACGGCAAGACAGTGCTAAAATTGAAATTTGGTGATCAATTGTGAATTAATATATAATGGAGTTGTTCTGAGATACTTATTTTCTTTGATCCGATTTTTTTAAAATTTTTTATTTATTTTTTCAAACAAATAATTATAGATTTAAAAAAATTTTACTAAATTTAATTTACTGATTTTGTGGGGTTTAACATTTGAGATATGCTAATTATTTTTTTTAAATCCTATGTAACAAAGAAATTAATTATGTGTTAATTTAATATTATTTTTTTTAATTAAAGGAAACACTATGAAGAAGATGATTTTTTTATTATTCATTATTGTTTGTTTTCAAATAATTTCAGTCTTTTCTCAATGGGAGCACAAATACCAAGCTGTTTATGAACAATGTTTTCTCGAAAAGGATGGGAAGTTCTACCAAGGGTTTACAAATGGAATGTCAATTTATGATTTACAAAGCAAAAAAAGACAATTCCTAACTATGCATAATTCAGATCTACCGGGAAATTATATTAACTCTTTCTTATTACTGAAAGACAATAGTATTCTCGTCAGTACAAATGGTGGTTTGGCAGTTATTGAAAATGGGATTATTTCGGCAAATAAGCCAATTTGCACTAATTACCCTGATAATGATGCAAGGTTTTTATACAAAGACGATAATTCAAACATTTGGACTTTTTCTGCCAAGAAAGTCCACTTATATAAAGATAATCAATGGAGAACCTTTGATTTAAGCACCCAAAGCATACCATTTTCTTTTGAAATAATTGAATTATTCATAGATGGCAATGAAGCTCTTGCAATGTTCAATAATATATCTAAATCCAGCACAACTTTCTACTTCTCCAAGATAAGAGATCTCCATGTTTCAATTGCAAAAATTAATGAAAATGGGATTTATGAGTTGTGGCTTGACAAAAAAAGTTTTCCTTACAGGCAAGCCGGGTATAGCCTGATAAGGGTAGGTGATGAATTATGGCTTCAGAATTACGATTCCGTTTATACTTACAAAAATCAAACATGGCAACAAAATAAAACATTTAATTTCGGTAATTATAAACCATACTTTAATAATAGTAGTTTATCATTGCAAAAGGATAAATTAGGCAGAATCTGGACAATTCTCGAGGAAACACAAAAAAAGATCAGGGTACCAGCAGTATTCGACCCGACGATCAAGAAGGTTACAATTCAACTAGAGAACGAAAACCAGTCATTTTCTAATCTTTCGTTATTAAGCGATGGGAGAGTTATTGCTTGGAATAATAATAATATTTTCATTTTTGATATAGATAAAAATGCGTGGGAGAAAAGAACTGCCATATCCTCAGGGGTTCCTCAAAATGGTTATTTCGGAATTCCCAGAATAATTAATAACAAGCTATATGTGTATCTTTCGGTTGTTTATTCAAATTACAAATATGATTACTCATATTATGGCAACCTGCTATGTATAGATGACCAGACGACAATTCCAAGAATTTATGAGGGTTTGCCTTATGCATCAATCACACAGTTTGCTATAAATAAAAAAGGCCAAGGGATATATCAAGGAAGATTCTATGGGGAGGAATTACAGTATCAAACTTCAAAGGAATTCATAAAACCGCGTTTTTATTCGAATGTTGTACCAACTATTCCAACTTATGATGGAAATGTTTATTTTACAAAGCTGCAGGTTAATAATCAAAATCTTTATTCCACAATAGCCACATGGGACGACACAGGAATAAACTACCTCGACATGGGTTTCATCGAAAAAGGTTCAGATATCGAAAGTATAGATTCTTATGAGGAAAATATTATAACTTTTGGGTCATATAGTTACGATTCAGGAAATGACTCATTGACAACTTGCCTTTCAATTTTTAATACAATAAACCAAACTCTTGTTAAATACGACAAGTTCAATTCAGATCTGCCTGATTATTACTACCTTAGGGATGGAATTTTCAGAATGTCTATGGATACCGTACCGCTAAGCTTTAGCGCAGACAATGATGGAAATATCTGGCTTATGACATCAATGAGTCTGATAAAATTCAAGGAAGGAAAATCGGATATTTTCGAACTTCCAAAAAGCTCAACAGGCAAACCAATCACAAATATTATACATATCCATTTTGATGGTAATACAAAACAGGTATTGGGTTATTTCGAATCATTTGAAGCTTATAATTATCCGGGCGATAGAAAGCTATACTATTTTGATGTAACAACGAGCCAATGGGATAGTATAGAAACAAAAGCAGCAGGTTTCATCGGTAAATTTGTTCGTTTGAAAAAGTTGCTTGACGGCAATGTTTGGGCATGCGACAATCTCGGTTATTTGTATAAATATTCCGGGGATGGTAAATTCAAAGTATTTGATTTGAGAATCAATGATAAACCAAACCTTCGTTTTCAAATTAATGATTTCATGATTGATGTAAATGGTTATTTGCATCTGGGAACCGATATTGGTATCTTGACTAACAGGTCAATTATTTTGAGTATTGAGAACAAGCAGGAATTGGATGCGAAATCATTAGCTTATCCTAATCCATTCAGTAGTCAAATTAATATTGATCATTCAATTCAAAATATAATGGAATTGGAGCTTATTGATATTTTTGGGAGGTCAATGGTAAAAGCTTTTGGCACAAATTCGATCAATACCGAAAATATTCCTTCTGGAATATATGTTTTAAAAATCAAGACATCGGAGAATGCTTTTCAATCATTAAAAGTAATTAAATTATAATAAAAAATCAAAATCTTCAACCTGTTTGGGAAGTGTGTTTTGACTGAATCCATTCATCCGATGACTCCGAGTCATCGGATGAATATTGAAAGCTTGCCGGCGGGGGTGTATTTTGTTCGCTTTGGCGATTGGGTGGGGAAATTTGTGAAAGGTACTGAATAATAATTTTTTATATGCTTGAATTTTGAAAAAAAAATTGGATTATTAAAAAAAATATTACTATGTTAATCG
>Ga0129299_1000878_pt1 | contig 20044 bp, 6 predicted proteins | sample ConPoolayeCmetaG_FD_94477 | JGI IMG/M metagenome (GOLD analysis project Ga0129299, IMG submission 94477) | Hot spring microbial mat communities from California, USA to study Microbial Dark Matter (Phase II) - Cone Pool mat layer C metaG ...
CCTAATGTCAAAGGAGTATTCCCGCTGAAAGTAACGCTAAGAATAAGTCCATCAAGAATTTTTACATCCTGACAGGTCCAACCTTCAAGCATTGTTCCTTTGGTATCAATATCAGCACAGGAACGAACATGAGGATAAACATCCTGAACATTTTTTCTCCCTAGTGATTTAAATGTAACTTCAACGGTGATAGAATTTATATTGGCTTGTTCAAGTAGTTTGGTTTCATCAGGATGTTTGTCAATCATGACTTCGATAATTTTTGGAAAGCCCGGATCAACTTTGTAAACACCCTTGGGGATTTTAACAATTGTTTTAAGGATCATACCTCTTCCGGTTAAGTAGGAAACGGCATCTCCTATGTCAGTTTGATAATTAATTTGCATATTATATTGTTTCACTTCGGAAGGAGTGAATTTCACGTCAACCCAAAGAGTATCACCAGGGGCTAATTTAAATGGGGCAACTGGATTAACAAGACCAGATTTAGCAGTGTACCATGAATTAATGCTGAAATTGTTTACATCCCCGGTTAAACTTGCGGGTATTTCTCTTGTGATTTGTATTTCCACAGAGCCGGTATTTGTAAGGAAAACCTTTCCATCTTTGGATAAAGTGATGAATATGGTCCCATAGTCATAATCTGATGTTAAAATTCCCTGATTGTATCCATAGCCATAGAGAAAATCTCTTGCGTAGTCAGGTGCGTCACTAAATGCAACAAGCTCAGCAGTGTGTTTTCCTGCTTTCTTGGCTGTGAACTTAATCGGAACATCAAGATAGCCATTGACTTTTATAATTGTATTTTTTCCTTTAATGGTATTATTATAAAAGTCGGGATCAATTTCGAAAGCGTCTTTGTCTGGTCCTTCGATTTTCAAATCAAATAGAGTTAGATCCATTGCTGTTTCAGGGTTAATGGTAACATGCTGTACTTCGCCCTTATCATTAAGTGATTCGCCAATTTTGATAGGTGGCAGGAATTCTTTTCCAACTACTTTAATATGAGGAAGAATGCCTATTCCCTTTAAATAATCATAAGCAATTTTTTCTGTTCCATCGAAGTCAGCAATTATTTTCACTTTGGAAGTATAACTTTTTTCTTCTTTCGGCGCAAAGAAAGCATCAATTTGAACTGGTGAATTGGGCGATAGTGTTCCCGGAATTTGAGCAGAATTAATTCTGAAAACATTATCTGGATCATCTTCAATAACTATATCTTTGACTTTTAAATTTGTGTTTCCTGAATTATCAACAGTGATATGCCATGGGTATTCTGAAACTCCTGCATACTGATCAATAATTCTTCTTCGTTGCCAATCATAACCAACAATGAGTGGGCCGGCTTCTATTCCAATTCCTACCCAATCTGAGTATAATTTTTCGATTTCTGTGTTTCCTTTGAAGAAGGCTCTTGTTGAATCAGTAATACCGGGTTTGTCAGGTTTATAATAAACAGTGAAGTAATGCACCTGACCGGGCTCAAGCGTTAATGGGAAGTCCAGATTTTCAACTCTGGTAAAGTGAGTTTTATCCTCCCATGTGACTTCGTATAATTCTACTTTTGTGGAGCCTTTACTAATGATCTGAACTAATTTTGGAACTTCCTTACCAACGGGAGTTGGAGCCCACCTTGCATCGTCAATCCATACTATTGGCTCGCCAGTTGTAAATTCCAGTCCAACGATAGTTTTGGGGAAGCAGGTCAAAACAGCAATTATGGAATCCTTTACAGGTCTGTTATACATATTTAAAGCTGTTGCACAAACTGTGATTTCTTTTGATTCACCGGGCTGTAATGTTAATGGAATATCCTTGGTATCAATCTCAAAATCTTTCACTCCAGACTTAAGTTTTAGCTCAAGGACAGTCATTGGAACTTTTCCGGGATTTGAAATTTTGAATGTCTTGCAAACCTTCTGGTTCAGTTTGAGCATACCAAAATTAATATATGTTGGGTTTGCAGCAATTTCTTCGGGTATGTATTCATACACTTTTGTAATTGATTTACCGGAGCGTGTTAAAACCATTACAATGCCTTTTGCAGGCTTTGTAACATCTATCACTTTCAAAGTATATGAAACTTTTTTGTCCCCTGAAGTGAAATTAGGATCTTTTTTAAATTCATAATTTTCTGATTCTGAAGCTTTGAAGACAACAGAAAAAATTCCCGCACATTCTGCAGAATCAGGAATTGCATAGCCTTCACCCTCGACATCTCCGCAATACATTTTATCAACCACGTAAAGAGAATCCTCGCAGGGAGTAGAATAATTTATACCAACGGGATAACCATAAGCAAAACCATCTTTTGTTCTATCCCAGTTACCATAGGCATAAGCAGCAAATTTGGCGCTGTCAATGGCTTCAAAATGATGATCACCGGCAGGAACCATTTCTGTTATATAAACATAATCGGTACCCTGAATTTTCTGAATTTTTGTTCCCCAGATAGAGGTTATTGATTTACCATCAAAGAATATCTTATCTCTGTATTTTTCTTCGAAAGTAATATAGATAAAATTATCTATTGCTTCAGGTGATCTGAAAGCAGCATAGGAACACCATCTTTCAATTGGAGCAAGGATTAACATCATACCCTGACCACTTTTCCAAGGATTTTGAGGTTCATCGCCGCCTTTATCAATTGAACCCATCATTCCGTTATCATCCCACCATGTTTTTCCATATTGTCCAATAATCACTGGATAGTTAGATTTATAAAGGGCAGGGACTTCCATGTTGATTATATCGTGTCTGTCGCCTTTTTTAAGAATTGGACCAATTCTCATAAATCCTGAACCATCCTGTCTCATTTGCAGGAGTTCGGTTCCATCCTGACTGGCAACTATTCTAATAAGATCGCCAAAATCGTCCTGAACTATGGTTTTTCCTCTAGGTCTATTAACATATTTGATTGGTGCGGATATATAAGTATTACCCCAAAGTTCAACTGGCCAGAGCATTTCGCAGAGCATATTTCTTGAAAAATTTGCCCAAGGTTCCTGCCACCCTGTTCTCATACCTATAAAATACCTTGGGAAAGCTCCCTTGGTATGTCCTGAAATTACAGCTATCGGTTTATTAGCAATTATTTCCGTGCCGGTTAAATCTGTTGACCAGTCCTGAGACAAACCCGGTTTGGGTTTTCCAAGAATAAGATAAGTTTGACCTTTGTTAAGAGTAACTCTTTTTGATGCACCTTTTTCAACTTTTTCAGTTGCTGTTTTTGGGAAGTATGTAACGCTTGTATTGTCCTGAGTTGCAATGATAAGAATTTGCGGTGGTTTTATCTCATCTGTTTCGTCCTGATATAAATTCAGGGAGAAATAACGTTTTCCAAGCCATTCAACCGGAATTACTCGGAAAGCTTCACCAGACCAGCGATAGGAGAGATATACAGCTACCGTTATAGGATCTTCTGATTCAACGTGAATACCATAATTTTTGACAACTTCGGATTCACGGTTCATCAGAGCATCAGGCATAGGCACTTGTGTTACTTTATGAGGCTCAATGCTGACTGTTTTAGTCCAGCCTGTTTCCAGCTCGCTTATTGTAGCTGTAGTTTTAACTTTTGAAGATATCCATACGGCTATGGGGAACTCACCTCTTATTGGCTCTGGATTTTGGACTGAAATCTTGCAATAAGGAAGACCAAACCAGTATTCTCTACCGTCTGTAATTTCGCCTGTTTTCATTTCCTGAGCAAGAAGGGCAAATGTTGGGAGTAACAAATATAAAATTACAGTAAGAATTTTTTTCATTACACCTCCTATGTAGTAATGTATTTAAAAATATATATTTATTTTCAGAATAACATTTTTGTCAAAATAAAGTTACATAAATTTAAATACAAAAACAAAAAAAAGCCCGATAATAATTTTTATCGGGCTTTATAGTGTCTAAGCATAGTACTATTTGACAATAATTAGTGGTTTTGTATCGGTGAACGGACCTGATTCTATCTTGTAATGATAAACTCCTGATGCTAAACCAAGTGTATTTAGGTCAATGGTTAATGTATACTGTCCTGGTTTCAAAGTTTGATTAAGCAGGGTAACAACTTTTTCACCATTACTATTGTATAGTGAGATGGTTGTATTACTTTCAAGTCCTATTTCATAATCAAACGATGAAGTATTAGATGCTGGATTCGGTGTACTTTGAGATAGTGAATATCTGAATCCGCTGATTTCGATTAATCTTGCTGTGTTAACACAGACTGGATTGATCTTTATATCACCCGGTTTTTCTTCAACTTCAACATATCCAGCAGGAACACCAAGTACCTGGAATTCACATGGTAATGGAATTAAATCTAAGTCACTAAGGAATGTAAGCATTCTGAACTTAAATAGAGTGCCTCCATTTCCGCTGAATTTAAGGGGTTGGGTATTGGTCATATGAACCATCAAAGTTTGATTGTTAAGAATATCAGCATATTCGCATTTCCAGCCTTCTGTCATAGTACCTTCAGTAATAATATCAGTGCATGATTTAACATCCGGGAAAACATCCTGAACTCCAAACCTACCATCAGATTTAAAATGAATAATAGCCTTGAAGTCTGTTATATTAGCTTGTTCGAGAGCTTTTATCTCATCTGGATGTTTGTCAATCAGGAATTCAATATAATTAACAGGTTCGCCGGGATTGACACGGTATTTATCCTTTGGAATTCTAGCTATTGTCTTCAAAATCATACCCTCGCCAACAACCTTTGAATAAGCTACTTTACCGTCAGCTAGTTTATATTCAATCTGGGCATTAAATTGTCTAACAGCATCGGGTGTAAATCTAACAGTTACAAAGAGGGTATCATTAGAACCAATGGTAAAAGGTGCTTTAAGATTTGTTTCTCCATCGGAAGCTCTCTTTAAACCCTGTATATAGAAATTATTGTAATCACCCTGAATGCTTGCGGTTATGTCCTGACTAATGGTAATGGGTTTGTCACCAAGATTAACAAGATAGACAACACCAAGATTTGACAGTGTCTTGAATATTCTGCCGTGATCCCAGTCAGTAGTAATTAGACCTTCGAGATAGCCATAACCGTAGAGATAATCCCTTGCATAATCGGGAGCATCACTTTCGGCAACTAATTCTGCGGTATGCTTGCCGGGATGCTTGGCAATGAATTTAATTGGAACATCAATACCATCGCTGATATTAATTACAAGATTTTTACCTTTTATTGTGTTATTATACCAATCCTGATCAATTTCAAAAGCATCTTTATCTGGTCCTTCGATTTTAAGATCGAATATTGTCAGAGGCATTTCATGACCGGGTTTCAGATTAACATGCTCAACTCTGCCGTAATTATCGAGTGATTTTCCAACAAGTATTGGTGGCTGGAATTCATGACCAGTTACTTTGATGTGTGGAAGAATTCCAATGCCCTCGAGCCATCCGGAAGCTTTCCTTTCTTCACCATTGAAAGTGGCAATTAATGTAACTTTCGATTTATATATTTTTTCTTCTTTTGGTGCAAAGGTAGCTGGAACAGTTATTGGTTGATTGGGTTGCAATGTTCCGGGAACGTCATTTGGATTGAAATAGAATACATTATCAGGATCATCTTCCTTGACTATTCTAACGTTTTGTAATGGTGCGTTTCCACCGACATTATCAATTGTCATATGACCGGTATAATGAGTAACACCTGCCCATTGGTCAATAACTCTTTTTCTTTGCCAGTCATAGCCTTGAATGTATGGACCAGCATCAAGACCAGCACCAACCCAATCTGAATATAATTTTTCCTTTTCAGTATTACCTTTGAATATTGCTCGTTCTGTGTGTTTAACACCTGGAACATCAGCTTTATACCATACTGTGAACCAATAGTCTTCTCTTGGTTTCAAAACTATTTTTGTCGGGAATGGCAAATCAGTTCTTGTAAAGTGTAGTTTATCATTCCATTCGATTGAATATAATTCAACGGGGAAATCACTTCGGTTAATTATTTGAACTAATTTTGGCATTTCAACATTTATTGGAATCTCGCCCCAGTCAGCATCACCAATCCATACAACGGGTTCACCTGTTCTTAGTTCAAGGGCGGGGTTAATTTCTTCATAACAGCTAAGTACTGCTATAACTGTATCCCGAACAGGAGTTGGAGCCATAACAAGTGCTGTGGCACATACTTCAATCTCTTTTGTTTCACCGGGTTGTAAAGTGAATGGAAGACTTGATTTGTCAATTACGAATTCAGATTTATTGAATTTAAGTTTTAGGTCCTTAACTGTAACTGGTACAGTCCCGGGATTTTTGAAGGTGAAAGTTTTACAAACTTTTTCTCCTTCTCGTAATCTTCCAAAATCAATAGCGAGAGGTTCAACTGCGATTTGTTCGGGAGTATATTCATAAGTTTTGTACATTGTTTTGCCAGAACGTGTCTGAATTTTTACAACTCCCTTGGCTGGTTTTCTTAAGTCAATAACCTCTAACTTAAAGTTTGCTTTTTTATCACCAGAAACAAACTTCGGATCAATCCAGAAATTATAATTGTCTGATTCTTTTTCACGGAATATAATACTATAAATACCGGCACAATCTGCAGTTGGAGGAAGTGCGGTTGCAACACCAGTAACATTACCGCATTCCATAACATCCTGAACGATTAAGGAATCCTCGCAAGGAGTGTTATAATTCATACCGATAGGATATCCATAAGCAAAACCGTCTTTTGAACGATCCCAGTTTCCATAAGCATAACCTGTGAATACTGCTTTGGCTTTTTTGGTTTCATCGAGATAGTCACCTTCGATCCAGTGGTCGCCAGCGCTGATTGATTGAGTGATATAAGCATATTCAGTACCTTCAAGGTATTTTATTGCATTTCCAAATTTTGCACTAAACGGAACACCATCATATTTTAACTTGTTCATATATTCAGCTTTGAAGGTTAAATAGACAAAGTTATCAATACCTTCAGGTGCTCTGAATGTTGCATAGCTTGTATATCTTTCAATCGGGGTTAAAGTAACAAGCATACCCTGACCGTTTCTTGATGGATTCTGGATATCATCTTTATTTTTATCAGTGCCGGGAGTAACAGCATAGTTCCACCATGTTTTACCATACTGACCGGCTAATACTGGCTTTGTAGCTCTGTAGTATGCTGCTTTTTCCTGATTAATAATATCATACCATTCTCCTCTTTTCAGGACAGGGCTGATTGTCATAAATCCAGAACCATCCTGCCTCATCTGAGTAATTCTTGTATTGTTTTCTGTAGCGACAAATCTTATCAAATCGCCTTTATCATCCTGTATTTGACCTCTGATTCTCTCAGGGCTATAATTCAATGGTGCAGAAATATAATCTGTTCCTAACAATTCGATGGGCCACATAGCATCGGTCATCATGTTTCTCATAAAGTTGGCTGGTCTGCCAAGCATTGTTGCCTGATATCGTGGAAAGGCTCCTTTTGAGTGTCCGGAAATAACCTGTATTGGCTTGTTCGAAGTTATGTATGTTCCGGTTAAGTCAGTTGAGTTATCATGAACCAAAGGTGCGGATAATTCACCAAGAATAAGAAAAGTCTGACCTTTCATCAGGGTTACTCTTCCTTTTTCTCCTGCTGCCAACTTGAATGTATTTGCTGTTGGTATATAGTCAACAACAGTATTATCCTCTGTAGCTGTGATAAGAATTTGGCCGGGTTTTAGTTTGTCTGTTTTATCAAGATAGAGGCAAAGGGTTACATATTTTTTCCCCAGCCACTCAACGGGTGTTACTCTCAGAGCTTCACCTGACCAGCGATAGGACATGTAAATAACTACAGAGATTGGATCATCGGCTGTGATGTTAATACCAAAATTCTTAGGTTCTTCAACAAATGGAGGTCTGTTCATAACAGCATCACCATAAGGAACCTGCGTTATTTGGTTAGCTCTGATAACATAATTTGTTTTGGTGCCTGTTTCTGCATCAGAAACTGTGGCACGGGTGTCAACTTTGGATGAAATCCAGATAAGAATTGGATATTGACCTCGAATTGCTTCCCCATCTTCACGGGCACAATAGGGCAATCCGAACCAATATTCTCTACCTTCTGTGATTTCTTCCTGAATTATCGGTTGTGCAAAGGTCTGCAAACCGCTAATAATCAGTGTGATGAATAATACACTCATCAACCTTGATAGAGTAGTAAAGGACTTAATCATTTTAACTCCATATTTAAATGAAAAAATATTTATTTCCAGATTTTCTGTATATATTAACAATGTAATATTACAAAATATTTTTTTAAAAAACAATAGATTTTTCAACAAATTAAACAAAGATTAAAAAAATTAACATATCTTTTTTACATTTTCTAATATAAAGTTTAGATTAATCAAATAATTCTCAATTTTTATTTCATATTGTTTTAAATAAATATTTATTTTATATTGTTATAACAAGAATTTATGACTTTTGTTACAGTTATTTTAAAATTTTTTTAAAAATATGAAAAAAAATGAAAAATTAAATTTTTTAATAGGATTATTACTAATTTTATTACTATCATCTGAGATTTTATTATCGGGTGAAACAAGATATAGTTTAGTAAAAATCAACTATCAGGGAGATTTAGAGGAATTTTTTAGAACAAATCATTTGGAATTTGGCGAGGAAGATATTTTATCAATTGATAAAAATTCTTTTCAGGCAATTTGTAATAAAGCTGAACTCTCTTTATTAACAAGGAAAAAACTGAATTATGAAATTGTAATACCTGACTTAGAGTCTCATTTAGAAAAAAAATTGATAAATTCCACAGAAAGTCTTATAAACTTAGATGAAACAAGCGATTTTAAATTAGGTTCAATGAGTGGTTATTTCACATTGAACGAAATTTATGATTTTTTTGATAATTTATCAACAAATCATCTTGATTTGATAGCAGAAAAATTCGAAATTGGCAATAGCGTCGAGAATAGACCTATTTATTGCTATGTCGTTGGCAATAAGGTAATTAAGGATAATCCAAAGTTGCTTATAACGGCTCTTCATCATTCCAGAGAGCCATTATGCCTGATGACACTCGCTTATTTTATCAATGACATTTTGAATAATTATGAAAAAAATGACGAGAAAGCCAGAAGTATTTTGGATAATAACTTAATTTATATTGTTCCAGTCGTAAATCCAGATGGATATATTTATAATCAAGTCAGATATCCAAACGGTGGAGGATTATGGCGAAAAAACAGAAGAATGCATAATGATACGACATTCGGAGTTGATATCAATCGAAACTATGGACCTTATGAATACTGGAATGCTCAGAATTTTGGTTCTTCTACGGATTCTACAATCGAAACATACAGAGGTAAAGAGCCTTTTTCTGAACCTGAGACACAGGCAATAAAAAGATTATGCGAATCAAACAATTTCAAAATGGCATTAAACTTGCATTCCTATGGCAATCTTCTGCTGTATCCAAATTCTGCATTATCGAAAGAAACAGTTGATTCTAATTTATTCAGGGGTATTGCAAGACACATAAATTCGAAAAATTTATTTTGCTTCGGGAGAGATTTGCAAACCGTCGGATATTCTTCCAGAGGGACATCTGATGACTGGATGTATCTTGAAAATGACCAGAAACCTAAGATTATGGCTTTTACTGCCGAAATTGGAACACCTGCTGATTTTTTCTGGCCAGAAAGTAATAAAATTATATCTTACTGCCAGAATTCTCTAAACCTTTATTATGAATTTCTCAACAATTCTTATTCAAATTTGGTCCCAATCAACTACGAAGGATATTTTGATTTCAAGGATAATAAATTCAACATTGATTTTGAATTTCAAAATATTGGTTTAAAACAAGTTGAAAATGAGTGTATTATAACTTTTGAACCTTTGAATAAAGATATTGAGGTCATCAATCCAATTAGATATTCCCAAAACCTTAAACCATCGGAAATTCAAAAAGAAAATTTCAAAATTCAAAGAAACAAACAGATAGATGCTAAATTAGAGATGTTCAGGTTAACCATCCAGAATGAAAAATACTTATATGAAGATACTTTAAGTTTTTTTATTGATAAATATGATTCCATAAACTTATTTGATAAAGGAAAACTTAAAGATGAATGGATTTTAGGTTCATGGGGGCTTGAATTTGTTAACGAACTGAATGAATTCGTTCTTAGTGACAGTCCCAAAGGATTTTATAAGAATAATAATGAAAATTATCTGCAGCAAATGACACCAATTAAGTTAATTACAAAAGATGCAATATTAGAATTTAAAACAATGTGGTCAACTGAGGCAAACCGTGATGCCTGTGTTCTGCAGATATCCACTGATGAAGGAAAATCTTGGAGTTATCTAAAAACCCAAAGAATGATTGTAGGCGATGGAGCCCAAAAATCTAAATTTATTAAAGGATTATATGGCTTGCACGGTACTTTTAATTATTGGAATGTACAATCTGTCAATCTTGAAGATTTTTATGGTCAGGAAGTTTTGTTCAGATTTGGTTTGTTAAGTGATCAAAGCAAAAATTTTGATGGTTGGTATCTAAAGAATATTAAATTAAAATTATTTCAAAACACAAGTTCAACAGAATCAATATCAAATGACCGGAAAATCTTGATTTATCCAAATCCTTTAACTTCGAATGATAAATATTTAAAAATTGAATTAAAGCAGGGCAGTGATTTCATCTATAAAATTTTCGATTGTATTGGCAAGGAATATTTTCTGCCGGAAGTATCCAAAAATGAGAAAATCATAAGTCTGGATCCGGGAATACTTAAAACAGGAATTTATTTTATCGTCTTTCAAAGCAAAAATGATGTAAATGTGCTGAAGATAATTGTTTTGGAATAGCATAAAATTAACTAAACTGAAAATAAATTTTTCACTAATATTTGTTTTCGATAATATTTTAAATATATTGTGAGTGTGGGAAAATCAAATTAAAGGGTAAATATGAATAAAGCAGTAATTATGGCAGGTGGCTTTGGCACAAGATTAAGGCCACTAACAATGACAATACCTAAACCTATGGTTCCGATACTGAATATTCCAATGATGGAACATATAGTAAATCTATTAAAATCTCATAAAATAACAGATATAGTTTCAGTATTATATTTCCAACCTGAAATTATTACGTCTCATTTCGAGGAAGGCTCTAAATTTGGCATAGAGATGAAATATGTTCTGGCTCAGGCTGACTATGGCACTGCAGGTGCAGTTAAAAACGCCTATGAGTATCTTGACTCTCGTTTTATTATTATCAGTGGAGACGTTCTAACAGATTTTGACTTATCGAAAGCTCTTGAATTTCATGTCTCTAAAAAAGCAATGGCTACAATTTTGCTGACGAGAGTTACAAAGCCTTTGCAGTATGGAATAGTTATGACTGACCAAAATGGATTGATAACACGCTTCCTTGAAAAACCAAGCTGGGGGGAAGTTTTTTCGGATACAATTAACACAGGAATTTATATTCTTGAGCCACAAGTTCTTGATTTGATACCATATCAGCAGGAGTTTGATTTCAGCAAAGATTTATTCCCATTAATGCTAAGCCAGAAACTACCATTATATGGCTACATAGCTGAGGGATATTGGAAGGATGTCGGTAATCTTACAGAATATCAGCTTGGGCAACAGGATGCCCTAAGTGGATTAATCAAACTAAATGTTCAGGGCATCAAAAAGAATAATGTCTATTACGGTAAGAATTCAAAAATAGCCCCTACTGTAAAATTCAAGGGAAATGTTGTAATTGGAAACAATTCTTCAATTGGGGAGCATTGTGAAATCACCAACTGTGTCATAGGGGATAATGTATCTATTGGCATTGGCGTTAAGATGACTGGAACAACAATCTGGAATAACGTTTCTATCGGAAATTTTTCCGAATTAAATGATGATGTTATATGTAATGATTGCTTGATTGGAGCTTCAGTAACGATAGGAGAAAATGTCTTCATCTCAGTTGGTTGCACTATAGGAAATGAAGCAAAACTTAATCCTAATATTAAGTTATGGCCACTGAAACACGTTGAAGAAGGAGCAACATTATCAAGTTCGCTTGTGCAGGAGGAAAAATGGTTAAGGGAATTATTCACTGACGCTCGTATAACGGGATTGTCCAATATTGAAATAAATCCTGAGTTCGGGGCAAAATTGGGTTCTGCAATTGGAATGGCTTTTGGGCAGAACGTTACTTTGCTGGCGAGCAGAGATCCCGATAGGGTTTCAAGGATTATGAAACGTTCAATTACAGCTGGAATTTCCTCTGTTGGAGTTAATGTTAATGATTTACAGACGACTTCAATACCTCAGACAAGACAGGAGCTAAGAATCGGCAAGTATGCAGGAGGTTTTCACGTAAGGCGTTCTCCCCGTGCCCCAAATATGACAGATATTATCATTTTCAACAAAGAGGGAAGAGATATACCAATCTCGAGAACTAAATCTATCGAAAGGTTTTTCTTCGGTGAGGATATCAAGCGGGTTCATCATGACGAGATAGGGCATATTTACTATCCAGAGAGAACAAACGAGATTTATATTAACAGATATCTTCAAACTTTGAAGAAGGATATCATAAGATCTAGGAAATTTAAGCTATTGATGGATTATTCATACGGACTGGCTTCTACAATATTCCCTTATATCCTTGGTAATTTAAACGTTGAAACACTTTCTTTGCACGATTATGTTGATGCCTCACGTTTCAAACCAGACCCAACCATGGATACCTCTGGCGGAGACGAAGTAGCCAAAATCATGCGATCATTAAGATACGAACTTGGATTTGTAATTGAACCGGGTGCCGAAAAGATTCTTTTAATTGATGACAGAGGTGTATTAATATCAACCCAGAGGCTTCTTTCAATTATTACAAAACTATTCTTAGAAACTAACAGAGATAAAGAACCTTATAAAATTGGAATTTCGATTGTAGCCTCCAGCGAAATTGATGAAATAGTCTCGGATTATAATGTTGAAATTGTAAGGATTAAAAATTCACATTCAGCAATGATGGAAGCCACACGAGATGAAAGTATTAAGTTTGTCGGTGGTGTATGGGGTGGGTATATATTTACCGAATTCCTTTTTGCTGCTGATGGAATGTTTTCTATCGGTAAAATTCTTGAAATGCTCGCAGAAACAAACTTAAAAATTTCCGATCTGGATGAACAGTTACCCCGAAGATATCAATATTTGATTAACGTTAATTGTCCTTGGGAGTCTAAAGGGACTGTTATGAGGAAAGCAATGGAATTTTCGGAAAACTTTGATAGGCAATTAGTAGAAGGAGTAAAGATATTTAAGGATAACGATTCAATTCTGTTTTTGCCAGACAAGGAAAAAGGTGCTTTTTCTGTCATTGCTGAGAGCAAACAGTATGACACTGCTATTAACTTAGCCAAAAAATATGCTACTCTGGTTACTCAATGGGAAGAAGAAGGCTGAAATGCGTTTGATAGACATTCTTTCAAAGAAGTCAGTTAAGTTAAATGTATCTGTAGAATCGAAAAATGACTTGCTCGAAGAGTTGCTTTTTTTGGTTTCACTGGGTGGCAAAGTGAGGGATTTTAATTTAGCTAAAACTTCGGTTTATGAAAGAGAGAAAATTATGGTAACAGGAATTGGAAAGGGAGTGGCATTACCCCATTCGAAGTCCGATGCCGTTACCGGTGCAACTGCTTCTCTTGTAACCCTTTCTAAACCTGTTGATTATGACTCATTCGATAATATTCCTGTTAGTATTGCTATTATGATTTTGAGCCCGAATGAAAATCCCGAAATACATTTATCTTTGATTGGAAAATTAGCACGTTTTTTTCAGAACGACTCTAATAGGAAAAAAATTTTGAGAGCCAGAAATTCAGATGAAATACTAAATCTGTTTTAGTTGTTAAAAGGATAAAAGAAACATTAATAATAAATTAGCAACGTCTAAACTTTGCTATTTTTTTCAACTAAATAAATAAAATTTTTGAAATGATAGATCCAAATTCAGCTTTTGTTGATGAGTTATTTTTCGACTTTTTGAAAGATCCCGACTCTGTTTCAGATGAATGGAAAGAATTTTTTCAGAAGGGATACACACCGGCAAAATCAAATGTTGATTTAGTAAGAGTTGCTACTAAATCATCCGAAAGTTTTGAAATAAAACAGGGGAATGGTGCAGATTCCAATGGTTCTTATCAGCCACTTAGCTCTATTCAATCTAAAATAGCTGAAAATATGGAGCAAAGCCTGAATGTTCCAACTGCAACCTCTGTTAGAACCATTCCAGTGAAAGCTCTCGACGAAAACAGAAGAATTATCAATAAATATCTCACAAAGTTAAAAAGACCAAAAGTTAGTTTTACTCATATACTTGGCTGGGCTGTTGTCAAGGCTTTAAAGAAATTCCCTCATTTAAATGACACTATCACAGTAAAAGACGGCAAATATTACAGGGTTAAAAGAAAATCAATTAATATTGGTTTTGCAACTGATATTACAAAGAGCGATGGAACGAGGCTCTTACTTGTTCCAAATATCAAAGATTCTCAGAACATGAATTTTGGCGAATTCATAACTGCCTTTGATTCGCTTATAGAGAAAACGAGAAATAATAAATTAAATATTGACGACCTATCTGATACAACAGTAAGCCTTACCAATCCCGGTATGATCGGAACGACTGCTTCCAATCCAAGACTGATGCAGGGGCAGGGTCTAATCATTGCAACGGGAGCTATTGACTATCCTGTGGAATTTCAAGCGGTAAGACCTGAAATTTTGACAAATCTTGCTATTTCAAAAGTTGTAACAATAACAAGCACTTATGACCATAGAATAATTCAGGGTGCAGAGTCAGCTGAATTTTTAGCTTATATCAATAAATTGTTACTCGGCGAAGAGCATTTCTATGACCAGATATTTGCCGTTCTGAAAATTCCATTTGAACCTGTTAGATGGACTTCTGACGCTATATCTGTTAATCAGTTTGGAAGGTTTGACGAGGAGGAAGCCATTGAAAAAAGTGCCCACGTTGTTCTTCTAATTAATTCATATCGTGTAAGGGGGCATCTTCTTGCTTCTGTGAATCCACTTGGTTTTTCCTCTTATTATTATCCTGAACTGGATCCGTCCTATTATGGTTTCACTATCTGGGATCTGGACAGGGTGTTTCATGCAGATGATAATTGGGAAAACAATAATCTTCCTCTGAGGGATATCATCGAAATAATGCGTGAAACTTACTGCGGCAGCTTTGGTATAGAATTCATGCATATTCAGGATCCTGTTAAGAAAGACTGGATAAAGTCAACATTGGAAACATCCCGGGGTCAATGGAAGTTTACTCCTGAAGAAAAAGTTGATATGTTCAAGAAACTTGTTGATGCAGAGGAATTCGAGAACTTCCTACATACCAAATTCGTCGGACATAAGAGATTTTCGCTTGAAGGTAGTGAATCTGTAATGATTATCATTGACAAAATCTTCAACAAAGCCGCAGAAACAGGATTACATGCGGTTGCACTTGGAATGGCTCACCGTGGACGATTGAATATATTGGTGAACCTGATTGGAAAACCTCTGGAAAAAGTTTTTAATGAATTCGAAGGTGAAATTGATCCCGATTCTTATCATGGTTCTGGTGATGTTAAATATCACCTTGGTAGCAAAGGAGTGTATCATTCCAAGAACGGAAAATCGGTTAAAGTAGTTATTGCTCCCAATCCGAGTCATCTTGAACTTGTTGACCCTGTTATCGAAGGTATGGCAAGAGCTTATGATAATCAGATTGGTGATAAAACTTATACCCAGACACTGCCCTTATTAGTTCATGGAGATGCTGCTTTTGCGGGGCAGGGGATAGTAGCTGAAACTTTGAATTTGTCTCAACTTGAAGGTTATAAAACCGGTGGAACTATTCATATTATAATTAATAATCAAATCGGTTTTACTACGAGTAGTCAGGATGCACGTTCCACTGTTTATGCTTCTGATATTGCTAAAATGATTCAGGTTCCAATAATTCATGTTAATGGGAACGACCCTGAAGCATGTGCCGGAGTTGCTCAATTTGCTTATGAATACAGGAACAGATTCAATTCCGACATTATAATTGATATGCTGTGCTACAGGAAGTATGGACATAATGAAGGTGATGAACCAACTTATACTCAACCATTACTTTATAAAAAAATAAAAAGTATGGAGCCTGTAACCAAAATTTACCAGAATGAACTCATTAAAGATGGTATTCTTAGCGAGAACGACTCTACGATTTACCAGAGGCAAATTCAGGAAAAATTCTATGATGCCTATTCATCAAGGAAATCACTCATTAGCGGAAAAAAGACTCAAGCTATCTCTGTCGTTCACGACTTAACTCTTGATATTGATACTTCTTATGACGGAAATAAATTAAAAGAAATCACCGAAGGATTGACAACTTATCCAGAGCATTTTCAACCTAATCCAAAAATTGTAAATTTATTAAAGAAACGAAAAGAAATGGTTGAATCCAAGAAAGCCATGATAGATTATTCAATGGCTGAGGCATTAGCATTCGGTTCAATCTTGCTGGACGGTTTTGGAATAAGGTTTTCGGGTCAGGATTCAAGAAGGGGAACATTCAGCCAGAGACATGCTGTTCTAACTGATATTGTTACCGAAGAAATCTATATACCATTAAATAACATAAGCAAGAATCAGGAACAGTTAAGAATATACGATAGCCCTCTTTCCGAACTTGCTGTTCTCGGATTTGAGTATGGATACAGCGTTGCTTCTAACAACAGTTTAGTTCTCTGGGAGGCTCAATTTGGAGATTTTGCAAATATGGCACAGCCAATCATTGACCAATTTATTGTCTGTGCTGAATCCAAATGGGGGCAGACGTCAAATATTGTTCTTCTACTACCTCATGGATATGACGGACAGGGACCAGAGCATTCAAGTGCCCGCTTGGAAAGATTTCTTCAATTATGCTCTTCCAGCAATATGATTGTAGCGAATTTAACCAAGCCAGCTCAGTATTTTCATATTTTAAGGAGGCAAATACTAATGCCTCATAAGAAACCTTTGGTCATAATGACTCCTAAAGGTGCATTAAGACATCCTTTGGCGGTTTCTCGTATTGATGACTTTTCAAATAGTTCTTTCAAACTGATATTAGACGACGAAAGATTTATAAATCCAAATAATATCAGAAAAATATTAATTTGCTCAGGAAAAATATATTTTGAATTGATGACTGAACTTATCAAGAAAGAGATTGAGGACATAGCTGTTATCAGGGTTGAACAACTCTATCCATTCCATAATAATTTGTTCGCAGAAATTATTTCAAAATATAAAAAAGTAAAAGAAATAGCATGGGTTCAGGAAGAGCCGGAAAATATGGGTGCTTACTATTACATCAAAGATAAAATATCGGAGTTAATACCCTCAAAAATTAAGTTAAAATATATTGGACGAACATCAAGTCCGGCTACTGCCACAGGCTCTCCCAAAGTTCATCAGGAGGAGCAGGAATCAATTCTTAAAGAATCTCTTAGCTAAAATTCATAACAAATTTTAATAATTAAAGCAAAATTTGTAATTTCAATAATTACAAATTGCTTTTTATTGTTTCACATTTATGGATATGTTTATGAAGACTCGTATTGAAAAGGATTCAATGGGAGAAATTGAAGTTCCTTCCGATGTTTATTGGGGTGCACAAACAGCCCGTTCATTAATTCATTTTGCTATCGGAATCGAAAAGATGCCACGAAGCGTTATCAGAGCTATGGGCATACTTAAAAAAGCCGCCGCACTCACAAATGCAGAATTAGGAGTATTACCCGCTGATAAAGCAGAATTAATAGCAAAAGCCGCCGACGAAGTTATCGAAGGAAAGTTAGATGCTCATTTTCCGCTTTCAATCTGGCAAACTGGTTCAGGAACTCAATCAAATATGAATGCCAATGAAGTTATCTCAAACCGTGCAATAGAAATGATTGGCGGTGAAATGGGTTCAAAGAAGCCCATTCATCCTAATGACGATGTTAACAAATCTCAAAGTTCAAACGATACATTTCCTGCTGCGATGCATATTGCTGCAGCCGAGATGATTAATCATAATTTATTACCTGCTCTTGCTACTTTGAGGCAGACTCTTTATCAAAAATCCGAGGAATTTAAAAACATTATCAAGATTGGAAGAACACACCTTATGGATGCAGTTCCTCTTACTCTTGGACAGGAATTTTCCGGTTATGTTCAGCAATTGGATAATGCAATTGAGAGACTCCATCTGGTTTTGCCGGGTTTATATGAATTAGCACTCGGAGGAACTGCAGTCGGAACTGGATTAAATGCCCATCCTGAGTTTGCTACTAAAGTGGCTGCAAAGATTGCGGAACTAACTGGTTTGCCTTTTGTTAGTGCACCGAATAAGTTCGAATCACTTGCTGCCCATGATGCTCTGGTTTTTGCCCACGGTGCTTTGAAAACTATTGCTGCTGCATTTATGAAAATAGCCAACGATATTCGCTGGATGGCTTCCGGTCCGAGATGTGGTCTGGGGGAACTTACTATTCCTGAAAATGAGCCCGGATCATCAATTATGCCCGGCAAGGTTAATCCAACTCAGTCAGAAGCTATGACTATGGTTGCAGCACAGGTTTTTGGAAATGATGTGGCTATAAATTTTGGTGGTGCTTCAGGTAATTTCGAGTTAAACGTTTTCAAGCCGTTGATAATTTATAATTTTACACAAAGCGTTCGATTGCTTTCTGATACAGCAAAGATGTTTAATGAGCATTGTGCTGTTGGCATCCAACCAAATACTGATAAGATTACTTTCTACCTCAATAATTCTTTAATGCTTGTTACAGCCCTCAATCCTCATATTGGATATGATAATGCTGCAAAAATTGCCAAACATGCCCATAAAAATAACTTAACACTTAAGGAGGCTGCTATCGAGCTTGGTTTAATGACTGCAGAAAAATTTGATGAAGTCGTAAGACCCGAGAAAATGTTAGGTCCAAGTTTAAAATAAAATCCAACAAATAATTAGAAATAAAAAATGGGACTGCCTTTTTAAGACAGTCCCATTTTATTACAAGTGAGTTTTTTCTTACTTGGTTAGAACAACCGGAACTGACTGATTGATAGTCTCGCCATTTACTCTTAAGAAATACATTCCTGAAGGTAACTGGGTGCCATCAATGCTGTATGAATAGATTGTTCTGCCCTGAATATTTCCGTTGAATATGCTTGAAACCATCTGACCCATTGCGTTGAAGAGTTCAATTCTTACGAATTGTGATTCATCAACGACAACATCAAATTGTGCTGTTTCGGTGAATGGATTTGGATAGATTTCGCTAATAACGGAAGTACCAATGTATTCACCAGCTTCGTTATATTCATTGTTAGCAAATTCTGACAATCTTGGTGATCCACCGGGATAAGACCCTGTTGTATTATATTTTGTATCAAGATAATCATAAGTAACACGGCTCACTCCTCCAATTCCACTATTGAATGCCTGATTGACAATGATCTCTGCTATCATTCCATTAAAGTGAAGACCCCATGTTTGTCCATAACCACCAGTGTGAATTCTGGTTCCTGTTGAAGAAGCACCAATACCGGCATAACTGTTGTCAAATACAAGACCAGTAAATGTAAGACTTCCAGTTGTTGTTCCATCAAGAATTCCTCTGAATCTTGTTCCATCATATTCAAGCTGAGCTATATGAGAACCTGCAGAGATTGTTGTACTGACAAATCTTCTTTCGGCTCCTCTATACATTCCAAAATAAATTCTACCATTGTATAGGTAAATGTTATATCCTGAGGTACTACCACCGGCTTCAAACAGCATTTGTGCTGTTGTACCAATTGTTCCATCAAAGCTGAATACAACTGAAACAGTCTTAGGTGTAGTATTTGGAGTAGCGCTTGTTGTTGTTAAATCAGAAACTTGGTATGTAATTTTAAGACCATCTTCAGATGGGAATGCAGTTGTGTTATCAAACTTAACTGAAGGAATTCCGTTGATACC
>Ga0129299_1000879_pt1 | contig 20022 bp, 16 predicted proteins | sample ConPoolayeCmetaG_FD_94477 | JGI IMG/M metagenome (GOLD analysis project Ga0129299, IMG submission 94477) | Hot spring microbial mat communities from California, USA to study Microbial Dark Matter (Phase II) - Cone Pool mat layer C metaG ...
CAGTACTAGATTTTCCCAGCAACTTTACATTAAATGTAACAGGCAATCTTAAAATAAGTTCTTACGGTCAGTTAGGCATACGAGAACATTCCACCGTTAATATTGGAGGTAATCTCCAATTGCCCTCTTCAGCTAAAATGTTCATCCGCGCCGGACCCACAAATGGATGGAGCAACAATTACGGAACTCTCATAAATGTTGTTGGTAACATTTCCGTAGGTGATTCAAGTTATATCTATCCCTTCGCTGATCCTGTTGACGGCGGCGGTGTATTATTCAAAGCAAGAAATATTACAATAAACTCAGGCGGCTATATTGATGCAAATGGGAAAGGATATACTCCGGATTACGGACCAGGAAAAGCCCTTTACGGAGGCGCAGGACATGGAGGAAGAGGCGGAAATAGTTCATGGGGAAATCCAGGCGGCCCTGTTACAGGATTTACTAACATGCCTTCCAGACCAGGAAGTGGCAGTTCAGGAAGCAGCCTGGGATCTGAAGGAGGCGGACTCGTAAGGATTGAAGCTATAGAGAATGTGGCAGTTAACGGGTCCATCCTCGCAAATGGAATGGGTCCTATTCAAATCCATTACGGAGGGGGAGCAGGAGGGGCAATCTTCATTCGCTGTCGCTCGCTCAGTGGTAGTTCAGATGGAATTATTCGCGCAAACGGAGGTGCAGGCTCATACGCAGGCGGTGGCGGAGGCGGCGGACGGGTTGTTGTATGGTACGGTAAAAATATACCGGCGAGTCTTTATAATGATGTAATCTCCAATAAGTCTATCCCTTACTTAGTTTATACCAATTTTTATGCTCTAACCAATTATGCAGGTTTAAACCAAACAACAGGCGGTGCAGGCGGTCATTATACTGGCACACAACCAGGTTATACAGGCAAAGTTGTGGTAATTTATTATGATCCACCGTTGCCACAAATAACAAATTCTTTCGCCACTAACGTAACTTCAACAACAGCATGGTTTAGAGGTTATCTTACAAGCACAGGATTGCCCCCTATCACAGTAAAAGTTTACTGGGGAAACAGCGATGGAGGTGCTCCAACTTCAGGTTTATGGCAATATACCAATAATATATCAGGAACATGGACCAATGGTAGTTATCCGTCATACCACGCAACATCACTTGCAGCAAATAATTATTACTATTACCGTTTCTATGCCACAAACGGAGCCGGTGCAAGCTGGTCTGAAAACAGTGAAACCGTAATGACAGCCGAAGTAACTGCCAGCGCACCTGATAATTCCGCCAATGAAAGCGGTCCTGATACAGGCATGTTCACAATTACCCGTGCAAATACAGATAAAGGAATTAGAATTTATTACACTTTTGGAGGAACGGCTCAATATGGCGAGGACTATACAGTAAATCCAGCCGGGACTAGCGTCTGGCTGCCACCAGGAGTGGCTTCCACAAATATTGTTGTAACCCCTATCTGGGATGGCTGGATGGAATCATCAGAAACCGTAATCCTATCCGTTTCAGATGCCAATGTAATTCGTGGAACACCCAGCAGCGCTACCATAATAATAGCTGATGCGGCAATTTCACCGGGAATAAACCAGACTGTTGCTTCCGGGGAATGGACTAATTCTTCATGCTGGAGTCTTAACCGTATGCCTGTGGAAAACGATACAGTAACCGTAAGGCACGCAATGAATATCCGCACAAGCACATTTACTATGGCATACTGTACGATTACCAATACAACTTTAACTTTATGGAACTGGGATACGATATTACGGGCAAAAAATGTTCGTGTGGCAAAAAATGGAATCCTAACTGCAGGTGGCCCTTATACTCCAGCCGAAATGTCAAATCGCGTTTATATCATATGCAGTAATTTAACTATTGATGTAAATGGCTCAATAGATGTTTCCAAAAAGGGATTTACCGGCGGCTTTGGACCAGGCAAAGGATATGGAGCCTCTTATGCAACAAAAAAACTGGGATATTCATATGGTAATGAATATGGCAATTTAACAGCACCCATTGACCCCGGAAGCGGAGGATTGGACCCATATGGGGCATTGGGTGGACATGGTGGTGGAGCTATAAAAATTGAAGCAAGTGGAACGGTAACAGTAAATGGTTCCATACTTGCAAACGGCCAAAATGGGTACGAACGCGGCCAGATTCATGCTTCTGCCGGTTCCGGCGGATCAATCTATATCGTATGTAGACGCATAGAGGGAAGCTCTACAGGACTTATTCAGGCAAATGGCGGTAATTCAGGATGGAGCGGATGGAGCGGAAGCGGCGGTAGAATTGCCATTATTTATAACACAACAGCACAGGCGAGTTATTGTCCATGTGTCCGAATAGGCGCTCTGGCAGGAGCACATACGGAACGCAGGAGGACATCTCTTGACGGTACGATCTATCTGCCTGATAGAAGTTTCATTACCGAAATCATGAATAATAGTCGTTTTCTGGGAGGACGCGTATTTGTTTCTAACATTACCAGCTTATCCTTCAATAATCTTACAATTACAAACTGCGATTTTAACATAGGTCCAACATCCTTCGTTCTAACCGTTACAAATAATTTAATAATAAGTACAAGCGGAAAACTTACGCTTCCGGCAGGAGCTCAATTAACCTGTAAAAACCTTATACTAACAAACGGTGGAGATATGTATGTCTATTCAGCCGCTACAAATTCGGCCGGACCTGACTATAGTGCACTCGTAGCTGTTTCACAGAATATATATATCAGCCCTGCTTCATGGATTTATCCAATATCACATTACGAAAATGGCGGCTCTCCATTTTTTACGGCAAGAACGCTCACTATCAAATCAGGTGGTGGTTTTGATGCCACGGGATACGGCTATGGACAACGACAAGGACCCGGCATGGGTAATGGGGCGGGACACGGAGGTGCTGGCGGAAGCGGAATGGGAGGACCTGCTTACGGTTGTACCAACATGCCTATTAAGCCCGGTAGTGGTGCACGAAATTACACGGCTGGTGCAGACGGCGGCGGGGAAGGAGGCGGCGCTATTAGAATAAAGATATCCGGTCAGGCGTCAATTGAAGGGAGTATTCTTGCTAATGGGGAAAATGGATGGGGAACTCACGGTGGAGGCGGTGCAGGCGGCACTTTATTTATTAATTGTTTCAGATTCACAGGCACAGCATCCGCAAGTTTGCAAGCAAAAGGCGGAAATGGCAATAGCAGCAACGGTGGTGGTGGCGGCGGCGGCCGCATCGCCATCTGGATTGGAAGTCCTCCGGAATATTTGTGGGATAATATACGACTGGGCATACATGGCAGTGGAATTATTTACACAAACAGTTGGGCTGATTATGCTGGAACATTATCTGTTGCAAACGGTACAGGTAGTTATGGAAATGGTTCACCAGGAACAAGTATCTTTGTCTGGTATCAGCCGCCTAAAGGCACCATCTTTCAGTTTAAATAAATTAACGCAAGAAATATTCGCATAACCTGTACAGAAAAAAAAGATAAAATAAATCCATTACAACGCCATTTTTCCCACTAAAGCATCAGCGAATGAGGTATACTTTGTACATCTGAGCGAGCCAGCAACGCAGCAGTATGTCTGGTCAATAGTAAATCTTAATATTAGAGAGGTTATGAAAGAGAAATAATGAAAAATATTATTTTTGGCTTAGTTCAATTTGCTTGCGCAATTCTCTTGCCCTGTTTTCAAGAAAAAGCGGTTTATTTGCTATTTTTTCTGCTTCATTAATAAATTTCTCTGCTTCCTTCCCTTCTCCTTTTCGCAACAAAATTTCTGCCGTATTTAATAGCACCTCTGCAGGGGCATAACTTATACTTGCCGATGGCAGATTATCCAGCGCCTTTTTTATATAAATTTCCGCATCATCTATACGACCATTTTTTAAATAAACCTTCGCCGCCGTATCCATGACCTCATAATATTTTTCTCCTGCCATTTTTAACAATTCAGGCAGAAGTTCTAATGCCCTTGGAGCAGTTTCATAGCTCAATGCAAGATTATAGATAAGATTATTAAGAACCGTCATATTTTCAGGATAAAGAGTATGGGCAGTTTCAAGGATTTTTATAGATTTCTCTATATTTCCCTGACTCCTGGCAGATTCTGCCGCCATATTAAAAGCACGAACCGAAACTTCACTTCCCCCTTCAAGCAAAGGCGAAAGCACATTCTCTGCCCTCCGTCCCTCACCTTTAATTAAATACACGTAACCCAGCCGTTCTACCCATTCCTTTTCTCTAGGATATTTACTCTGCAAAAATTCAAGTGCAGAAATAAGATCAGCATCCATAGTTTGTGATAAAGATTTCAAATCAACAATGGTCTTATAGAAATCAGATGGATTTAAAGCATAATCGGCACATTTTAAAGCAGAGGGAACAGCCCATTTCACATCCTTTACGCATAAAGCACAATGTAGAGCCAGAACATAGGCTGGCAAATAACTCCTTGCCCTTTCATCAGCAACATACCTTGCTATTTTAGAAGCATAATTAATAAGCCCCTGGTTTACAAGAAAATTGCCAGCCCTTACTACTGTAGCCAACGGATAACATTCTGTTTTAATAACCCGTTCTATCTCTTCATCAATCCATTTCCCTTTACCTTCTGTCTTATATCGGCTCACAATGTCCGCCAGCCATATTTCACCATCATCAGGACAATTTCTTCTTGCTTCTTCTACAACTGCTCTATCACCTTCCGTCAATCCTATCAAAATCCACCAGTATACTGGTGTTTGTGGTGACAACTGGCAGGTACGTTTTGCCGTCTTAATTGCATCATCAAATTGATTCTGGCTTGCTTGAAGAATAGTTAAACGATTTAAAGCAGCCGCTTTCTCCATATCATCGCGTCCAATAGTTTCCCATAAAGCAATATCTGAAATTTTCCCTTTACCTTCCACTCTCTGCCATTCACACTCAAGATTAAACAATCGCTTCAAAAAGGGACTCGTCGCTTGTAGAGAACGATCCATACTTTCTTTTGCCCGATCTTTTAACTCAAAATCACTTAATGGTTTAGGCCAACGACGTGCTATAGTTAATTCAGCAGGCGGCGGCAGATAAGATTGAATTTTCTCTTCCGGATTTTTAGGCAAAATGATCCCCGAACTGCGAGCGATTTTATCTGCTTCCACATATCGCTGGGTGTTATAAAGTAATTGGGCCATCAACGATTGCTTTCTGGTAGATTTTACCTTTTCCATTACAAACAAAGCTTCTTCCCAGTAGCCAAAATTTGACCAGATAGCAGCTATAATTTCATTTATACGGCTTGAACCCGGAAAATGCTTTGCTGCCCTCTGTGCAATTGTCATGGCAGACGCACCGAGATTCATATTCATCAACGCATTTATCATCATAATTTCCGTATTAATAGACGGGACGGAAGATTTATTTCTGTATTCTCTCAATACTTCATAACAATCCTGCCACTTTCCCTGATATTCATACAACAATGCTTTCTTTAGCAGCAGCTCATCATTCTCATCCGGATATTTCTTCATCAACTCCGCAATTGCCCTATGGGCTTCATCATACTTTCCGCTCATAGCAAGGATGGTCGGAACATTGATTTCCATTTGCCGCGTAAGCATGCCTTTTTCTTTGTAAACGATAATACTATCCAGACACTTATCAAGATACCGTTTGGAAACCAAATTCAAGTTATCACCCTTGCCTATGTCAGAGGCTAAAGGAACTAATCGCCAGAAGAAACTGAAAGGACGAATATTCCGTGTCTGCCTGTATAAAGAAGAAACATCAACAACAATTTCTGAATCCATACTGCTTAATCCAAGAAACTGGGGACGAAAAGAAAACCATATATTTGCAAAACGTGCCGCAGCAAGGGATAGTATAGGATCGGAAGGATCAAGTTTATTTAAACGTGTCCAGGCAAGCCATACCAGATCAGGCCTATTAATACGAAATAGCTCTTGCAAATACGTCGTTAACTTATCTCTATCAAGCAAATGAATATTTTTCTGGAAATATTCTGCAAACTTCCACTCCCACCTGCTACCTGGTTGCCGCAATGCGAGCATAAAAAGACTTCCCAGAAATTGGGGTTCATCAGGCCATTTTTCAAACGCTGCATCCAACAACCTTGCCGCCTTAGCAAAGTTTCCCACTTTAAGGTACGCCCGTATTACTATTGCCATAGAATATGGGTTTTTATGGGGAATATTAAATATATCAGCATCGGCAATAGTTTGCCATTGTTCATGCTTCTGTAAAAAGGGGAAGAGTGCCCTTATCCGGTCCACAAACAAATGCGAGGAGGAAGCAAGCATAATATTTTCACAAACCATCTGTACATCGTTCTGCAAAGCCCCATATTCTGCCATTATCATAGCCACAGCCGGTTGTTTATGCAAATCAGGCGGAAGGGATTTAATCATTTCGATAGCTTCCTGTGTCCTTCCCAGCATAAATAAAGTACGACTCATTAAAACAGTTTCAGAAGGGGCCAGCGGTCTGGCAAGTTTTTCCAGTTCTTTCAGGGAGGCGGCATACTTTCCCTGCATCAATAACAATTGAATTTTTTTATCCTTAAATTCTCTGTTATCAGGCACCAGTTTTATAGCCGCTTCAATTGCAGATAAAGCCATTTTTGTGTCACGTTCAGCCAGTCCTGCCACAACATCGGAATACATTATCGCCCGATGTTCCGCTCTTTTTTTGTATAGTGCGAATACAATAAAAATTAAAACAACAAACAAAAGTACAATCACTTTGAGATATTTAAAAAACAAATACCACATTCGCGGCAATATCGTTGCAACTTCAGGTTTTTCTCTCTGCCCGCTTGCAATTCCTTCTTCCCGCTCCTTTTTCCTCTTACACAGCACATGCCACCAGATTATTTCGCCCATTATTAAAAAAATTGAAATTATTAAAAATATGCCAGAAGAATCATGAATAAATTTCTGCCCCCAACCGGCAGGCATTCGCTGTGACCAAAACACTATTGATGAGATTCGGATAATGTTCAGGACAAGGACCTGAAAGAGGGCTATAACAAGAAAAACAAGAATAGCAAGCAGGCTAAAGTGAAACAATATTCCCATTCCTAATGCAGCATACAAAACTGCAACAGAAGTTTTCATCCCACTGCATGCTTCCGGTACCCCGAAATCACTTACCGGCGTGTAAAGGATAAAATCATTCGCCCATGCCCTCACATTAAAACAATGAAGCAGCCATTCTGCACCTTGAACCGATAACCATTGCATGGTCAATTGGAGAGGAGAGAATATTCTATTAGGTATCGGATGAACCCAGTATAAAATGAAGAAAGCAAGCAATAAATCCCGATAATAGTTAGGCGGTAAACTCCAGCAAAAGCATGACCAGCTAACACAAAGAATGCCTATCCATTTAAATTGGTTCACGTTAAAAATAAAACCAGCTATCGCTAAGAAAGCTCCGCCAATCGCAGTAAAGAGAATTAGGTAAATAGCAGGACGTTCGTATTGTTCATGAATACTTTTTATCCGTGCTATTACCATGATAAAAAATATAATGCCCAATACTAATCGGATCAGTCCTGTCCCATCTTCCGCTATTGTTCGGAAATTAAAAACAAGCCACATTATCAGGAAAATGAACGCAGCTCTAATAATGTTTCTCTTAAGATTTTGCATGCCACTTATCATATTCTATTGCTAAATGCAAAACTTCCACATTTAAAAAGCACATCTGTAAATAAAGTCAGCAGAAAAAATATCAGTTTTATATTCAAGCCTGAAATCATCGCTATTTCTTTCCACATGCTTATATAAGATTGTAAAATCAAGATTTTTCATTACTTTCGTACCTGTTCCAAGATAGCTTACAAGGGTATCATAATCAGCAATATTTTCAATTTCTCTCATCGCTTCATTAGCAACGCTATTTTCCCTCATATCATACGAAATTCCCCCATTAATTTTTAATAAACTTATAATTAATGGGAATGAAAAGTCAAAGCCTATATGAGAATTGTTGTAACCATTTAATAAATCGCTATTGGGATCATATTTGCCATGAGATAATTTAATTGATATAAATCCTTCCACAAATTTTTTTTGCAATTCATACGAATAAACATCTGTCATCTCATAATTTGATAAAAAGCCCCTTTCACGACTGTGATTGTAAACTAACGAATGTAACATATCCTGCGATAACTGGGTTTTAAGATAAGCATTCCCCACTATCCTCCCCCCACTGTTATCTTCAAGTCCCGAAAAAACATCAGAATATCCAATACCTGCACCAGCTGATGTCCTTTCAGTCAATTGTACCTGTGTGTATAGCAAGTATTCTCCGGCAGAAGAATCTATCCTGTTAGTTATTTCATAATCTACCTGTGAAAAAGACGCTTTTATTCCAGCAGAAAGAAACGGAATAAATCGTCTTTCATACAAAACCGTTTCTGAATAAGTTATATATTCTTGATTGGAAAACATATCATCCATTGGTAAGTTGTCAGTTCGGGAAAACGAAAAGCCAACGTTTTGATCATCAGCAATTAACCAATCCGAATTAACACCTGCAGTATTTTTGAAATATTCATATTCTGAACCGCCATATAAATCAGGAATACCTCTGGTATCTATATAGTCTGTTCTGTAAACAAAGTTATCGTAGAGGGTATTTTTCATAAAAGGAACAGGTTGAAACATAAAAGATAAATCACCTATTAACCCCTCTTCAGGGATAGCAATAAAAAACGAATCCTTCTGCGTTCCTCTGGGATAATGTTCATAATTCACACTCAACGACAAATCCATATCCATTCTTTGGGAAATCAAAAAATAGTTACGAAAATCCAGCCTGCTGATCAGTGGAAAATCATATCCATCTTTTTCATAAATACCGCGATTGTTCTCTCGTAAAAAATCAACTCCTGTCCCACTGCTTCTTATATACCTATAACCTGCAGTTTGACGAAAAGAAATATCAGAAAAAAAAGGGCCTATGTGTAACGTAGCCCACGGGGGAATTTCCAGTGTTCTATGGTTTGAATACCGCAGGGTCTGAGCAAATAAGCGGACAGCCAGAAGCGCAAATATAAACAATAAAAGGAGGAACCGTCTGCTTTTCATTTTATTATAAAAACCTCCTTAATTTATCATTTGTCTCTTTAGTTTTTTCGCAAAAAAACCCTTAACCGCGTAGAAGCTTGCCCAAAATCAGGGATTTCTCTAAATAAATAATACCTTTCTTCCAGCAATTGCCAAAATATTTTGCTCTCTTCTTCCGACATAGGGATTATACCAGGCGACTTAATTGCAAAACCGTACTCACTGAAAACAGCCATAGGAAATTCTGCCTTGCTCAGCAGATTTATGAACATTTCTTTATTTAAAACATGACACCTGCTTGCTTTTTCATAACTCCAATCGGGAAAATAACTGAATTGACCAAGCTCCAGCCCACGCGGAATTCGCCGGTCAGCCTCCACAACAACATAAGGATCTTGCGTCAATATTTCATCTCCCGGCGCGGTAAGAGCTTTCACCAGTGCGCCAACCCTTTGCAATTTTCTTAGCGGCGTCTCAGTCTTCAATGGCCACCATATCCTATCACGCTTTGCTGCAAACCACTCCTGATTTATAGGTGATGATATTGAACCCATGATTGTTATCAGCAGCAAGATAATAGAAAACAGCTTTGCTAATTCTCCTGCTTTTTCCTCTTCATTCCCTTGCATATAAACAAGCATTTTACACATGGCAGATGCAAGAGCTGATGCAAAAAGTGGATAAACAATAACCTGATAATCATCATAAGGGAACGGTGCCATAAAATGGACTGAACTTATAAATAATATCGCCAGCCATAGCGAAATATCTATGTGTAATCGCCATGTTTTTAATATTTCAAATTGCCTGAAACTCAGGCGGGCAAAAAACATAACTACCAGCAACACAAAAATAGCCGCCGCCGTAAAATACGCCTGTAATTGGCGGGAAATAAAAGCAGCTTTATATGCCCAGAAACTACTGTGCGAAAGGATCCTTCTGCCTGTGTGATATTCCCATAGCGCAAACCATAACGAAGAAGGATTATATAAAACAAATGGGATCAATAAGAACGCGCTGCAAATTATAAAGCCAAGAAAAAAGCAAAACGCATTATGAATATCTTTGCGTGATTTACAAACTATTAAATAAAAAACCACGGCAGGCACGGCAAAGGCCGCAGAAGAACGAGTACATCCTGCAATAGCATTACAAATACCAGCAAGGAAAAATAAAATCTTATCATTTCGCTTGTGCGCTAAAACAAAAAAAAGGAATGTTAATGCCAAAAATAAAGCGGTTAAAGAGTAGGTCTTTACAACAGTAAAATAATAATTTTGATACACATTCACAGCTACCAGCACAAAAGAAAAAAATGCTGCATACCTCCGCAAAGAAGGATACAAACAAGCCGCAAGTAAAGCATATAATAAGCAGGCAGAAAAACCCAATAAAACTGTAAAAAACCTTCCTCCAGCAAGTCCAAACTTCTGAACAAGGGGATATGTAAGCGAATACACAAGAGACATCACAGGCCCCTGTGTTGTCGCAAAATGAATATAAGGCAAATTCCCCTCATGAACAAGTCGCGCGGCATATAAATACCAGCCTTCATCCTGATTCAACTCGCCAAAATACAAATTCATGAAATAAAGCAAAGTAACAAATAAAATTGCTATTACCCACAATAAAACAAATAAACTTTTAGCCATAATTTGCAACTTCTTTATTTAGAACCAGGATGTACTAAAGGCACACCACCTTTACATAAAGGACAATCAGAGGGATTATACGTTACAGGAGCTATCTTCAACAAACTAAAAAAAGGACTTCCAAAATTAACATCACCTCCGCTCCTGTCAATAAAACAAGCCACAGCAGCAACAAGTCCACCATTCTGCCTTACAATATCAATCGTCTCCTTAACACGCCCCCCTCTTGTAACAACATCCTCCGCCACGATAAACCTTTCCCCATCTTTTATCGTAAAACGCCTTAATGCCAGAGCATTGTTTTCCTTCTCTACAAAAATTGATTTCAATCCCATTGCCCTCGCTAATTCATATCCGACAAGAATACCACCTAAAGCCGGGGCAATGACAGTATCGGCTTCAATGCCAGCATTTTTAATTAAAACCGCAAGCTCCTTGCATAATCTTGCCGCTTTTTTAGGATACATGAGTACCATCGCACACTGAAAATAACGATTGCTATGAAGTTTTGATCTGAGTTCAAAATGACCATCTAACAGCGCACCTGTTTGCTTTAATATACGCAATATAGTCGCTTCTTTAATCATTAGACTTATCCTCCTGTTGATTACTTAATCATATCTTCATAAATTGTGCAACGTTAAGGATTAGCAAAAGTTACTTCACCTTTTGTTTATAAGTCTGGCAGTAAAAAAATATTAAAAAATTTGTTTCGCTTGCCTTTTAAATTATAATCCCCTATAAAAGAAATAAGCATAATGTAAAAATGAAGCAAACTTGTAAAATAACAAACGAACATTTTTCTCCGCTTATCGCCGCCCAGCTCCTGAAAGAAGGGCTGAATGTAAAAATGAAAGTAAGCGGTATAAGTATGAACCCCTCCTTACAGTCAAATGATATCGTCCTACTTAAACCAGTTAACCACAAACGCCTTAATATCGCTGACATAATTTTCTACCAGAAAAAGGATGGCAAATGGGCATTGCACAGGATATCACAAAAAAATTATGACAACGCTTCTCTGCAATTTGCCGTAATTGGCGACAACATAGAAGAAAAAGAAATCGTTGAGGGAACAAAAATAGCTGGAATCGTAGCATCTGTGTGGCGAAACGGGAAGAAAATAGAATTATTCTGGCTCAAAAACAAATTAGTCAGGCAAGCAAACCTTATCAAAAAGCTTGTAAAATTCGTTCAATAACTTCATCTATATCATCAATGTAATGCAGACACGATAATTCAACAGCTTTAAGTGAATGAAGCAAGTTATCACAAGTTTCCAGAACCATATCAGATAAAACCGAATCATACCACGGAATACTTAAAGCTGGCAAAAGACGCGTCAGAACCTCTTTGTACTCCAGTCGTCGTATCGCAATCCGTTTAGCCTTTTTTATAAAAACGACAAACTCTGTCTTAGCCGCAGTATTTACACAAAGCCCGGCGTCCCCCAGCCATGGAGTCCCCGCCATCCAGAATTTATTCCCTTTTAATTTCCTGATAACCATTCTATCATCACTTAAACATGCCGCATCACTTCTACCGGCAAAATGTCGTGAAAAAGTGCTCTTGCCTGTTCCCGATCTGCCAGGAAACAAAAAACCATGATCGCACCATATTATGCCGGCAGCATGCATAATAAACCCCGCCCGATAAGACAGGATATGCATCATCGCCAAATAATCAAGCGGATAACTAAACGGATTATAAACCAAAACAGAATTACGTTTCCTGCTAATTAAAGGACTCCCACAAAACACATTTATAACAGATTTATTTGGTACAATCTCACAATCCCATAAGTGTGTTTTAAAGGAATCAGGCTTTTCCTGCACATAAATATTCCTCCCATCAATCCATATCTTCCTTGTACGGCCATCAAGAAAATCAGGTTTGCGTGACGGAACATTGCAAGTTTTATCAATAAAAATATTTACAGGAATATTTATTGTTTCATTTTCAGGAAAACATGAAGAATAAAATCCTTTATAATCGGCTAAATCATAGTGTAAATGGAAGTTACCACAAGGCAAAATTTTAAAATTTATCCCCCCTATTGATATAACACCGACCTTGCCGTACGATTCCATAAAAATCAGGATTTTGTTTTTTTAGCGCAATTATTGGCGGCACACGGAGTTGCGCCAAAGGCTGTTCCCGAAAGCCTCTGCTTGCACCCTTCCGCCAGAACTTCAGCAGCTGCTAAATTTATAGCATTCACATCCGGCTTTTTGTATGGTCTCTTGTTTTGTCCCACTTTCATTTCAATATCCCCTTTACTACATAATTGTACCTGGCTTTTCCTAATTTGCAAAGGAAATCTGGAGGGACCCTGGCAGTAGTCCCTTCCAGAAAAAAAATACCGGGACAATAACCGCATATGCCTTTCAAATTACACCCACGGCATGGACTTGATTTTGGCAGTTTGCAACGACGCACTCTTTTACCTAATTTATCCCATGCATCGCTAAATCCTTCTGCCATGCTTATACTGATATTAGGGACCATGACACAGGGTTGCAGAAAACCCGCAGGATTAATATAAAAACACGTCTCAGCTGCAGCACATCTGAACAATGGCTCATTTTCATTTACACTGCCATATTTTTCAAAATATCTTTTCCATTCAGCGTAGCGTTCTTTATCTTTCATCTCAATTTTCACAATTTCTGGGGGATTTATTCGGTAAGATAATGGCTTTTTATCTCCATCCAGAGCAGCAAATATAAGACCGTCCAGTCTAAATCTCACACCTAACTTTTTGGCTATCAGCTGAATATCGTCAATTTCATTGATGTTCCCTTTCATCAAAATAGTTTTTATTGACACTCTAATCCCGTTATTTAACAAGTTCTCTATATTGCTCATTGTTTTTGCAAATGAACCCCTTGTATCAGCCAGCATATCATGTATACCTTCTGTAGCACCAAGTAACGTCGTTTCTATTTCCTGCGGAGGATAATTTTTAAAAAGCGCTATGTGTTCTTTATTTAAAATCGTAAGATTTGAAAAAACAGTAACAAGAATACCCTTTTCTACAGCACAGGAATAAATATCAGCAAAATCCTCCCTTATCAGCGGTTCACCCCCTGTCATTACGAGAAATAAACAACCATAATCTGCAATCTGTTTTATAATATTTCGCCACCATGATGTGCCTTTTTCATAACTATCCAAACCCACTGCATAACAATGAACACATTTTAAATTACAGCGATATGTAGTTGCAATTTGCCCGCCAAACGGAACCCTTTGCCTTGTCAGTTTATCGTAAAACGAAGCAAATTGTTCTACCTGCTCGCAATGCAATATATTATTGTCTGATCCGCGATTCATGCCATGTTTTCAACAATTAATCCTTCTTTTTTCATTTTAGCCAGAAAATCACGCACGTCCAGCATCGCGGTGTGTTTATCTACATCAAATTCTTCAACAACTCTTAAGACAATTTCTTCTTCGGTGATGGGTTTGTTCAGAGTTGTCCATAGAAAAGAACCAATCCCCTCAAGCATGTAAATACGTTGTAAATCTGCCAGCCGCCCTTTAATAGGAACCAGGATAAATTCACCCGCAATTTCCCGCATTATAACTTTCTCTGCCTGTGTATATTTTATCAAAAGCATCCTCCCCTTTAAAATTTATAGATAGTTTATCTTTAAATTGATAAAAAAACAAGCAGATTGCATTTGCAAAAACTTCAATAAAGGTAATTAGTAAGCCAGCCGTTCCAAAACAAATAGATAACAACAAATAAACAGGAAATTTATTTCTTCTTTTTTGGGCTGGAGTTGCTAAAGGACAATAACCAAGTGTCTTTAATTCCCTATCTGTAATCAGCAGTACATAACCCCTTTTAGCAGCCCCGTTTATGGACAATTTTACTGCTTTTGCTTTTGTCCCATATTCAATTAAAAGTACTGGCTTGTTATAATTATTCAAATACTCCAGAAAACTGTTCACATATACAGTATGGAATCTGTCTTGCGGCTTATTGCCCTCTGTAAACAAGTCTTCTATGCCAATAGCATCTATTAGTTTACAATAATTTTCATCCTCCAGTAATTGCGCTCCGTTTTGAGGGATAACTATAAAGTCCGGATTAGCCGATCTGGCATAATTTGCAATTTTCTTAATCCACTGTATCATATCATCTCTGTAAGTTTTTCCCGTCTCATTATTTATACGATAATCAATCCAATCCCCGCTGTTTTCATCATATTCAAAAAACTCAAAGGCATCAACTATATCAAGGTAAACGCCATCAAAACCGACAGCTAGAATGTCATCTACCATCTTAATAACTATATCCTGCCATTCTGAATGCCAGTATTTTACTTTATAATTACCTTCCCAATCAGGATTTTCTGCACATAGCCACGCCGGTGCCATACTATCCGGAATGCCATTATTATCTTTATCCCATTCTTTTTGCCAGTATGAACGATAATTTTCAGCTTCACCTATTGAGAGGTAAGCCAGAACTTTTCTATTTACACCGCCAGTGCGAATTTTTTCTATTTCTTCTTTTTGCCATTTATCAGAATTACTATCAAAAAAGGCATCAAGTACGATCCATTCTCGCCCACATTCAGAAAGTTTTTTAATAACTTTTTCCCGTGAAGAAGCCAATTGTTCCGGCTGTAGAACGTAAGCAAAAGATTTAGGAGAACCAGCTATACTGTGTTCTGCAACACATAACAAAAACAATAAAAATACACATTCTTTAATCGCCGTTTTATAACAAGTTTTTACGCTACAAGTTTTCATTTTATCATCATCTGATTACTTCATATTAATCAGGAGAGCCTGCAGGGCTTCAAATAGTTGTTTATGGTAATAAATTACACCTCCCATAATTGTAATAACAAAAATTTTCTTCAAAAACTCAACGAACCGTTTCCTTCTAATTTCAATTTCACGATTCCTTTCAGCCCATTGAGCTCTTTCTTCTATTACTTTAGCTAAAACTGACATCTTTCACCCCTCCTTCTATCTCTACACCTCCCTGTCTTTCAGAGTCATTAATAAGCAATTGCTGTGCCATAACCATAAAAATAGGCATTTTTACACGCTGCCGGTTAAGAAACCAATTATCAGAAATGAGAACTGCGTTATTTATATGAGGTTTTTGGCATACTATTTTGATTGTAAATTCACAATTCTACTCTATTGGTTCAAATCTTTCATTACCCTTTAAAACGCAAATTACTTCCCCTATAAGACGCACTACATCCTCTACATCTTTTAAAGAAAGAACTTCCACTGCGGAATGCATATAACGAAGCGGAACACTCACCAGATATGCAGCAACACCACCCGCAACACTTACCTGTATCATATTTGCATCAGTGCCGCTGGCGCTGGGAATAGGCTGAATTTGTGTCTTAATCTTCAAGCGTTGTGCTGTCTTTTCAAACAAATCGCACAGCTTATGATTAAAATTAGGACCACGATGAATAATAGGCCCTTTGCCTAAGGATGCATCACCTGTCATTTTCGCATTAATACCGGGGGTATCTGTGGCATGTCCCACATCCACAGCAATTCCAATTGTAGGGTTGATGCCCAGTGCTGCCGTTCTAGCTCCTCTAAGCCCTATTTCTTCCTGGACAGTACTCACCGCATATACTCCAACATTTATTTTTTTTCCCTTTAAATAACGTAAGACATCGGCAACTATAAATGCTCCTATTTTATCATCAAAGCCGCGGCAAGCTACCAACCCGTTACGTAAATTTCGCCACTGGGAATCCACTGTAACCACATCGCCAGGCGCCACAACTTTTTCTGCATCTTCTTTTGATTTTGCACCAATATCCAGAGAAATATCATAAATTTTCACAGAGCTATTTTCTCTTTCTTTTGCATCCATAAGATGAATGGGCTTCGTTCCTATCACCGCTGGCACTGGCCCCTTGCGCCCATGAATTGTTACTCTCTCTCCCTGCAGGAGAGGTACATTCACACCTCCCACGCTTGCAACACCAATAAACCCTTTTTCATCTATATGCATTATCATCAACCCTATCTCATCACAATGTCCTGCAAGCATAACGTGACATTTTGCTTTAGGATTTAATATTCCATAAACATTCCCATGTATATCCACATTCACCTTGTCCGCATACCGTCGCATATAATCACGCACCAGTTTCTGACCCGGCATCTCATATCCTGATGGCGTAGGCACCGACATTAGTTTCTTTAAGAACTCCAGTGCTTCATTGTTCATCATGCTCTCTCCTCATTAAAAATTTCATAATTTTTCGCTTAAAACATTTTTCAAAAAATAATGTCAACAAATCATTATAAATACAATAGCATTATTCAACTTTTATGTTTTGCCCGCGTTATTATATGCTCCTGTGCAGAACCTCGTCTACCAGTTTAAACATTTGCAAAAATCCAGCTGCCCGCACAGGAATGTTTTCATATTTCACAGGATTTTCTTGAGTTTTTAAGCTCTCCGCTGCAACTATATTAAATTGCAATTGACTACCCACTGTTTAATGGCCGTTTGCAATACCCGCAAAACTTCTTTATACTCTCTTTGCCAACAACAAAGGAAAGATTTATTTCAAAAGAGGCAAAATATATTTATCAACATCTTTTTCTGTTTTTATGCGCTTTTTTATCGCAAACAATTGCCATTTTTCAACATGCTGAACTTTCATACCGGGTTTTAGAACAACAATTGGTCCCAAACTCTCTATTTCCAGAAAATCCTGGTTGGAAAATGTTTCTAAATTTACACCGCCATCAGGATATTTCTTGCCTTCCTGCCATTCAAACCTTTTTATAAATAAATCATCACCGCAAACATATGCTACCCATCCCATTTTATGAGCAATGCCAAGTTTATTAGGTCCCTTTTTCGGATCCTGTCTAAAGAAAATATAACGAGAGCCAAATGTCCACCTTGAATCGCTAAAGTCTGTATAAGCCCAGATGCTCCATTCCTGATTATGCGTAAGACATTTGGTATGAGGTATCTTTTCAGGCAGTGGAATAACCAGCATTCCCTTTTTTGCCATTGCTGTTAATGCCCATGGAGCGCATTCAATAGCTTTTTCGCCTTCATTTTTGAGGATATGAACTATCTTAACATCATTTTCCTCTTCTCCGAAAGTAATCTCCATTATCTTTTGCACGCTTGATAACTTCCCCTTTTCCTGAATAACTCTGACGCCGCCTTCTATCTCCTCTGCCTGGACCGGATCATTGTCAAGTTCATAAGTCATAGGTTTTACTTCCGGTGCAAGCCACAGGCGATGTCCGCCTCTGATCATCCACTCCTGTTCCCCCACTCCCCCCATCTGTTCTTTCATTTCCGCAAAAACATTTTTACCGCCTCGTCTGCCAAACCTTATAATACGCGGACCCACATCCATTGTAACAATAAGCTCAATTTTACTATTAGCCATTTTTATATTATTCTTCCATCCTCCATAAGCAACTTTTTCCATATTTTCCTCCTCCTGAAAATATTCATCTATACATAAAAAACAGATTATTAAGAGAAATATATAATTTTCAATTCTTAATTACTCGCCCGGCATCATTGAGAACCGCACAGGACATAACTCTTTCTTTTTGATTTTTTTACCTTCTTTAACTAAAACAACTAATTGTTGTGCATCGCCTGCACCTAAAGGTAAAATGAAACTGCCTTTGTCAACCAATTGCTCAACAATAGCCCACGGTACATCCTTATAAGCTGCTGTAGCAATAATCCTATCAAATGGAGCCTTTTCTGGCCATCCCCGATGAATGTCTCCCCCTTTTAGAAAATGAATATCATTCATATTCATTAAAGCAAACGATTTCTCTACTATATCGGCTAACATTATATCACTTTCTATCGTATAAACTTCACAGCCCATTTCATAAAGAATAGCTGTTTGATAACCCGACGCTGTTTTGATTTCAAGAACTTTCATCCCAGCTTTCACTCCTAATTCGTCTATCATCAGTGCCGTAATATAAGGCTGCGAAATAGTCTCATCAAAACCTATTGGAATAGGTCTATCCGTATAAACACTTTCTACAATATCTTCCGGACAAAATGCCTCCATAGGAATTTTGTTCATAGCATTTAAAATAGCCATGTTATTAATGCCGCGTGATTGAATTAGTGCTATCATTTCTCGCCGAGCTTGAGGTCGTTGAGCTAATAACGAATTTATTTCTACTTTACGAGATTGTTGTTCTTTTTCGTGCTGTTCTATTTCCCTTTTCTTTTTTATTTCATTCTCCTGCCTTCGCTGTCTCTCTACAGATAATCGGTCTTCCTCCTGTTGTCGGGTTATTGCTCCTCTGCCGCAACTTTCAGTGCCTGCGCCTCAGCATTTCCAGCATCAAGCTTCAGTGCCTCCTCCACTGCCGCCAAGACACTAGCCCAATCTCTTTTATCCTTAGCCATCCGCGCACGCAATAAAGCATCATTGCACTGCCTCTTCATCGCCTCCAGCCATACCAGCGGAACTTCCGGCTTATTAATTAATAACCACGGAATACTCTCCACCCTCTTCAATCTCTCTATCGCCTCAATATATCTCCCACTTTGTCCCAATTCGCTCGCCTCACGCAGCAACCTGCGATTGTCAGCATTTGCTTCATACCTGATCCATGTCCATAATCCCACCAACTCAATAACAATAACAACAATTCCTAAAATACATTCCCGTTTGGCTCTCCGTATATCTATCAACAGCTTCGCTATTTCATTATCCAGAGGCGAAAGCTTCTTCGCCTCCTTCAAGAAAGCCAATGCATTAGAAAACTTTCCCGCTTCTAAACATTTCCTGCCTTCATTTACCAGTCCTTTCACCTTCTCTTCTACGGCTATTACCTGCACCGCTTCCTTCTTCAACTCATCAGCATCAGGCCACCTGTTTAGAATCTCCTTCCATCGCCCAACCGCATCCTGCAGCCGCCGTTCTTTCACCATCCCGCGCGCTACTTCAACAGCCGCATCAAATTCCTCCCTCTCCTTTTCTATATCCTCTCTTACACTCTCTATATATTCCTCCGCCACCCCCTCACCTGCCATCTTCTCTATCTCTCCCAGCGCATCATCAAAATCACCTCTCCGTATGCCTTTCGCCAGCTGCTCCTTTATCTCCTGTATCCGCTCCAGCCTGCTGACTTCCTCATTCGCCTCCTTTATATGTCTACCTTCAGCATGTCTCCCCTTATAATCAAGATATAAAGCCATCGCATCGCCAAAATTACCTCTCTTTTCCAACTCTCTAGCCCGCCGCTTGCATTCCAGATAATCTTCATC
>Ga0129299_1000882_pt1 | contig 20016 bp, 16 predicted proteins | sample ConPoolayeCmetaG_FD_94477 | JGI IMG/M metagenome (GOLD analysis project Ga0129299, IMG submission 94477) | Hot spring microbial mat communities from California, USA to study Microbial Dark Matter (Phase II) - Cone Pool mat layer C metaG ...
GAATAAATTTTTATTGTTTTTAATGAAACTTATTACATTTTCGGTATCTTCCTGATAAATTTCTTTCAAAATGAATTCAAATTCAAAATTATTCAGATAAGCAAGGCTCCTTAAAATTTTTATTTCATCATAGGAAAAATCTTTTATTGTTTCAAAACAATCTTTATATATATTCGAAATTCTTTGATAATTTTCATATAATTGAGGAAAATTATAATTAATGTATTCCTTAACAAAGCTGGCTATGACAGTATCGGTTGATATTATCTTTCCGTTATTTTCTACTGAAAATACATCTGCCGAATGTTGAACATAATCATAGCATAGATCAATACTGTCTCTCGTTTCGTTGAAACAACGGAAGAAGGTTTTCTCGAATTGCTTAACAAAAGATGCTACAATTACACATTTCTTGAAATTTTCGGGAGTATTTAAGAAAATCTGATGGATAGCATAGTTCAAAATATCATTTTTATTTGGAATTTTTTTGAACCTTGAATAATGCTTTGTTATAAAAAAAAGTATTGAGGGGCAGCCTTTGGTTAATTCAAATAGCTCTTCTGATTTTTCGGTTAGCTCTTTGAATTCCTCTTCAAGAAATGTCTTAAGACTTAATTCATCAAAATTATTCAATTCAATAAGTTCTGAGCAATTCCTTAAGTTAGGTTTTAAGCTCTCGATAAATTCTTCATTGACAAATCTACCCGAGATTACAAGCTTTACATCAAAAAGTTCACCTATCCTTATATCTGAATTCTCAAAATTAATAGAATAGGAAATGAAATCAGAAAACTTTTTGTTCGTGAAATAATCAATTAAATATTCAAAAATCCAATGGTTTATTGTTCCAGCAACACGGTCATAATTATCAAAAACGAGGGTTACAGTCTTTTTTTCACCGCCCACCTGAATGTCTTTTAATTCACTGTTTTCAGAACTCAGAAAAAAAAGAGTCAGCAGATCCATGATTAAAGATTCTGTAGCAACTTCAAAATAGTTAAGTAAAATTCTTTGATATCCCTTCTTTTCAATGTTCGAAGTAATAAAAGCTTTAACCTGAGATTCTGAAGCGTCAGAATTCTTTTTTGATATTCTGAATTCTGGTATAGATTTTAGTTGATGAATGTTTATATAGTTGTTATAAATATCCTCATTCAGAGATTGTAAATGAGTAAAGTTTTTGTAGAAAGTCTCGTAGAAATAATTTAATTCTTCAAATGAAAATTGCTTTTTTTGAAATTCTTCAATTATTGATATCGAGGCATTCTTCAAAAAATCAGGGAAAAAATAATATTGCTGGTTATAATTAAACTTAATTATAATATCTGAAAAATAATTTGAATAGTTCTTCTCAGCTAAATTATTTATCAGCTCTGTTTTGCCAACTCCGAACCTGCCACCAATAAAAAAAATAAATTTGCTATTATCGGATTCACTTTTATCAAGTAGCTCTAAGATTTTTTTTTCTTGATTATCGTTTAGATTATGCATAATAAAATTACATTAGTTGATATCAATTTGTCATTTACAAGGAAATTTTAGTTTAACAGTAGTTCCCTCGCTTGTGATGACAAATTCAGTTGAGGCAGTTAATTCATTCATAAGAAAAACACCACGACCGCTTTCCTTGAAAATATTATCACCCTGAGTCGGATCAGGAATGGACGAAGGATCGAAACCATTTCCCTGATCAGAGACATTAATATAAATATATTCTGAATTAACCCTGATTGCTATATGAACTTTCTTTGATTTATCGAATTTATTGCCATGAATGACAGCATTATTAACAGCCTCTGTAACCGAAATCATTATATTATGGTAAACATCTTCAGAGATATTAGCAAACTTTCTGATTTCATTAATAACTGGCTCAATAAGGTTAAGCGTAATTAACTCACTTGGAAAGTCCTTCTCAAAATTATATACATCTTTGCTCATTTATTCTTAATTATTAAATTAACAATTAAAAGTTATCCAAAAAAATACTTTACCAAAATAAAAAAATTTGGAAAAACTTTTTTAATCTTGTAATTAATTTCCTGAAATTCCAGCCATCCCTTGAATGAAATAAATGACCCTGAAATGAAATTTATTCCTATCTCACTTTCAAGAGATATTGACTGTTGATTGTAATCGTCAGCAAAAGTTTTTGAGTCTGCTTTTAAAACACCCGACCTGAGGTTGAAAAAACTAAAACCACAACCAATATTATTTCCATTAAAGAGGTTATAGAATATCATAAGTCTATAATATTGCTCGAAATTGTTACTTTGTGGTGATTCGGCAAACTTTTTCCAGAATAATATACCTCTTTCAAAGTATCTGATATTTATTCTGGAATTTAATCTGATATTTCTGAATAATGGGATATTAAGTGAATCTTTGTAAGAAATCTGCCTGAAACTGTAGCTTTTTATACCCGGAGCCAAATCTTCGAAATCATAAACGGTGTAGTTTGCAAGTATCTCGAATGAGGGATTTGCGGAAAGAAATGAGCTTCGATAATTAATTTCGGGATTAAACTTTATTACCCGATTCCAATTATTCAGTGCACTTCTTTGAGCTTTTATATACACAAGATGGTTTAATTGGAGATTTAAAGTTGCTGAAGCAGTTAAAACCTCCGAGAATTTTTTGGAATATTTTAAATCTATAATTGAGTTAAACTCATCACGGTCATCATAATTTGAGGTGCTTGGTGTGTCAAACTGAAGCAAGTTAGTATTGATATTAAACGAAATAGTATCTTTGCTCGAAATTAAAAAAGTTAAGAATGAATATAACCCTGATTTTGATGAATTATTATCCCTTTGGCTCTCATTATTTTGAAGTTCATCTTCAACTACTTCATTAATGCTGAACTTTTTTGTAAGGAAATTATCTTCATTCCGAACATCATAGATAAATCCTGCTCTATGATTATACTTTTTGGAATTGATCTTTAATTCTGGATTGAAACTGAGTGTTAATTCATTTAGATTCCTATAAAAATATGACAAAGAAAAATCAGCAATAGAGTCATTATACGATCTGCTAACCTTCAGGCTGGATAGATAAATTTTAACTGATCCAAATAAATTACCGGTAATTGAAAAATCACTTTCCAGAGAAGAATTTATCCTCTGTTCCTCCCTTTGCTCGATATAGTATCTGTCAGTAATATTTACCGGATAGTAGATAAAATCTCTGCCCATAATTTTATAATCTAATGTCGCATTTATCCTGTTGTCTGCGTCATATTCTTTTGTCAATCCAAGAGAATAGTTCAAATCAGAATTTTTTCTATCGGGGTTTAAGATTGAATACTTTCCTTTCAGGCTTGTATTCATTATAAGATCAAGAACTTCATATTTGTCTAAGTTCCCGTTAACGCCAAAAGATGGTCCAATTGACGATATATTAACCTGAGTGTTCCGCTCAAAACCACCATTTAGTTCAAAATATGAATTTCGCCCGAAATTTACTCCCGAACCGAATGTTCCAAGCAAATTATCAAGTTTGTTAAGTCTGATTGACCTTGTATCTGATGAAAGCACCCAAGAGTTATTTGAAAAAAAGTAGATTGAGTTAGACAAATTATATTTATAATGGAAGAATAATGATTGATCATCACGAAAGCTTTGTGTGGAGGTCTTAAGTATTGTGCTTCTATAATTCTGGGATAGATTAAACTCACCCAAATAACTATTGACTGTTAAGTTCCCAAGCCAAGAAAAAATATAAGTCCCGGATATTTTGTCAAAGCCAAATTGAAGAAAATTTTTGTCGGAACTTTTAAATTCTTGAGAATATAAAATTATCGGACTAATAATACAAATGAAAAAAAAAATATGTTTTTTGTCAACATAATCAGCTTAGAAAGTCATTGATATTTTTGATTAAACAAGTCCGTTTGTAAATGATGACAAGCTCTGAGATAACTTCCGGTGCTTCCTTGACAATAATTTTTCTTCCGCTTCTGAGAGTGATAGTGGTATCGTGAGAGGATTCAACGGTTTCTATTTCCTCAGCATTTACAACAATTTCCCTGCCATCAACTTTTGTGAGTTTAATCATTATTTATTCCTGATATAAATATTTCCTATAATATTATCCGATTTAGTAATGGTTAATATTTTTTCAATGCTTTCCTGATTTAATATCGTCCCAGCCGAAAGAAGTTTTAATCCTGATTCAGTAATAATATTTCTCGAAAGAACTAAGCCTTCGTATAAATTATTTTTTTGCACTTTGATTTCTAAGATAACACCGCCTTTAGAAGAATTTTCAGCTAAATATTGATCCATTAAAGCTATTATTTTGTGATCGTATAATCTTCGTGCTTCATATCCCATAATCTCGATTATTTTTGTTTTATCATACTTTTTTTCGTTAACATATTCTTCGAAATCAATCACAACCCGCAATATTCTCGAAGCAATAGGTATCATTCTGGACATAAGTTTATCAGGAAAACCGCTACCATCAAAATTTTCATAAATATGAACTATGATATCTATGATTTCATCATAATTTCTGAGATTTCCAAGCAGAGATCTTGTGTATTCAGGGATTTTAAGCATATCTTCGTTCTTCGGCATTCCGTCTATCGTTACTTTACCGGTAATTTGACTATCCCTCAAAAACAATTTACCAACAAAAACAAGAGGAACTGCCTTTTCAAGTTTTGAGATTAAATCTTTTTCGTGGTTGTAATGACCTGCAATCCAAAAAGCAGCAGATTTGATTCTTTCAGTCATCTGGTCATAATTGGGGTATCTCATTTGCAGGAAAGTGATGATAAGTTTAAGCATTTTGTCATAAACTACATCAATTTCATTAGTCAAATCTTCTTTGTTTTTCTCAAGTTCCTCTATTCTTGATAGATTGTTTATAATCCGGACGGCAATTTTCAGTTTACTTATAATATCATCTAAGGAAAGAGGCTCTCTGATAAAATCATCTACACCAGCCTGAATTGCTCTGATTGGAAGGTCTTTTTCATTTTCTGGGACTAAAAGTATAAAATATAATTTTATGCCATTTTCTTCCTGTCTGATGTTTTTTAAAATTTGTAGGCCATTCAATGAGTTTGTGTTAAAATGAGAAATAACAATACCATTAAAATCTAACTTTCTCAATACTTCAATAGCTTCCAGACCATCTGTAAATTTTTGAACTGAAATATTTGGGAACGCTCTTTGAATAATCTTCTCAAGTGTCAGGCTCCTTGATTCATCTTCGTCTATTATAATAAAAGGGAAACCATTTCCCATATTAATCCTTAGAAAAAAAAATATATTTTAAAGATAAACAAAATTACAAATAATTGGTTATAATCAGTTAATCAAGAAAAATAGTAGGCAGTTAGCTCTATCAACCATTTTGCTTTTCAATTTCGAGTTCTCTTAATAAAGCCTGACGTTCGATCTCAAGCTGGCGTATTTTCCTCTGAATCGAGTCAAGCTCTTCGGGCATAGAGTCAATCTCTAATCTTAATTTACTTGCTGCTTCATCAATCAAGTCAATTGCTTTATCGGGCAAAAATCTATCTGTAATATAGCGATGCGACAATTCAGCAGCTGCAACAATTGCCGCATCGGTTATTTTTACACCGTGGTGAACCTCGTATCTCTCCTTTAACCCTCTGAGAATAGAAATAGTATCATCAACATCGGGTTCGTCAATTATTACTTTCTGAAACCTTCTTTCCAGAGCAGGGTCTCTTTCAATATATTTCTGATATTCATCAAGAGTGGTTGCACCTATACATCTCAAATCCCCCCTTGCCAATGCTGGTTTTAAAATATTGGAAGCATCCATACTCCCTTGAGCAGAGCCGGCTCCAATAAGTGTGTGAATTTCATCAATAAAAAGAATTATTTGACCGTTAGATTCTGTTACTTCTCGAATGACAGATTTCAATCTTTCCTCGAATTGACCTCTGAAACTTGTCCCGGCAATAAGAGTTGCCATATCCAGCATAACCACAGATTTGGACTTCAAAGTCTCGGGCACATCACCCGAGACTATGCGATGGGCAATTCCTTCCACAATTGCCGTTTTGCCCACGCCCGGTTCACCAATCAATACAGGATTGTTCTTCGTTCTTCGGGATAGAACCTGTAACACTCTTCTTATCTCTTCTTCCCTACCAATCACTGGGTCAAGTTTACCTTCTCTTGCTTCATCGTTCAAAAGCCTACCATATTTTTTCAATGCCTGATATTTATCTTCGGGATTCTGGTCAGTAACTCTCGATGAGCCTCTGATTGTTTTCAATACCTTATAAATTTCGTCTTTGGTGATGCCATTTGACCTGAGTATATCACCTGCTGACGATTTGCTCTCCGAAAGAGCAAGCATTAAATGTTCAATACTTATATACTCATCTCTTAAAATCTTTGCTTCATTTTGGGCTAAATCAAACAATGAGGTCATTGCTGGAGATAAATACTGATTTGATGAATTGACATTGGAAACTTTTGGTTGAGATTCCAAACCTTCATTTACCTTAATTTTAATGTAATTTATATTCGTGCCAATCTTCTGAATAATTTCAGGAACCAAACCGTTTGGATCTTGAATTAATGCTGCCAAAAGATGTATTGGTTCGATTGATTGGTTTGAATAGTTCATTGCTATTTCTTGAGCCAGCTGAACTGCTTCCTGAGATTTCAATGTTAACTTTTGAAAATTCATAGCTTTTTATAATTATTTATGTAATTTTATATAATTCTACCTTATGATGAAAATATATTCAATTTTATTTTAATATCATTAATGGTTTTTTAAGTATTTTTTCTTCATTTAGAAAAATTACATAATATAAACCACTTGAGAAATTCTTTAAATCAATATTGTAAATTAAATCTTCTGAACTATTGTTGTCTTTAAATTTTAAATTCTCGTAAATTTTTGCTCCTTGGTTATTATATATTACAAGTCTATAATCGCCAGAATTTTCCGAATGATATGAAATTTCAATCTTATCGTTTGAGGGATTTGGATATATTTTTAAATCGGCTTCTTTCAGTAACTCAATTCTGCTTGATTTTATAGCACATAAACCAGTTATAGCAAAATTTCCGTTTATTGTTTCGAGACAGATTTTACTGTTTTTATAGTTAAATTTGTCAATTGATGCAATTGTAAGCGAATCCCCAAGCATAACAAGCCCACAAATCTCGCTTAATAATTTTGGTTCATCAGTAACCAAGAAATTTTTTCCAGACAATGAGACAATTCTTCTGCCATTTTCAACCCTGAACGAAGTTTTTGGCAAAAACACATAAGGATCAAAACTAACTTCAGCCTGATAATCTATTAATAAACTTGTATTCCTCTTTGCATTTAGTTGAATAAAGACAGGAAAACAAAAGTTTTCATCTTTCACATACCCGACGGTATCTGGTATAGAAAGCTGAAATCTTGGAACTCCAAAAGCATTTATGTATAGTGTTTTTATTTCCTTGCAAGGAGATTTTTCCAAGAATATTTTTATGCTATCTGAATAATTTCGGATTTCATCTGGAGAAAATTCAATAAAAACAACTATACTATCCCCGGGAGCTAAGTTAGTAGGCACAGTTATATTTGTTGATAATTTTAAATTCGAATCTGCTTTCAAAAAGTTTATTCCAGTTATATTATAACTATCAGATCCAGTATTATGAAGACTTAAAGTAAAGTATTCCTTATCGCCAATACAAACAGAGTCGAAATTAACACTATTCATATAAGACAGGGTTAAATCTGCAGGTTTAACCAGCACTGTATCATAGGCTCTGCATCCATTTGTATCAGTAACCGATAAATGAAATACTCCCGGCTTTTTAATAAATATAGACTTTGCAGTCTCACCAGTTGACCATTTATAACTAACAAAATCCTTATCCGAAACAAGTTCAATACTATCTCCAATACAAACACGAAAATCATTCTTGTTCAGAATTTCAACTTTAGGATTTTCGTAAACAATGATATCAATTGATGTTGTATCTTTGCATCCAAATTGATTTTCGATTATTAATGAATATTTGCCGGATTCTTTTACGGTGATTCTGTCCTTTTTCGAGTTATCAGACCAAAAAGCAGTGTGATTTTTATCATTGGGGGAAGCTACCAAAACAACACTGTCTCCTCTGCAGAAAGCTACTGGTCCGTTTGGAATTATTGAAGCCACAGGTTTTGGATGGACTGTTACCAGAACAGTGTCATAACCCTTAAAACAGCTATCTTCTGTCATACCTTTTATAACATACATCGTAGTTGATAAAGGTCTTACGTAAATATCTTTTTGATTTGATATGAATCCTCCTGGAATTGAAGTCCATTCATAATAATAGCCACCCTCGGCGGTGAGTAGAACGCTATCCCCCGGGCAAATTTCACTTCCTTTTGCACTAATATTGATCGTAGGTAGGTAACAATTTCGGCAGGTTTTAGTCTTATAATAAACACCCGATAACACCCACGAATAACAATCATTTCTCAAAGGTCTCACTGCAAAAGCAGACGTTGTTTGATCTTTGAAAACATTTGATTTCCTAAACTCAAAATTCCAGAAGTTACATTGAACAGTAAAATCAATCCCATTCATCCTCATAATATACTCAGGATAGTATCCGAATTGCATATCAGATACCAAAGAAAAAAAATAGGCTTCACTTGAATTATCACATACAGGTTTAAATTTCAATGTATCGACAGAACTTCTGCCGGCTTGCTCTGTCAATAATCCATCCTTAATCGTGATATGCCCTTCGATTTCGTCAGTAAAATCTTTATATATAATTAATAAAAAAAATCCATCTACTTCCCATTCACTTGCATTTGTATTAATGATATATTCTCCATTGCCTGTAATAGAATTTTTAACGGAGGCTCTGTAGCCACTGGTATGTAATTCTCCCCAGCATTTATCCCATTTTCGTCCTGTTTGGATAGTTGTGTAATAATTTGCCTTGTTATGCGGGTTGATAACCATTAATGATATTGGTTCATCTCTGTTGACAGAATCTGATAAAGTAGTCCAGACAAAAGCATCTAATATTTCATAACATCTTTCAGGCAGACTATCAATTTTCAATTTGCAAGGGAGACCCGAGCCCGGAGGAATCGTGTATCTGTTCGTTACTTTTTGAAATGCATAAGCTATTTTCAGACCACATTCGGACTTTTCGAATACCAGATTATTTATTTGTGCTGATGAAAGAGAGCTAAACAGAATCAGCCCAATATATATTAATATTATTTTTTTCATATTGTATTTTATTATTTTAAACCCCTTAAATTAATAACGATAATAATAATAACAAAAACAATAATAATTGTGTTGATACTTTTATAATATTGTTGTTCTAAATATAACTGTCAATGAAAAGAATATCTACCTTATAAAAAAACATAATTCATATTATGTATTAACGTCAATATTTACTCAAAATTAACAGGAGTTAAAAATGAATCAAAGTAAAGGTAGAATTCTGTGGATTGACGACGAGATAGAACTACTCAAACCTCACATTATCCTTCTCGAGCAGCGGGGTTATAACGTTGAAACAGCAACTAACGGCGAAGATGCCATCGAATTGGTAAAAAAATCGCACTATGACCTGACATTTCTTGATGAATCAATGGTTGGTATCAGTGGGCTTGAAACTTTACCTATACTTAAAGAAATTGACCCTTCGACTCCTGTTGTTATGGTAACCAAAAACGAAGCCGAAAGTGTAATGGAAGATGCTATTGGTAGAAAAATTGATGACTATCTAACTAAACCAGTCAATCCTGCTCAAATTCTTGCTGCTTGTAAAAAGTTCCTTGAATCCGAAAGAATTTCTCAGGAAAAAATCACACAGGATTATATTCAAGGTCTTAATCAAATAACTTCTTTGCTTTATGATGATTTAAGCTGGAATGACTGGAAGGAAATTTATCAAAAACTTGTTATATGGTCACTCGAACTCGACAGACACCCTCAGTTAGGTTTTCAGGAAACACTTCAAAATCAGTGGAGAGAATGCAACACCGTCTTTTCAAAATTCATAGAAGACAATTATCAGAACTGGATACATCGAAAAACCTCCGAAGCTCCCGTATTTTCTCCTGAAATTGTTGAAAAATATCTGGTTCCAAAGCTAAAATCGGGTAATCCTGTTTTTTTCATAGTTGTTGATTGCATGAGGTTGGATCAGTGGTTGATAATGGAAGAACATCTTCGCCCATTCTACAATTTCAAGAAGGATTTTTATTCAGCAATTCTTCCTACGGCTACACCTTATGCACGAAATTCGATTTTTGCAGGATTATTCCCGATTGATATACAAAAGCATTATCCTCAATGGTGGGTTAATGAATTAAACTCCGAAGATTATAAGTTAAACGCCTATGAAAAAGAACTCCTCGAAGAGCAGTTAAAAAGAAAAAGAGCATCTCTTAATACTCCATTGCAATACATCAAAATACACGACACAGACTTTGGAAAAAAAATCGAATCCGATATAATGAAGTATGCAAGGAATCATTTAACTTCGATTGTCGTAAATGCTGTTGATATGATTGCCCACTCCCGTTCCGATTTTGCAATCTTGAAAGAAATAGCTCCAAATGAATCTGCTTACCGTTCCCTGACGTCATCTTGGTTCCAGCACTCAAGTTTGTTCGGAATCCTTAAATCTATTTCTTCAATAAAGAATGTAAAAATAATTTTAACCACAGACCATGGTTCAATCAGATGTATGAGAGGTGTCAAGGTTATAGGAGATAAGGAAACTTCAACGAATTTACGTTACAAATTCGGGAAAAATGTTAAGGCAGAGTCACGTCACGCAATTCAATTGAAAGATCCGACAGACTTTAAACTGCCACGCCTTGGAATCACTGTGAATAATATCATTGCAAAGGAAGATTTCTACTTTGTTTATCCTACTGATTTTCATTATTATCTTGGTAAATATAGAGATAGCTTTCAGCACGGAGGTGTTTCGATGGAGGAAATGATAGTTCCGATTATTGAGTTAATTCCAAGATAACAAGATATTTTTATTATTTTTGTTTTTTAATTTTTTAAAAACTTTGAAATGAGCAAAGAAATTTTCGAATCCTCAAACGAAAAAGAGACTTTCGAAATCGGCAAGCAATTCGCAAGAAGGTTGAAAAACGGAGATATTGTCGCTATTTATGGCGATTTGGGAGCTGGCAAAACTGAATTTGTTAAAGGTATATGCAATTATTTTAATGTTGAGGATATTGTTACAAGCCCAACCTTTACTATAATGAACCATTACAGCTCAGAAAAATCTGAAAAGCCTGTCTCAATTTATCACATTGACCTTTACCGTTTGAAAAGCGATAAAGAATTTCAGGAGATCGGATTAGATGAATGCCTTATATCTAAGGACTGCATTAAGATTATTGAATGGGCTGAAAAAGCCAATGGAATGTTACCCGAAAATAGATACAATGTTTTCATCCATCAGGATGAAAATTCTGACACTCGCCGCACAATCGAAATTGAGGAAAAATAGTTCCATATTAAATTATATTGACCTGCCTAAAAATCAACAATAATAATTATTTTATTATGACGTTTTGCTTATTCGTCTTTTTAAATAAAAAATAATTTTGTGTTTGAATGTCTGATAAAAATTTAGTAATCGTTGAGTCGCCTGCAAAGGCAAAAACTATCGAAAGATACCTTGGGAAAGATTTCAAGGTGGTTTCGAGTATGGGACACGTGCGTGATTTACCAAAAGATGATAAATCTATAGATATAAAAAATAACTTTAAACCCCATTACGAAGTTACTCCTGATAAGAAACATATTGTTAATGATTTAAGAAAAAAAGCAAAAGAATCTGATGTTATATGGCTTGCAACTGATGCTGACCGTGAAGGAGAAGCTATTGCATGGCACTTAAAAGAAGCACTTAATATCGGGAATAAACCAACAAAAAGAATAATTTTCCGTGAAATCACTAAAACTGCTATCCAACAGGCTATTCAGAATCCAAGAGATATTGATGAAAATCTGGTGAACGCCCAGCAAGCTCGCAGAATACTTGACAGACTTGTTGGTTTTGAACTTTCTCCGGTGCTCTGGAAAAAAATCAAGAAAGGTTTGTCAGCTGGAAGAGTTCAATCAGCCGCCGTTAGGCTTGTTGTTGAGCGGGAAAGAGAAATTGATAGCTTCAATTCAAAATCTTCATTTAAAGTTACTGCCTTCTTCGATTTAGGAAACGGAAAAACATTAAAAGCCGAGCTGCCAAAAAATTTCGAGAATGAATCAGATGCAAAAGAGTTCTTGGAAAAATGTAAAAATGCTGAGTTTAGCCTTTCTAATATTGAAGTAAAAACTGAAAAACAAAAACCTTCAGCTCCTTTTACTACTTCAACTTTACAGCAGGAAGCCAGCCGTAAGCTTGGATTTTCGGTTACTCAGACTATGACAGTCGCCCAAAAATTATACGAGGCTGGAAAAATTTCTTATATGCGAACTGATTCAACTAATTTGTCCGAAGAAGCACTCCAAAAAGCAGCCGCCGAAATTACAAAATCTTTCGGTGATGAATACTTAAAGATGAGACAGTATCAGGTTAAATCGGAAATTGCTCAAGAAGCCCACGAAGCAATCAGACCTACCGACTTTTCTGTTCAGGATGTTGGTATGGGTAGAAATGAACAAAGACTTTATAACTTAATCTGGAAAAGAGCAATTGCGTCGCAAATGTCTGACGCTCTTATTGACAAAACAATTGCTACGATTTCAATCTCAACCGTCCCCCAGAATCTTATTGCAACAGCAGAATCAATCAAATTTGATGGTTTCCTAAGAGTTTATATTGAATCCAAAGACGAAGATGAAGAAGAAGAAAATGGAAGCAACCTTATCCCCAAACTTGATTTAGGCCAGAAATTACCATTGAAAGAAATGAAGGCTACCGAAAAATTCACCAATCCTCCTCCAAGATACACCGAAGCCAGTCTTGTCAAAAAACTCGAAGAACTTGGTATCGGAAGACCTTCAACTTATGCTCCGACTATCTCTACCATACAAAAGAGAGGGTATATCATTAAGGAGTCAAGGGAAGGCAAGGAACGTTTTTTCAAAGAATACATCCTGAGCAATAATAATATTACTCTAACCACTAATAAGTCTATAACCGGAACCGAGAAAAACAAGCTATACCCAACAAGTATAGCAATGATTGTCAACGATTTTCTTGTCGAGCATTTCTCCGAAGTTGTTGATTACTCCTTCACTGCTAATATTGAAAAGGAGCTTGACGAAATCGCAATTGGCAAAAAACAATGGCAAAAAATGCTCGGTGCATTCTACAAAGATTTTCATAATGATGTGGAAAAAACAATCGAAAAGAAGAAATCAGAAACCGTTACCGCCCGAGAACTTGGAATTGACCCTAAATCCGGAGAGAAGGTCTATGTCAGGCTTGCCCGTTATGGTCCCGTCGTCCAGATTGGCGAAAGTAATAACGGCAAAAAACCAAAATTTGCAAGTTTAAAGCCAAATCAACTAATTGAAAATATTTCACTGGAAGAAGCTCTGGAACTTTTCAAGCTCCCAAGAGAGATAGGAATATTTGAAGATAAACCAATGATTGTTTCCAAAGGCAGATTCGGACCTTATATTCTGCACGATTCATCTTTTTATTCACTGGGAAAAGATGATGATCCTTTCACAATCGAGGAGGAGAGAGCTATCGAAATCATTCTTGAAAAAAGAAAAAAAGATGCAGAAAAAACCATCAAGCTATTCGAGAACGACCCCGAACTTAAAATTCTTAATGGGAGATGGGGACCCTATATTTCTTACAAATCCGAAAACTATCGCTTACCTAAGACTTTCGATCTTAACGACATAAACTATGATAAGGTTATGGAGATAGTTAAGGCTACAGAAAATCAAAGTAAAACAAAGAAGGCAAAGAAGTAAAGGTTAAATTTTTATGCCGCAATAATTCCGTTTTGCTCTTTGAACTGAAGTTGATAGAGTTTAGCATAAATGCCATTCATTTCGAGAAGTTCTTGGTGAGTGCCGATTTCCCTGATTTCACCGTGATGGAAAAGAATGATCTTGTCTGCCCTCTTGATTGTCGAAAGTCTATGGGCAATGACTATTGATGTTCGGTTATGAAGAAGCTTGGATAGTGATTCTTCGATGATTTTTTCGGTATTTGTATCAATATTAGATGTTGCTTCGTCAAGAATCAAAATATCCGGATCAGCAGCAAAAGCTCTCGAAAACGCAATCAACTGTCTTTGACCAGCGGAAAGAGTTACCCCCCTTTCCATTACTTCGGTTGAATATTTTTCAGGAAGTGCTTCAATAAAGTCTTTTGCTCCAATAGCACCGGCTGATTCCTTGATTTTATGCAAAGTTATCTCATCTTTTCCTAAGGAAATATTTTCAGCAATGTCTCTCGAAAAGAGGAAAACGTCCTGCATAACAAGTGCAATCTTGCTTCGGAGTGATTTCTGATCAATATTTCTGATGCTTACCCCATCTATCAATATATCTCCGCTTTGAAACTCGTAAAAACGGCAAAGTAAATTAATCAAAGATGTTTTTCCGGCACCGGTTGCACCAACTATTGCGACAGTTTCTCCTCTATTAATATCAAATGAGATATTCTTAAGAACATATTTTGTATCATCATAAGAGAATGATACATTTTTAAACTCAATCTTCTTCTTTAATCCTTCAAATTTCTTGGCTTGAGAACTGTCGTCAAGCGATTCCTGATTGTCAAGAAGGCTGAATATTCTTTCAGAAGAAGCCATAGCACTTTGCAATGTTGTATATTTTTCGGTTAAGTCCCTGATGGGTCTGAAAAACATTTCAGCATATTGAATAAAAGCTATCAGGATTCCAACAGTCATTTGCGAGGACAATATATTATTTGCTGTATACCAGAGAACAATACATAGTGCCACTGAACTCATAAATTCAACAAAGGGAAAGAAAAGAGAATAGTAATTTATTGTTTTAATCCATAGGTTCTTATTTTTCTGGTTTATTACTTCAAATTCATTGTTTAATTTTTGTTCATTAGTGAAAATCTTAATCGTTAAAATGCCCGATATGAATTCATTCAGGAATGAGTTCATCGAAGCAACATTAAGCCTTATATCCCTGAAAACAGCTCTTACTTTCCTTCTGAAAATTGATGTTATAAATATGAGAACCGGAAGGAATGATAATGTAAGCAGGGTCAATCTCCAATCTGTATAGAACATGAAAATAATAATCCATATTATAAGCAGTAAATCGGCTATAATCATTACAACACCGGAAGAAAATAAATCATTTAATACTTCCACATCGTTCGTAACCCTTGTAACAAGCCTTCCAACGGGATTATTATCAAAGAATTTAACTTTTCGGGACTGGATATGATTGAATAATTTAACACGGATATCATAAAGAACCCTTTGACCCACCCATTGCATTAAATATGTCAGACCGAATTGTAAAGCACCATGAATAAACATTAGTCCAACTATTAACGCTACAATCCATACCAATCCATCCAAATTGCCGGGGGAAATATAATTATCAATGGCAATATGTGTCAGATACGGTCTTAATGGTCCAAGAGCAGAAGTCCCAAGTGTCAACAGGATAGAAAGAAAAACATATTTCTTGAAGGGTTTCAAGAAAACAAGAAGCCTTTTTAATAGCTTAAAATCAATCTCTTTGTATTCAGCTTCTTGCTGTATTTGTTTCTCGCTCATTCCTTGTTTTTCATTTTTAAAATGAAAAGTAACGGATTATAGTTTAATTTGTTGAGGTAATCAAATAATATTTTTTAGTTTGATTAAAATCACATAAATCATTAATAAATTATTTAAATTTAATTTTTTTAAATTACCTTTTTGAATAATTATTATATTTTTCTTATGATAGAGCATTATGTCATCATCGGAATTACTGTAGCTGCATTGATTCTTTTTGCTTCTGAAATAATAAGGGCTGATTTTGTGGCTATTTTTGTTGCTCTAACTTTGATGATTCTGGGTTATGTAACCGTTAATGAAGGTTTCTCTGGCTTTAGCAATCCTGCTGTTATAACTGTCATTGCTATGTTTATTCTTAGTTCTGGCCTTGTTAGAACAGGCGTTGCCGATTATGTTGCCGAACTAATTTTAAAATTTGGTGGCAAAAGTTCAACTTTGTTAATTTTAATGGTTATGATTAGCGTAGGAACAATGTCAGCTTTTATGAACAATATTGGGGCAGTTGCAATCCTAATTCCAACCCTTTTTATAATCTCTGAAAATTTGAAATATCCCATTAATAAACTTTTAATACCTTTATCTTTTGGTTCACTGCTCGGCGGATTGGTAACTCTGATTGGAACACCTCCGAATCTTCTGATTTCAACATTATTGGAGGATAACGGATTTTCCGGCTTCAAAATGTTTGACTTTGCTCCTACTGGTTTGATAATATTGATATCAGGTGTGCTTTATATGATATTTATAGGAAGACATCTTATCCCAGTCAGGGAAAAAGATAATCAACTTACTAAACAATTCCGCTTGAACAACTATTTGAGCGAAGTCATATTGCCCGAAAATTCAAAGTATGTCAATAAAACAATACAAAATTGTAATATTCACAATGACCTCGGCATTACAATCCTTAGAATACAAAGAAATATTGATGGTAATACCGAAATAATTGACCCAAAACCCGAAATATTACTTTTGCCAAACGACAGGCTGATTGTTGAAGGTAATATAAGTAAATTAATTGAAAATAAGAATAACAAACATATTCAAATCACATCCTCAAAGAAATTTAGCGATAAAGATTTAACAGATGAAGAAATTGAACTCTCCGAGGTAGTTATTTCAAATAATAGTCATTTTATCGGAAGAAGTATAGTTGAGAATGACATTCATAAATTATACGGAGTTATTGTTCTTGCCCTGAAACGTGGCATCCGAACTGTTGTAGAGGGTTTTCAAAACATGCCCGTCGAAGCAGGTGATGTATTTTTGATTCAAGGGAAAAAAGAAGCTATAACTAATCTTGCTCTTAGTCCTGACTTTACTGTTGTTAATCGTTTGGAGCATGACCTTAGGAATCTGAAGAAAGCCCCTCTTGCTTTAATAATCATGATTTTAACAATCCTTTCGGCAGCACTGGGTATTCTTCATATTTCCGTAGCAGGTATGTTAGGTGCTTTGATTATGACCTTGACCGGATGCATAAAACTCGAGGATATCTATAATAATGTGGAATGGAGAGTTATATTCCTTATCGCCGGTATGATGCCTTTAGGTATTGCAATGGATAATAACCACACAGGGACTGCTCAATGGCTTGCCAACAATATCGTTACTCAGGTAGGAGATTTCGGACCACTTGTAATGCTGGGAACCATTTTTATCTTTACTACTATAATCACTCAAATAATGTCCAATGCGGCTGCTGCTTTATTGATTGGTCCGATTGCCCTCGCTATATCGAACGGTTTTGGATTGCAACCCTATCCTTTTATGATGGCTGTTGCAATATCAGCTTCAACATCGTTTCTGACACCAATAAGTCACCAGGCTAATATGCTTGTCTATGGAGTTGGAAATTATAAGTTTTTGGATTTTGTTCGGGTTGGAGGTCCATTGAATTTAGTAATATTAATAATTTCACTGTTCCTTATTCCGATTATTTGGCCTTTTAAACCCTTGTAGCAAAACAGTGTTAATGAGTTGATTTAGTTAATTTAATTTTTGCAGCTAAGTAATTCAATCAACTACAAAATATTATTTTATTCATCTATTTTTATGCAATGTTTCTCGATAATTAATTTTTCATTTTTATCGAAAATATTATAAACTTTATAAGTGTATTTATTCTCTCGCTCAATTTTTAAAACAATTTTGAAATTAATATTTTTCTTAGTTTTTGGATCAAATTCAGAACCGGTAAAGCTTAGTTCTTGCGTTTTATTATTATAATCCCCGGTTATGTAAATTGGTTTTGTATCATAATTATCAATACCAAATAAAAAATATTTCGATGTGTGTCTATTAAAGCCAATTATTATTTTCCCTTCCATTGGATAGCCCGAAAAATTATAAACAGCATCCATTTCGAGAAATCTGCCACTGTAAATCATTCTGTTTTCAATTGTTCCTGTCCCGGGAATTTCTTCTGAAGTATGTTTAAGCAGAATATTCTGCTTCCATTTTTCCCTCGAACTTGCTCAATATTTCATGTTCTTTTCCGGGGGTGGTCAGTTCCAGAAATTTCTGCTCGTCTGGATATTGAAAATTTTGAGAAAAAACATTATAAGCAATAAAAATTAAAATTAATACAACAAACTTTACCATTTCATGCTCCTGAATAAATAAATCAATCTAAAAACCGTTTTAGCATTCGCATTATTTTTTAATTTTGTTAAATTTTTATGAAAATACTGTTATTACATGCCCATCCCGAACCAAAATCATTTACTTCGGCTTTGAAAGATACTGCAGTTGATTTCTTTACTAAACGTGGTGATGAAGTCATAGTTTCTGATTTATATCAAATGAATTTCAATCCGGTTGGAGTCCAGTCAGATTTTAAATCACGTGCAAATACTGAATATTTCAGCTACTTAAAAGAGCAAATGAATGCACATATAAACAATCTGTTTGTAGATGATTTGAAGGCAGAAATGGAGAAGCTCAAATGGGCAGACTTTTTATTGATAAATACTCCATTATGGTGGTCAACTTTCCCTGCAATTCTAAAGGGCTGGTTTGATAGAGTGTTAGCACTTGGTTTTGCCTATCACCCACGTGAAAAATTATATGAAAATGGTGTGTTCAGAGGAAAAAAAGCCATGCTTAGCCTAACAGCAGGAGCATCCGAGCAGGCTTACACCGAGCAGGGAGCAAATGGAGACATAATGAAAGTCCTCTTCCATATCCATCATGGTATCCTGTATTATATCGGAATGGATGTGCTGCCGCCTTTTATAGCATGGCGGGCTCATCTGGAACCACGTGAAACACTCGAAAAATACATAGAAAATTATAAGCAATATCTGTCAAACATAGAGAAATTGAAACCCCTTTTCTAGGGTTTAATTAATGATTTTGCGGTGATGGAAACTGAATAAAATGCAAGTAACAGATTATTTTCAAAATAAAGTAATGCTGAAACGTCCATTTTTAAGAGTTGAATGGATTGAAAAAATATTGGAAAACCCCGTAAAGATTGAATACCAAATTGAAGATAACCGTATAAGGTATTGGGGTTATGTCGAAGAGTTAGGCAAATATTTAAGAGTTGTAACATTAGGTGATGGTAAAACCGTACATAATGCTTTTCCAGACAGGGATTTTAAAGAATAGGAGACAAAATATGAAAATTGAATATTTTAAGGATACAGATACACTATACATTGACATAAAGGATACACCAAGTGTTGAATCAATAGAAATTTCTAATGGTGTTGTCCTTGATTTTGATTCTGAAGGTAATTTGACCGGTATAGAAATTGATAACGCAGGTAAGGTAGCAAATTTATCCAAAATAGAAGCTAAGTCATTACCTTTGAACAACTTAATATTAGGGTAGCCATATCTCCAACCTTTTTATCAATTATTTCCATAGTTTTAATTGTTTCAACTATTTTATCCTTTATGTGTTTACAATTTAATATTGTTTAAAAACATTCTGATTTCACTTTCTTTTAAAAAGCTATAAAAAAAACTACCTGAGATATTTCTACTGAAGATAGACAATTCTGAATTTAAACATAAAAAATATTTGAAAACCATAGAAATTAGTTTTGTGATAAAAATATTTCATTATAAGTTATTACATTTTTAAGATTATAATTTTTTTTGTAAATTTATCATTGTTTAACATTTAAATTTAATGCATAACAAACAAAAGCTGTCATTCCCTCGTAAGAGGGAATCCATTCTCGGATAATTCCACTGGATTCGCGTTTCCACGGGAATGACAAATAAACAAAAGCTATCATTCCCTCAAAAGAGGGAATC
>Ga0129299_1000883_pt1 | contig 19994 bp, 10 predicted proteins | sample ConPoolayeCmetaG_FD_94477 | JGI IMG/M metagenome (GOLD analysis project Ga0129299, IMG submission 94477) | Hot spring microbial mat communities from California, USA to study Microbial Dark Matter (Phase II) - Cone Pool mat layer C metaG ...
AATCCGGACTGGGTGCTGACCTGGAGCCAGCCGGGCAGTCCGCCGCCGATTCCGCCGGAAGAAAAGGGGAAGATCGGCCACAACAGCTACGGCGCCGTCTATCACGGCGACAAAGACAAGCTCATCCTTTATGGCGGCGACGGCGGCACATGGACCGAGCGCAAGGTTCGCGAATTCAAACTCCCACCCGGCGGCGTCGAGGTCTTCAGGAGCCCCGGCCACAAGGAGGATTGGTTCGAGGGGATTCGCACTGGGCGGAAGACGGTGATGAACATCGAGGCGGGGGTGGCCACGGCGAACCTGACCATCCTGGGCAACATCGCCTACGTGCTGGGGCGGAAGATCCAGTGGGACCCGGTCCGGCAGGAGATCGTAGGCGACGACCAGGCCAGCCGTATGATGAGCCGGCCGCAGCGCTATCCATACCACCTATAGCCGTTCCCGTTGGTCACAAAATACTCCCCCATGGTCGAACATCAGCACAACAAGGATCTCCCTCATGAATACCGACGAACTGATCGCCCGGATCAAAAGCAGTGACGAGAATGTCCGTACGGCGGCGTGGCAGGCGGCGGGCAAGGTTGGGGCCGAGGCCATCCAGCCGCTGGCCGCATTGACCGGCGCGCAGGAGCTTGAGGTCGCCCGGGCTGCCCAGCGCGCAATCTGGCAGATCGTACGCCATGCCGGTCGGCCGGGAGCCGAGGCCGAAAAGCGGGCGGCCGTGGAAAAGCTGATCTTGCTGTTGGCAAACGATCAGCCCGCAGCGCTTCGCCGCGACGTGCTCTGGATGCTCTCCGAGATCGCCGGCGACGAAGCCGTCCCTCCCATGGCCGCCTTGTTGGACAATGCCGAGCTGCGCGAGGATGCGCGTATGGCCTTGCAGCGGATTCCCGGCCAGAGGTCGATCGAGGCGCTTCGGGCGGGTCTTGACAGAGCGCCGGCCGACTTCAAGTTTCACATCGCCCAGTCGCTGCGCGCCCGGGGCATCGACGTTCCCGGCCTGCCCAGCCAGAAACTGAAGCCTACCAGAGGGACGAGCGTGAATCCTGCGGGCAGGTAGCTGCTGGGGCGGTGTGGTTTACTGTTACCAACCTCCATGCAAAGGACCAGGAAATGCCGCCTCTTGCCAAGCGCGCCGTAAGTGTTTTCGCCCTCGTGTTTTTCGGTAGCCTTTGGTTTGCCAGGAGTTGTCCGGCGCAGACGGCATTGCGGGCCGAGGCGCTGGTGGGCGAGCCGTTCGGCGTGGGCCGCGTGGAGTTGGATTTGCCCCCTTCGCTTCGCCCGGAGTTGCTCGGCCTGGGCGGCCTCGACATCAGGGAAAAGGAAGGTCGCGTGTTGTATCCGGCGGTCCAGCGCCGCCCCGTCGCCGAAGCCCTGCGCATCGGCTCCCAGCAGGCTTCTCGCATTCGTGGCCGACTGGGGCCCGTGCTCAACCGCGCCGCAGGCATCGTCGGGGCGGTGGCTGAGGCCATCGAGCAATACCCCCGCGTCACCGTCTACTTCCTTTTCCGTGGCACCGCGCCTTTGGACTTGACCATCCACGCGCAAAGACTGGAGTCTTTCCGCCTAACACCCGTCAGCGACCCCAACGCTTATCACCATGTGCTGGGGTTATGGTGGCGGGCGTACACGATGCCGTCGGGACTGTTGCGCTTTGCAGAAGACTATCCGCCAATCGTGGACAATTACCTCCAGTCCATGCTCGCCCGGCGGCTCCAATTGCCCTTGCCTCGCGCGGTGGTTCGCCATTCGTGGCAAGCCTTGCTGGAGCAGAATCTGGAGCTTGGCACGGGCGTGGAGGCGGTCCGGGTAGCGATGGAGCGGGCACGGTTTTTGGGAGAGACCAGCTTGTCGGAGACGGCCAGCCAGCCGCTGCCCGAGGCCCCCAGCCCTCCCGAACTCGAGGTTCCGGATACTCCCGCCGATGTACCAATCGAGCCTCTAGCCCGGCGCGTGCCGGCCGAGTGCTTCTATGTCCGCTTCGGTTCGTTCTCCAACTTCCTGTGGCTCCAGGACCTGTTGGCCCAGTGGGGTGGCGACCTGCAAAACCTGGTGGCGCAACGCGGGCTGGACTACGGCTTGCGCGAGCGGATCGAACGGCAACTGGTCCTCAAGACAAGCACGCTGGCCAGACTGCTGGGCGACACCGTCATCGCCGACGTGGCCATGGTAGGAACGGATTTCTTCTTGTTGGACGGCGGCTCGTTCGGCTTCCTCTTCCATGCCCGCAACAGTACCCTCTTGCAGGCCGACTTGAACCGCCAGCGCCTGGAGCGGCTGGCCCAAAAGGACGGGGCAAACGAGACGAGAGTGACGCTCGCCGGGCGCGAGGTGCGGCTGCTTGCCTCCCCGGACGGCCACACCCGATCTTTCTACGCAACAGACGGCGACTACCACTTCATCACCAACTCCAGGACACTGGCCCAGCGCTTCCTCCAGACGCGGTCCGGCCAAGGCTCGCTGGCAGCATTGAAAGCGTTCCGCTACGCGCGCCAAGTGATGCCCCTGGACCGCAAGGACACGATCTTCGTCTACCTGTCCGATCCGTTCTTTCGCCACTTCACCAGTCCGCAGTATCGCATCGAGACGGTGCGTCGATTGCAAGCCCTGGCAGACTTAGAGCTTGTCGAGCTTGCGCGGCTTGCAGCGCGAGCGGAGGGGAAAGCGGGAGAGACGATTGAGCAGCTCGTTTCCGGCGGATTCTTGCCCCCGGACTTCGGCCCGAGACCAGACGGCAGCCGCGCGGTGCTGGAACAGGGGGTGGTGCGAGACTTGGTGCGCGGGCGGCGCGGGTGTTTTGTCCCGGCGGCGGATGTGCCAGTCAGCGCAGTGACGCCTTCGGAGGCAGCCCAGTACCGGGACTTCGTCAACTACTACCTGGCCGAGTGGCAGCGACTGGATCCGGTACTGGTGGCTCTGAAGCGAACTGCCCAGCCTGGCAACCGCGAGCAAATCGTGCTGGATGTGCGCATGACACCCTTTGCCCGGCGCCACTACGAGATTCTGAGGCAGTGGTTTGACCAGCCCGACTCACAGCAGCTTGCCCCCATCGCCAACGACGCGATTGCTATGGAGGCGCTGCTGCCGGGCCGCCGTGTTTTCGGAGGCATCTGGCAGATGGGTACCCCGCCCGAGGCCCTGCTCGACCGGTCAGTGCCCTTGGGCCAGCTCCGCAACCTGGTTATCGGATACCTGGGGACAACGGGAGAGCCGGGACCGCTAATGAGCCTGCTCAATCTGCGGATTCTCACGGCGCCCGATGCCAATGGATACGCGGCAAGCGAAGGCGGACTGTGGCGGCGCCAGATCGGCCCGTTCACCGTCTTCTCTTATCAGCCGGACGTGCTGGCCGCAGTTACCGAGCAGCTTCGCCTGATCGAGGCGGACCAGCCGGCTCAATTACGCGCGCGGGTCATGGACCTATCCAACGCGCGAATCACTCCTTTTCTCAACAATCTGGGCTACTTGCGCACCCGGCAGACCTCCCTGGGCAACCTGCGGTTGCTGCACCGGATGATGCAGCAACTGCACGTTGCGGGTCCCGATTCAAAAGCGGCTGCCGAGGCGGCCCTGGACGCCCGGCTGATCGATCCTCTCGGCGGCCAGTACGTATACCGCCAGACGCCCGCAGGCACCGCATACTGGACGTCAACCGCCCTGGAGGGATCGGGGGGAGAGGAACCGGGGGCCATGCGCCCGCCCCAAGGATACCAGGCTCCACCGCTGAACTGGTTTCGCGCCATGAAGCTCCTTGCCCAGTTCACTCCCGAAGCTCTGACCGTCCACGCAGAAGTGATCATGCAGACGGCCGGACGTACCCCGGCTGGTTCTGTACAACCTCGATGAGCGCCAGCAGATTCTCCAGGGGCACATCGCCCTCGACATCGTGGGCTGGGGCAAAAACGTAGCCCCCCTGACGGCCTAACTCAAGCAGGCGCCGGGCTTCCGCCCGCACCTCGTCCGCCGTCCCAAACGGCAAAGTCCGCTGCGTAGACATCCCCCCGTGGAACGCCAACCGGCCGCGATAGCGGGGCAGAAGTTGGAAGACGTCCATGACTTCGGGCTGGAAAGGGTTGAAACAGTTCACCCCTGCGGCAATCAGATCGTCGAACAATTCGTCCACGTCCCCACACGAGTGAATCATCACGAACTTGCCGGCCTGGCGAACCACCCCGTACATGCGCCTCAGAACCGGCAAGATGAACTCGCGCCACAATCGTGGGCCCATCTGCAATCCGCGCTGCTGACCCCAGTCGTCGCCGAAATAGACCGCGTCGATGTCGTATTGCAAAGCCTGGTTGATTTGGGCGACGTTGTAATCGGCTATGCAGCCGAGCAATTGGCGGACGAACTGGGGATGCTCGCAAAAATCCACCAGCAAGTTCTCCATCCCCCGCAGCGTCCACGCCCGCTCGTAAAGCGAAAAACCAATCTGGAATACACGAAACCGGTCGGGGAATCGGGCGATACGCTCGGGGATGTCGGCGAAGAAGCGGGAGTCGGTCGGATCCGGGAAGCGATAGCCGGCCAGAGTCGGCTCCGGCAGCAGGCAGCCCTCGACGTTGCCGATGTCCTTGTCCACCGTTCGGTCCCAAACCACGCCGAACACGTCCCGCACCCGATTGTTGCCCAACTCCTCGAAATAGCCGATGTCTTGGCCCAGCTTCAACAAATGGTTGTCCAAGGGAATCTCCAAGTCGTCGCACTGGTAGTGCGATTGGAGCTTTTCCCTGGCCTCTTTCGTAAATCCCATCGACCAGGGTACATACGGTGGGGTTCCCCCCTGGAGAACGACGCGTATCACGTCGCGTTTGTGCATCGGAACACTACCTCCCAAAACGGGCGCTGTTTTCCGCGGGTGCTACGATCTGCACTGTTGCGTTTTGATCTCCTCTCACTTTCGGCGGGGAACAAAGAGTGAGGGTTTAGCGAAAATGCGCAACAAAGCCAAAATGATCCCGCGCTCAAAATCCCTCAATCTGAACCACCACCACAGGGAGGTGGCAGTTTGCGAACGTCCAGGTAGATGCTCCGAAGCCCTGCTTCCGGCCAAATCGTGCCCCTGCGCCCGAGTTGATTGTAGCAGTAATGACTCGGGTTGCCGTCGGGCGGCCCGGAACTGGACCCCTGGGAAAGATGCGTCCTCCACGAATGTGGGGAAGTGCCACCCAAGTTAACTATCCACCCCCTAAAATGTTAGCTGCCAACCCAAGCCGGCGCAGCGCCGCGGGCGCACGAAGGTCGGCCGGGAATAAACAGACTCTTTAAAGGATCTTCCTTATGTGAACCGGTAGCGTCCGGTTTTGTCGGAGGATTCCAGGACGCCGCATAGGCGGTTGGCAGCAACCGATCGGGTTTTTCCGGTAAAGAGATCCTACCTCTGTTCAGGCTGTCGGTTTTCTTTACCGGTGGGACGCAATATTGTATATCCCATCAGGTAACTGGGTCCAAATCTAAGGGAGGTGTTCTATGAAGAAGCTGTGTGTTTTGGCAGTGGGTTTGTGCTTTATGGTCTTTGCGCTTGGGTGCCCTCAGGCTCCCCAGCCCAAGCCGATCAAAAAGGGACCGCCGATGACCACCAAGCCCACCACGCCAACCCCGACGCCCACGCCCACTACCACTGAGCCAACGGCTCCTAAGAAAGAGGAGGCCAAGGCCGAGGGTGAAAAGCCCGATGAAAAGGCGAAGCCGAAGGAAGAAGAGTCGCCATTCGGGCCGCCGGCAGAGAAGGCCGAGAAGAAAGAGGAAGCGAAGATGCCGGCCGAGGAGAAGAAGCCGGCCGAGGAGCCCAAGGAGGAAAAGAAGGCCGAGGAGAAGAAGGAAGAGGCCATGAAGCCGGCCGAGGAGAAGAAGCCGGCCGAGGAGCCCAAGGAGGAAAAGAAAGCCGAGGAGAAGAAGGAGGAGAAGGCTAAAGAAAAGGAAGAATAGTAGCCGCCAGTAGAAGCGCTGCGTGCGTCTCGCGGGCGCGCAGCAGGGCGGAACACAGAAGCTTCATCGAATGAGACTTTGGGGAGGGGGCCGTTGGGCGCTCCTCCCCATCTTTTTTCTTGCCATCGCCCGTACCGCGTGACCGCCGTGCGCCGCGCGAGAGATTCCATGTTTGGCCGTTGTTTTTCCTGTCGGCCGGTCAAGGACTGCTGCTGCGCAGAGTGTGTGCTTGTTCGGCCGTGGCTTTCCGCGCCTTGCGAAACCCCAAAACCTGCTTTCGGCCGGCCGTTTACGCGCAGATCCCCATGCACGGACGGCAAGACCGTCAAATCCCGCCTTAGCCCACCAGCTTAAACCCTGACCGGTCTCCCATCTTGCCGCTAGTCCTGACCAGAAAGTTGCCAGGATCGCGCGGCCTGAGTAGTCTGAAGATTGAGGGCTATTTCCTTCGAGCGGGCGGAGTAAGCCGGGGCGGGCACTATGGCCTTTTCTCGGGCGGCTAGTAGGTTTTTTCGCCGTCCCCGGGAGTCTGCCACGTCCAGTCAATCTGGAGAAAAGCGTGGGTTAGTATAGGGACCAGAACAGATGAAGAGGCGTAGGCGTAATTCGTTCGTAGCAGTTCACGGACCACTTGCGCCTTTTCGGCAAGTCTTGCCGCGCAGGTGTCGCTCCGGCCGGTTTAGTCGTACCCGATCGCTTCGCTACGAGCGGCTGGAAGATCGGGCATTACTAAGCGCGGACATCCTAGTGCGGGGTTTTGCCGTGTCGCTGGACGAGGATACCTCGCTGACATTCTCGGCCGCCCAGTTCGCAGAGAACTTCGTCCCTCCAGACACACAGCAGACGCTCCAGTTTGTGAAGATCGCTTCCTTGCCGTACTTCGGCACGCTCAAGCTGGGCAACAATCCGGTAACTGAGAACCAGGTGATCCCGGCTTCGCAGCTCGGGGCACTGGTCTACATACCGCAGCGGGACTGGGCTTTCTCCGACGGGTTCGATTGGAACGGCTCGGCTGATGGCTCAGTCTACGCGCCGGCAGAGGCACCTGTGGCGATCAACATCAGGCCCGTCGAGGACGTCCCCACGGTCAGCGATTTCCCTAAAGTCGCCGATCTGGGCGAGACCGTCTGGCTAAGCTACTCCGACTTTTTCGGCGCGTTCGAGGATGGAGACGTGGGCGACGCGCTTATGAAAGTGAGGATCACTCGGCTGCCGAGCCACGGTACGCTTACGCTGGCGGGCTATCCTGTGGCGCAAGACCAGGAGATCACACTGGACGCGCTCGTTGAGCCCAACAACCTCCTTTACACTCCCTACCCAGGCTATAACGGCATAGATACCCTCCGGTGGACTGGCTCTGACGGCAAGGCATACGCCGCGCAGGATGCCTCGGTGAACATTGTGGTGGGGACCGGTGCCACGGCTCCAGTGTTGACCAGTTTCGCAAAGACGGTCTCCGAGGACGCCACGCTTGCGTTTACTGCGGCTGACTTCAGCTCCCATTTCTCCGACGCCAACGGAGACAGTCTGTATCTGATCGAGATCGTCCAGTTGCCCAACCACGGCAAGCTCAGGCTCAGTGGCGCCGACGTCAGCTTGCATCAGACGATTCCGGCCGCCCAGTTGGACAACCTGACGTACCAGCCGCACTTGAACTATTTCGGAATCGACACTTTCAAGTGGACCGCCAGCGATGGGCAGTTGTATGCGGCCGCGGATGCCACAGTGACGATCACGGTCGAGTCTGCCGAGGACCCGCCGGTGCTCGCCAGTTTCTCCAAGATGCTTAGCAAAGATACGCTGCTGGCGTTCAAGCCCACGGACTTCACTGACCATTTTGTGGACGCCGATCTTGGTGACGTGCTTCAGAGAGTCAATATCGCCACATTGCCAGCGCACGGCATCTTGCGGTTCGACGGCGCCCCTTTGACAGGGCCCACAGAGATCCTCGCTTCGCAGTTGGACAAGCTTGCCTATCAGCCCGACTCAGGCTTTACCGGCAACGACAGCTTCAAGTGGAACGCCACGGACGGCAAGGGCTACTCGCCGACCGACGCCACGTTGACGCTAGTGGTCAATCCCGTGCAAACACCCCCGGTGCTGACTGATCTCAGTAAGACCTTGGCGGAGGACAGCGTGCTGAGCTTTACCGCAGGCGACTTTACGGGCGCCTTCGCGGACGCCGACGGCGACAGCCTTCAGAGGGTGCGGATTACCCAGCTCCCTGCCAGCGGGACGCTTCGGCTTGGGGGCACTGTGGTAGGGCTCAGCGATGAGATCGGCGCAGATCAGTTGGGCAACCTCGCTTACCAGCCTAGCGCCAACTACAACGGGTCGGATACGATCCGGTGGAATGCTTTTGACGGCAAAGTGTACGCAAGCAGCGACGCCGCGATTCTCCTGACGATTACTCCTGTCGAGGACACCCCGACGGTCAGCAACTTCACGAAGTCCGTCGCTCATGATGCTGTACTGGCTTTTGCGGCAGCGGATTTCATCAGCCATTTTGATGATCCTGACGCGGGCGACAGCCTTCAAGCAGTCCGGATTTCCCAGTTGCCCACGCACGGCACGCTGAAACTGAGCGGCAGCACGGTGGTGGCCGAGCAAGTAATTCCTGCGGCGGAACTGCCCAATTTGACTTACCATTCCGAGTTGCAATTCAGTGGTACGGACAGTTTCCAGTGGACGGCCACCGATGGCAAGGCTTACGCCACTACGCCGAGCACGGTAACCATAGCCGTGTCGCTAGAGCAAACAAACTCCTCTGCTGCTGAGACGGCCGCGCTGTCCGGTTTCGTCTATTTGGACGTTAACAACAACGGCCAGCGCGAGGCGTGGGAAGTCGGCGTGCCGGGCGTGCTGCTGAAGCTCAGTCGCAGGAACGAGCAGGGCGACTACGTGGAAGTGGCTGGCCGCTCGCCGGTCATCACGGCCGCTGACGGCTCGTATCGGTTCGAACAGCTCGCCTCCGGCATTTACGAAATCCGCCAGCTTGCGCAGCCGGCCTGTTTCCTAGATGGCAAAGAGACGGTCGGCTCGCTGGGTGGGGAGAAGGACGACGCGGGCGACCGAATCTACAACATCGAGCTGGCCGCCAATGTAACCGGCACGGACTATCTGTTCGGCGAACAAGGGCTCAGCCCGCAGTGGATCTCCAATCGGTTGTTTCTCGCCTCGACCCCTGCGCCGGACCAGGTGGTGCGGCATTTGAACCAGGCGCCCGTCGTGGACCTTAACGGTCCGGGGGAGAGCAGTCCGGGGACCGGCTATACGGCCGCGTTTGGCGCAGGCCAACGCGCGGCGGTCGCTGCTTTGCAAGGCGCCGGCGGCACCCCGGCCGGCGCCTCGGTCACGGACGCGGACAGTACGTTCTTGGTCTCCATGACCTTCGTGCTCGAGGGCCGGCGCGACGGCGACGCCGAAACGCTCTCGGCCGCAACGACCGGCACGAGCCTTCGCGCCTCGTATCGTTCGGGCGTGCTGACACTCGAAGGGCTCGCCACCCCGGCGGCCTATCAGCAAGTCCTCCAATCCGTCACGTACCAGAACACGTCCAGCTCTCCAACGCCGGGCATTCGCACAGTCACCGTGAGGGCCTTCGACGGTATCACGAGCAGCGAGCCGGCCATCGCCACGATCACGGTGGGCAATGCGGTTTCCGGCGACAGCCAGGGCGGCTCGTCCGGGGGCTCGGGTCAAACGAATGGCTCCTCCCCAGGCTCTAATCAGCCGAGCGGGGCCGACGCGACCGTCGTCCGCAACGGCAGGCAAGTGGTGGTTACGGGCACACAGGACGATGACAACCTGACGTTCGCCGAGTCTGGCGGGCAATACACGGTCACCATCAACGGCCAATTGCACCACTTCAGCGCTGCCGAGGTGACGTCCTTCCGCTTCGACGGCAACGGCGGCAACGACATGGCCCAGCTATCGGCCATGGCCGGCACGCCGATGGCCCAGTTACGGCCGCGCTCCGCTACGCTTTCCGGCGCCGGCTACACCTTCGAAGTGGTCAACACCGGCGACATACTCATTGATTGCGGAGCCAATGACTCTCAGGCCGAACTGTTCGACTCCAGCGGCGACGACTTCCTGATCGCGCAAGGCTCGCTGGCTGCGCTGACCGGGAGCGACTTCTCGCAGACCGTGGTCGGGTTTACGAAGGTTCGGGCGTCGGCCCTGGCCGGCGGGGTGGACTCGCTTAGCGAGGGTGTTATCGACTACGTGCTCGAGAAGATCGGTTCCTGGGTGCCGCTGGTTTGATTTGGGCCAGCTTCAGGGTGATCCGCTGCTGTGGCGAGCAAGCTTGGTGGGCCTTGGCGGACCAACTCAGAATACTTCGCCGGCCCCGCTAGACTGAGCCTTGGGACGGCGATTCGAAGATGACCAGCGAAAAAAGCTTGCTGGGCGCGCTCCATGCCCGGGCGAGAAACGCAGATCAAGCGGTTACGACTAGAATCGGTAGTCCAGGCCGAAGTTCAAGCCTTGCGCCCAGAAGTCGCTGTTGATCAAGCGGAACTCGGGTCGGGATAAGCCGACCAGTTGCCCCTGTCCGGTGACTGCCGGGAATTGCGACGAGTTCAGGTCCAGCCCTATCTGGTCGCCCGGCCGTGCCACCCGGCTTATGTACAAGAACGTGTACCCAAACGTAGCACGCAGCCGACAGGTCAAATCGTAGCCGATGGTGACACCCAGTTCGGGCATCACGGCGAAGTCGGCGTGCCGGTGCACCCCGGAGTTGGTGGGCAGCGCCAACAGGCCGCCTGACTGAGCCGGCATCGGTGCTTGACCCTGGAGCGTGAAGACCGTGCTCCCGCCGATCGCCACGTGCGAGGCGGTGGTACCCAAGGCGAGCTTCAGCAGCCCATCTACCGACCAGCGGCACCGCCGCAAATGCGCGTGCAGCCCCAGTTCTCCGCCGTGGAACTCGTTCAAAGCGAGGAAGCGATCCGTGATAGCGATGGTGGTATTGGCGGGCACGGTGCCCTGTTGGGTCAATGCCGTCTTGAACTCGTTGATTCGCAGATCCTCTTCCAAGCGCGCAAAACGGTAGCCGACCAGCCCGTCGATCCGGTAGCTGCACTCCTGAGACAAGAGCTGACGAAACAGCACGTCGACCGTGTGGAATTCGTTTGACAGGCTGGCAGTCACCGACCCTTGGACGTAGCCAGGATAGGCCACCAGTGAAGCGGTGGGGCCGGTGAAATTCGGGTCCTGCCGGTACGCGGCAGGATTAACGTCGTAGAAGGGCCGGGCGAGGATCGGATTGGTCAGTTGGTCGGCGTAGAAGCTCGTACTCTCCCGTCCGATGCCCAGGAATGTCGCCTCTACGCCGGATGTGTGACAGCGATCGAGCCAGACCCCAAGGCTGGTGCGCAGTCCTGATCGAACACCCTCGTTCAGCCAGTCGTCGCCAAACACGACTTGGGTAGTCGATTGGCCGAGCACACCAGCAACGTCGCGGGGGGTGCCGGCGGGGCTGGTTGTTACCAAAGGCGGGGTGGGACTCCCTTTCATCCACCACAGCAGATACTCAAGACGAGTCCAGACGATTCCTTCGAGCAATCCCCAATCTGGCCCCCAGTAAGGAATGTCGCAACCGTTGCAGTAAGGGCCGCACACTCCCGCTTCCCAGGGCCCACCGTCCAACGCCGGCATCTCTTGATAACCGGGTTCGTCTCCGTTTTCGTGATAGGCTGGGCTGGGCGATGTTGTGGTCGCAGGCTTGGATGCAGGCTGGAGTGCCGGCTGAAGGGGCTCGGGCTGGGCTGTAGTGCGAGGACCGGGTTGGAGGACCTCGGGCTGCGGGGTCGGCCTGATAGATGGGTCTCGGGGTGCCTCCAGCTCCGCCGCAGTCCGACGTACAGCGTTGGGTTGGGGACGATGGGTAAGTTGGGCCGCTTGGCCGCGTACCGATGACCGCCAGCCCCCATTGGACGATTCCGGCTTCGTAGCTAACGCAAGTGACCCGGGGCGCGTCCCCTCCATGTTCCGGCTGGCATACGTGCCAGGGGGAAGCTGCCACCACGGTCTGCCCCAGCCGTCTGCCTGCTCCTGACTGCTGGCGACCAAACATACCGCCATGACGTGGAGTACTGCGAAGGACCCCATTATTCCTAGCCGGCGCGATCGGGCCGACCACCCACGAAATGGGGCCAACGCCGTCTGTCTGCGTGGTGCTGACATGGCTCAAATCCGACCGGATTGAGCCCCCCTGCTTCCGGGCCCTGCGACGGACCGTCGTTTCGCCCCGTATATCGGCATTTGACGCGGCAGGACTTAAAGTCTGTTTATTAGAAAAAGTCTTCTCATCCTACCTAGTCAGCTTATCCGGCTCAAATTTGCAGCCGACACGGCATGACAATTGAATAGGCGACGCCCCTGAATAGGCAACACCCCACAAATCGAGCGGCAGTAAGTGTCTGCGCAGCGGCACTAACCATTTTGCTTGGAACCGGAAATCGGGCGACGCGGCGTCGCCTTTGGGGCCTCCTCCGCCTTGGATTGGAGTTTGCCGATCAGCTCGTTGGCTTGTGGGACTAGCGGGCTGCCCGGGTATTTCTTGACCAAATCTTGTAGCGTGGCGACCGCGCGATCCTCTTTGCCCCGCCGCAATTCGCATTCGGCCGCAACCATGAGCATCTGGTCGATATAGGGCGAGTCTGGGGCGACTGTCATGAGTTGTTCGGCCAAGGCGACGGCCTGATCGTGCATTTCGCGGCCGGCCCAGTAGCGGGCGTACATCAAGGTCAACTGGCCCTCGATCTTCTCGGCCGGAAACTCGTCCTGCCAGGAGCGTATCTGGCCAATTGCCCGATCGTATTCCTTCGTGCGTAGGAAATGCTCGGTGGATCGGCTGTGTGCGCCTCGCCAAGCGGTCTGTTCTTCCTGCTTGCGAGAGGCACTGACCAGCCTCTCTGCCTCGAGGTAGGCGGCGCGGGCTGATTTGCCATCGCCGGTGGCCGCGTAGTAGTCGCCCAGAATGCGATGGAACCGGCCCAAGCGGGGCTCCACCTTGGGCGGCTCCATGAACGGCTTCACATCGGCAAAAAACCCGGTCTCCTTTGGTTTGGGCTGTTCAAGCTCTTGGGCTTTGGACTTTTGGGTTTGCAGTTCTGCGGCCTTCTCTTTGTTCCACCGGTCGGCGGCGTCAAGCAGTCTCTTGGCACGCTTGGGGTCCACCATGTCGTTCAGGGCGATATCGGCCGCTTCCACTGCGCATTCGGCCTTCAAGGCGCGGTCGTTCACCCGTTCCGCCGCGCCCTGCCAGATCTGGTAGGCCAGTTTGGCGTCACCTTGGACATCGCGGGCCATGGGGGCGACGAGTCGGGCGAGGCCCATCAGTTCCTCGTCCCCTTTGGCAGCCGACTCGCCCAAGAAAGCCACCTTGCCCACCTCGACCGCCATCTGGTAGTACCGCAGCAGTTCTTTTCGGGCCGCGGCCCGCTCCGCAGGCGTCCTTTGAGGGGGAGGAGGCTCCTCTTCGATCTCTTTGGCCCTGCCGGGCTTCTTGGGTTCCGGTTCGCTGGGCATGTCGTCCGGCTCGCGAGGCTGGTACCTGTCGGCCTTCGCTTGGTAGGCCAGCACCAACTGCCGCAGCGAGACGGCGTCCAGCCGTTCCGGAGAGTATCCTTTCAGAATCGGCAAATAGTCGTCCAGCTTGTGGAGCTTTGTGGGGTCGGTCAGCCGGGGCTGGTCGACATACACACGGTTAACCATCTCGAATGGCTTGCCGCCGTATTTGATGGTTTGCCTGACCGCGTAGACACCCGGGTGGAGATAGACGTGCTGGACTTTCGGGCCTTCGCCGGTCTGGCCGTCGCCAAAATCCCAAAGGATCTTTCCTTTCATAGTGAGCGTCTTGGGCGAGTTGTCGGTAAACGCAACGCCTACCAGCGGCACGTCGTTGTCCGGCAGGGGAACGCTACCGGCCAGCTCGAAGTGGAACTCGGGCACAAGCTTGGCTGTCCTCATGGTGACCGGCTCGGCTACCGCTCGACCGATCGCGTCCGTGCGAAACAACTCGCTGGGGATGGCGACGACATTGGCGGGCTTGATGTCCTTTGGCGCGATCTCCCAGGCCAACGCCATCACCGCCTCGTTGCCCACCGCGGCATGATAGTAATCGAACTTGTGTGCTCCGGCCGAAAGCTGGACGTCCTTGCGGCTGCCGCGCTGAGCCACATAGGCCGGCCGATGCTGGCCTGGCGCCTCCACCACCAGCTTGTCGTCGATCAACAAAAAGCTGCAATCCTGACTGGACGTGATGAAGCCGTAGGTGTCGTTGCGCGGGATGTGCAGGTAGCCACTGTAGTGGCTCAAGAAGGGCTCGTTTCGCAACGAGAAGGGATTGCAGGCGTGGAACACGTTTGGCACGTAGTCGGAACCGATCCGCACCGAAGACTCGAATGCTTGGCGCACCGAGTCGAGATGATTGAGGTTGCACTCCTTGAACACGCGGGTTTCCAATAGCAGGCCGTCGCGGTTGGTCCACGGCGGCAATGCGCCGGGGTCCAATCCGTCGCCGCCGTAAAAGATCTCGTAGGCGGTTTGCCCTTCGACGGTCTGGAAGGCCAGCCGGCAATAGTCGCCCGGGCCGAGCTGGAGCACGCGCGTGGGCACGAGCTTGCCGGTGCGCAAGGAGACGATCACATTGTGGCCGTTTGGGGCGATCTGGCCGTGATGATAGAATTCCGTGACAACTACGGCCTTGCCTGGAGGCGCGTTGACCAGCCGCATGGCGTTGAACTCCACCCCCCCGCGGCGGAAGGCTTGCGCGGCAAGCTCTCCGACGGAATTGCCGGCGATTAGCAGGGCTAGTGCCAGCACGCTCAGGCACGGTCGCATCGAGTGCTCCTTTTCTGCCGAAACCATTGATCTGTTGGGCTCTGTCAACTAATGTAAAAGGATACTTCCTGGGAGGGAAGGTGTTGCTCGGAGCGAGACGAGGGAGGAGTTTCAGTTATGTCGACCGCTGCCCCGGCCGTTGCCCCCCAAATGAGCCCCGAAGAGGCCGTGCGACGCATGGCCCAAGCCCGCGAGCTGCTCATCAACGAGGTCCACAAAGTGATCATCGGGCAAGATGAGATGCTCGAGCAGATGTTGATCTGCGTGTTTGCTCGTGGGCATTGTCTGACCATTGGGGTGCCGGGACTGGCCAAGACCTTGACCATTTCGACCCTCTCCCAGGCCCTGCAATTGAAATTCAGCCGCATCCAGTTTACGCCGGACCTGATGCCGAGCGACATCACAGGCACGGAGATTATTGACCAGGACCCGGCGACGGGCCAACGGACGTTCAGGTTTGTGCGGGGTCCGATCTTCGCCAATATCGTGCTGGCGGACGAGATCAACCGCACGCCCCCGAAGACTCAGGCCGCCTTGCTCCAGGCGATGCAGGAGTACGAGGTAACGAGTGCGGGCAAGACTTACAAGCTGGACCTGCCATTTTTCGTGATGGCGACGCAGAACCCGATCGAGCAGGAAGGCACGTATCCGCTCCCGGAAGCCCAGTTGGACCGTTTCATGCTCTCGATCAACATCGGTTATCCGACGCGGTCTGAGGAGCGTGAGATCGTGATGGCCACTACCCAGACGATCAAACACGAGATCACGCCCGTGCTGCGCGGGCCGGATATCCTCTGGATTCAGAATCTGGTCCGCCAGGTGCCGGCGAGCCAGCACATGGTGGATTACGCAGTGGATCTGGTGCGGGCGACGCGACCGAGAGAGCCGTACGCGCCGGATTTTGTGAAGAATTGGCTGGCCTGGGGGGCGGGTCCGCGTGCTGCGCAGAACATCATTTTGACTGCCAAGGCGAGGGCCATCCTTCATGGCCGGTTTGCCGTGACGGCGGAGGACATCCGCAAGGTCGCCTATCCCGTGCTGAGACACCGTATCTTCACCAACTTCAACGCCGATGCGGAGGGCGTGGACGTTGACCAAGTGATCGAGAAGATTCTGGAGGTGGTGCCGGAGCCGACTTACGGTGAGGCGATCGGGCCGCGGGTGCGAGCGAAGTCGGAGCGTGCGGCAGCTCCGGCCGGCGAGGTGCCCAGCCCGTCGCCCGGAACACCGCCGCCGACAGCCCCGGCCGCTGCTCCAGCAAGGCCGGCAGCACCCCCGCCCGCAGCGCCCGTCGCGCCAGCCCCTCCTTCGCGGCCAGGGCCGGTACCAGTTGGCCCAGCCCCTGCGCCGGCTGCCAGGCCCGTGGCGCCCGTTCCCCTTACACCTGCTGGGCCGAGTCCTGCCCCCGTAGGGCCGCCAGGCTATCCTGCGCCAGCGGGTCCAGTGCCGGTTGGGCCACCGCCGGGCTATGGCGTGCCGGGCGCTGCGCCGCCGGGAGTTGGTCATGGCGCGGGGCCCGTGCCAGGACGCCCAGTACCGCAAGTCGTTCCGCAACCGGCTGCGCCGCCCCGCAGCCAGCCATCGCCGCCCGGAGGCAGATGACTCTTGCCAAGTCGTGTCGAAGTCCGTCCATCGAGTTGAGACTTTGCGCCGCGACAGCCGCGAGATCGTCGTTTCTGAGCCGAGCCACAAACGGCTTGCGGCCTAAAGCACGAGGTCTTCGGTTGCCGGCTGAGCGGCAAATCGCTTGTTCCCGCTAGTCATGCCTTTTGCTGTCAACGGTCTCGGCTATACCGGGTGAGCGTCAAGGAGATTCCGCGTGGGTTGGCTGACGCTGCTGGGAATCTCCCTGGGACTGGCGCTGGACGCCTTTGCCGTGGCCATCGCTGCCGGGCTGACGCTCCAGTCTGTTACCCCGCGGCAGGTTTTTCGTTTGGGGTTCCACTTCGGGCTGTTCCAGTTCCTCATGCCTGTGGTCGGCTGGCTGGCCGGCAAGCAAGTCGCCGCCTGCTTGGGCGCGTGGGACCACTGGGCGGCTTTCGGGCTGCTGAGTTACGTGGGCGGGAAGATGCTCTGGGAAGCCCGCTCCGACAGCCAAGATACCCGATCTCGCACCGACCCTACCCGCGGATTGGTGCTCGTAACGCTTTCTCTAGCCACCAGCATCGATGCGCTGGCTGTGGGTTTGAGCATGGGGCTTTTGGGCATCTCCATCTGGGTGCCCAGCGTCGTGATCGGATTGGTCGCAGGACTGCTGACTACGTTGGGAATGTGTTTCGGCACTCGCCTCGGACGCGGCTGGGGCCGCCGCGCGGAGTTCCTCGGTGGGTGCGTGCTGGTGCTGATCGGCGTGCGCATCCTCATCCTGCACCTGGTCGCATGAACGCAACCGGCTCTTGCCTCGTATTTCGCCCCCTCCCCCAACAAACCAGCCCACGGCTGGTCTGTCTCCAGCACCTATTGGGCACGATCATACGCTGATCGCGGCAAAAGCGGTGCCCAAACCCGGCAGTGGTAGTTGCCGGTCATTGGCCGCCAGGCTTGGCGTGGGTGTGCAAGTAGTCAATCGCAAGGAGCAGGAACGTACGTACTCCGACGGGCAGTGCGGCCTCGTCCAGTACGACGCGGGGCGTATGGAGCCTGCCCACTGCGCCGGCCGACTCGTTGCGCACGCCGAGCGTTACGTAGAGTCCGGGTACCTTTTCGGCATATCGGGCGAAGTCTTCTCCGCCCATCATCGGTCGCACCTCTACCACGTTCTTGGCGCCCACGGCCCGCTCCAGTGTGGTCTTCATGCGTCGGCCCAACTCCGGGTCGTTGCACAAACCCGGCCCGTAGTTGTCATAGGAGGTGATCGTGGCCGTGGCCCCGTGGGCTGCCGCCGTCTGTTGGACTATCCGCCGGAAGTGCTTTTCAATGTCGCGGCGGACTTCCGCGCTATGTGTGCGCACGGTGCCCTCAAGCGTCACTTGTTGGGGAATGATGTTCCAGGCCAGGCCACCTTGAATGATGCCCACCGACAGCACGGCGGGCTCCCGGGCGTCCACCTTGCGGCTGACGATCGTCTGGAGTGCGAGGATGATCTGCGCGGAGACCACTACGGGATCAACGCCGTGCCAGGGCATGGCACCGTGGGACTGCTGGCCTGTGACGGTAATGCGGAAGCGATCGACGGCGGCCATCATGATGCCCAAACGGTAGCCGATCTTGCCGGTTTCCTCCTCGGGGTTGACGTGCATACCGAAGATGGCGGATACATCCGGGTTTCGCAGCACGCCCTCTTCGACCATCACCGCCGCACCGCCGCGCTCGCCCGCAGGTGCGCCTTCCTCGCAGGGTTGAAAGATGAGCTTCACCGTGCCGGGAAGGAGGTCTCGCATCTGGGTGAGGACCTTGGCCGCGCCCAAGAGCATCGCTGTGTGCATGTCATGCCCGCAGGCATGCATCACGCCCGCATTCTGCGAGGCGAATGGCAACCCAGTCTCCTCTTGGATGGGCAGAGCATCCATGTCGGCTCGGAGCGCTACGGTCGGCCCGGGCCGGTGGCCGCGCACCAGTCCGACCACGCCGTAGCGTGCCACGCCGGTTCTTACCTCGTCTACGCCGAATTGCCGGAGCAACTCGGCCACCACGCGGCTGGTTCGCTCCTCCCGGTTGGAAAGCTCCGGATGAGCGTGGAAGTCTCGACGCCACTCGATCACCGAAGGCGTCACTTCCTTGACTGCTGCATCCAAACGTCGCAGGAGATCCTCGGCCCACAAGACGTTCGTGGGCCCCGCCACAAGGCAAAGCACCGCCGAGCCGAACAGCACGCCTCTCATGTTGCATCTCCCAAAGTGGACTGATCACGCGGCTGAATGGCTTCGCACACTCTTGGATCCCGGCGGCCTCGCCCGCCACCCAGACGGCACACCAACCATAAGATGCCCGCGCTGCCACGTGTTCCATAATCCTGCACTTTCACCTTGTCACTGGCTTGCAGGAATCTGCCGTTGCTGGGTGCGCCTTCGGCCCACGATGCGTGGGCGTCGCCGGTTCCAAGCATCATGTCCAAGCAGAGCGGGCCCCGCAACAGGGCAGCCCTCCTTTTTCGTCCCGAAACGGGCCGAGAAACAAGCATTCTCCGGCCTGTTAACGGCTACAAGCACGCTGCGCGAAGGAACACCGCAACTGAGAATGTTAGCCGGATTTGCTAGTCGCGGCAATCGCCCCCGACCGGCAGCACTGGAGCTTGGGCCGTGAAAACACGCTTCCATTCGTGCTGGAAGCCGACGCCCTCCGGGGCAGTCCGCCTTGCGCCCACAGGGCCGCCGGATTCCGACTTTCGTGCTGAAGGCCCTTTTTGGACAGTCCGTGGACCGATTTTATCAGAGCCCCTTATTGACCGGAGAGATTCTCAAGAGGCCCTGAACTTTAGGGAGCCTTCATTTGATCAGACGGGCTTCTATATCGGCGATTTGGCGATTGACGAACTCGTCGGTGAGGAACCACTCTTGATAGAGCCCCTCGATCTGTCTCAAATACCACTCCACCGATGACCGTGTCAGGGTCGGCTGTACGCCTTTCGGCCGGTCCTCGTCCCGGATCGGGGGCCGAATGCGGTCGGCTGGCGGTTGGTAGGTCGGGTCGAAGACCAGAACGGGCAAGGTCTCCGCAGGCAGCAAGTGGCGCCAGAGGAACGCCTGCATTCTGTCTTCGGCCGGCACAGCCTCGCGCACGATCTCCTGGTCCCCGATCTTAGCAGTTCCCACGACGGTCACATTAACCGGTTTTTCCAGCACCTTAAGGGTAGTTCTCAGCCCCAGGGCGACGGCCTCTTGCTTGGCCGGAAGTGTGGCGCCGGGCGATTCGAGCCCCTGGGGCAAGTCTTTGAAACTCAGCGTGATCGGCCCGTCGAATCCGTCCTTGCGCATCGCGAAGACAGTCACCGCGGCCGAGCCCTTGCTGGGCATGCTGATTCGGGAGGGGATAAGGCGCAGGACGAAATCGGGTTGCGGGTGGCTGATCCGGAGCCGGTACGCATGGTCCTTACCTCCGTGTCGTCTTGTGTCGCCCAGGTGGACGAAGTACTTCCCGTCGGCGGGTAGTTTAACCATGACGTAGGAATCGGCGTGGTGGGTGTTCAGCCCAGATGCCGCGTCGTAATGATCGTCGTTAAGCGCGATGATCTTGCCGTCTGCGCGGGCGATCTTGAGGAAGGAATCCATCGGGGAGCC
>Ga0129299_1000884_pt1 | contig 19943 bp, 15 predicted proteins | sample ConPoolayeCmetaG_FD_94477 | JGI IMG/M metagenome (GOLD analysis project Ga0129299, IMG submission 94477) | Hot spring microbial mat communities from California, USA to study Microbial Dark Matter (Phase II) - Cone Pool mat layer C metaG ...
TCGCCACTGTGCCGGAGGGTGAGGCCGACATCGTGCTGGGAGCCATGCATGCCCATCCTTACGGGCGAGAGGCACGATGTATCGGTCGCGTCACGGCAGACTACCCTGGTCGGGTGATCCTGCATACGGCGCTTGGGACCCACCGGGTGGTCAACATGCTCACCGGCGACCAGTTGCCGCGGATTTGTTGAGAGCACTGCCCGAAGTGCAGAAGCCCCCGGCAGGGCCTATCTGTTGTACGCCAGGTCAATCTCCGGTACGTCAAAGCGGTACATGATCACCGCAGAAATGGCGATGGCCGCCAGCGAGACGATAATCACATCCCAGTTCAATCCGCCTCCGCTGCCGTCTTTCTTGATCTGGTTCGCGCCCTGGGAGAGCAACAGCATCAGCCGGACGATGATGTTGAAACCCTGAAAGAAGATGGTCAATACTTTGGCCCATCGCCGCCGCAGGATCAAGTTGTAGCCTACGAAGGCAAGAATGACGATAGCGATCCCCAGGATGACTGGATTGGCCGAAGCCAGCGAAGCAGGCGGATACAGCAACAAAGGAATGAACTGCCCGATAGCGACTGCCCAGATCAAGCTGTTTATCTTGTCATCCATACGAGCACCAGCTCCTTCCTGCTCCGAGAAACGCAACTCTTCTGGTGTAATGTAAGGGCTAATCGTTCACTGAAACGACGCGCTGATTATATCAAACCCGCAAACTATTGTCAAACCAAACTTTTTGTGAACGGGTGCGTCCGAGATTTTAGGCGAGTTAGTAGAAGCCTCAATCGCGTCATGCTGAGCCAAAGCCCTGAGCGAAACGAAGGGGCAGCGAAGCATCTCATTATTCTACGATGTAAAACGAGATTCTTCGCTTCGCTACTAAGAAACTACCCTGTCCCGTCATTCTGAGCGAAGCGAAGAATCTCAACGCCTGCCAGCGCGAGATGCTTCGCCTTCGGCTCAGCATGACGGGAGGGGGCGGTGTTTCTTCCCCCATGAGCGGCGCGCCGACGCGCCGTGGGGGAGCTCAGAATGACGGCCAGCCGTGGGTCGGGTATGGAAACCCGACCTGCGGCCGATGGAGCGATATCGCCAAAGAATCTCAGCCTCACAGGCGGCGCGAGATTCTTAGCCTGCTTATTTGTAGCGTTTGACTTCAAAACGATAGAGCTGCTTCGGCTCTTTCGCGCCGATACCAGCCTTTCGGCAAGCGATTTCGATTTGATAATCGACGGTGTCAACGCCTTCCAGGTCTGGCAGGAGCAGTCCCCGTCGCCAGCCGCTCTCAACAATCACCCCATATCGCTTAGGGTCCAGCTCTTCTGGATCAGAGATGGGTTCAGGCTCGGTCAGTACATCAACTTTGATGTCCAGGTTATTCAGCTCGTCTGCTCTCACGGGAGGGAAGCGTGGGTCCCGCGAGGCGGCGCTGATCGCATTGTGGATGACTTCCAGGGCGATATTCGGCTGCGTCGGCTCTATTGTGCCGATACAGCCGCGCAAGTTGCCAAACTTGTCATGGAGAGAAACGAACGTCCCCGCCCGCCCCCGCATCTCCGGCGACAGGTCCTTCGGCGGCGGGATGACCTTGCCTTCTCGGACATAGGCCTCAATCGCGCGCTTTGCCAGCTCGACCAGTGGGTGCATCTTCTCCTCCCCGGTTACGCTTTGACCGAAAAACGTTTTGTTTGTTCTAAACCTTCCGGACACTCATCGCATATTGTACTGGATTTTCGCGATTTTTGGAAAAATGCGCTTAGACCTGGCCGACTTGTCCTAAGTGCTTGAAAATGATAGAATAACCTGTACTTCACGCGCCGCGATTCAGGGAGGCTGACTTTGCAGACAGAGGCAATGCAAGAAGGGCGATGGGGCCCCCGATTGGTTTGGGCGCTGTTGGCATTCGTCTTGCTGGTAGGCGCTGTGTTGCGGTTGTACGATGTCGAGTGGGACAGCCGCATTATGGCGCACCCAGACGAGCGTTCGACCGTTGCTTTCTATGCCCCGACCATCAGGTGGCCAGCCAGCCTGGACGAGGCCCTGGACCCGCATCGTTCGCCCTTGAACCCCTTTTGGGACGTTTTCGGTGGGCATCGCCGCAGCTATACATACGGGCATTTCCCGCTGTATGTGCTGGTGCTGATTGGTCATTTGCTTCACGCGCTTGCCCCTGGCTTTGCACAATTGGGCGCGCCGTCGGCGTTCGTAGACTTTCTGGCAGAGGCGAACACCGTATCCGGATTTCTGGTCATCGGGCGCGGCATCACTGCGCTGTTCGATGTAGGCAGTGTGGCTCTGGTTTTTTTGATTGCTCGCAAATTGTATGGCGCGTGGGCTGGCCTGCTGGCGGCGGCTCTATCGGCTTTTACGGTCCTCCAAATCCAGTTGGCTCATTTCTTTGCAGTAGACCCCATCTCGGCGATGTTTGTGCTTCTCGCCCTGTACGGCGCGATGTCAATGGCTGAATGTGAATCCAGCGGGCCCGCCTTGCTTACAGGCATAGCGGTTGGCCTGGCCGTAGCCTCAAAGTTCAGTGCGCTGCCTGTCGTCGCTGCCCCTTTTGTCGCCACGCTCGCTGTGTGGCTGGCGCCCAGGGGCGAGGGAGATGACAGGGCCGCCCGTCAGGTTCGCGCTGTGTTTAATCTGGCACTGACTTACGTGGCCGCATTTGTTGCCTTCGCGGTCACCAGCCCTTACGTGTTCTTAGACTTCAACGCCTTTTTGCTCGCCGTCGTCCACGAGCAGGGCGCCATGGTGCGAGGTGTGGCTGATATGCCCTTCACCCGCCAATACCGGGGCACCCTGCCGTACATTTACTTCATCGAGCAACAGGTGCGGTGGGGAATGGGGTGGCTGCTCGGTCTCGTCGGCTTCGCAGGAGCGGGTTGGACTATCGTCCGCGCGCTTTTTCGGCGCGTCCAAGTGGGAGAAATCATCCTGCTGTCGTGGTTCATCCCGTATTTTGGCTTCACCGGTTTGTTTCTGGCGAAATTCATGCGTTACATGTCCCCGGTTGTGCCGCTCTTGACCATTCTCGGAACAGGGATGCTGGTGTCTTTGTATCGCTGGGGGGCCAGCCAAACGGTATACGCAAACGACGTCGCATTGACTTCAGCACCTCCGTCTCACAACCTCCTCAGGCAGGTAGCCAGAATTCTGGCTCTGGGGTTGATCCTTTTGACTCTCGCCGTGACCGCATTTTGGACTGCGGCTTTTGTCCATGGCGTGTACGGCGGTGAACATACCTGGGTGCAAGCGTCGCGTTGGATCTACGCTAACGTGCCGGATGGGTCGGTTTTGGGGCTGGAACATTGGGATGACAACCTGCCGTTTGGCTTGTCAGAAGAGGGCGCCAACATCGGCGCACATCGTTATCGCATCGTGGAATTTCCCATGTATGAGGACGATACCCAGGCCAAATACGAACTGCTCAAATCGCGCGTCCGCGAGGTTGATTACATCATTCTGGCCAGCAACCGCCTCTACCGCACCATCCCGCGCCTGCCCCAACGGTATCCTATGAGCACCAGATACTACCAGGCACTGTTTTCCGGCGCGCTTGGCTTTGAAAAGGTCGCCGAGTTCACCAGCTATCCTCGGCTGGGGCCGTTCGTTTTCAACGACGATAGCGCCGACGAAAGTTTCACCGTGTACGACCACCCCAAGCCGCTCATCTTCAAAAAGGTCCGCGATTTGAGCGATGCTGAATGGCAGCAGTTGCTGGGAGGAAGCTGGGAAAGCGCGATTCCGGGCTATGTTGGGCCGAAGCCTTTGCTGGCCCGCCTGTGGAGCGACTCCGACGGTTTGCTCAGTCTGTTTCGTGCTTCGGGTTCACTTTCTTCAAGCGGGCGCGAACAGCCGAAGAAATCGCTGTTGCTCGATCAGCCGGTCGACACTCTGCCAGTGGTAGATGACTACCGCTGGAACCGCTGGGCCTCTAATTCGACAGTGGGCGCGGTTGCTTGCTGGTGGGCCGTCATTCAACTGCTGGGGTGGCTGGGCTGGCCTTTGACCTTTGTCGTCTTTCGCAACCTGGCCGATAGAGGCTACTTTCTCTCCAAGAGCTTGAGCCTCCTGCTGCTGGCCTATCTGATTTGGCTTCCATCGAGCTTCCGCCTGGCGCAAAACAAGCTGGGCTACATTCTGGTCGCGTTGACTCTCGTTGCGACTCTATCGGCCTGGCTGGCCTATCGCTTCCGCGGTGAGATGCTGCGTTTCTGGCGTGAGAGTTGGAGGCTGGTCGTGTTCAACGAGATCTTGATACTGGGTGCGTATCTCTTTTTTGTTGGCATCCGTCTCCTTAACCCTGACCTCTGGCAGCCCTGGCTGGGGGGCGAAAAGTTCATGGATTTTGCTTTTCTGAACGCGACGCTCAAGAGCGCGTACTTTCCGCCATACGACCCGTATTTTGCCGGTGGATACCTGAATTACTACTATTACGGCCAGTTTGTGGTCGGCTTGTGGGTCAAACTGACCGGCATCATACCGACGGTGGCGTTCAATTTGATCATACCTACCCTTTTTGCGCTGACGATTGGAAATAGTTTCTGCCTGGGTTACAATCTGGCGGCTAAGGGCCGTCCTGATAACAAATTGACCGCATTGGCGACGGGTGTGACGGCTGCCGCATTTGTCGCGATCATTGGCAATCTGGAAGGTTTCTTGCAACTTTGGCGCCAGTTTGGCAATGTCAGCGGTTCTACGTTCCACAGCACGCTGCCCCTGGTGCAGGACCTGGTGCGCGGGCTGGTGGGCATCGTCAAGGTGCTGCAAGGATACTCATTGCCAACCTATAACTATTGGGACCCGACGCGGGTGATACCCTACACCATTAACGAGTTCCCGTTTTTCAGCTTCTTGTTTGCTGACCTCCATCCGCACATGATCAACATCCCGTTCGCTCTGCTCTTTGTAGCTTTGCTGTTCAACGTGCTGCGGCGAGCCGAACCGCGGTCGCGGGGCAAGTCTTTGTGGGTCTGGTTGCCATTGCCATTGGTTCTGGGCGCGCTGGCCGTCATCAACACCTGGGATTTTCCCACTTATTGGGGGCTGGCGACCCTGGTCTTCGCGCTCAAAGGGTATTGGCGACGAGGGCGATTCAACTGGGTTGGCAGCCTGCTGTTTGGCCTGACGCTGGGTGGCCTGAGCCTGTTCATGTACTGGCCGTTCTTCGCTCACTACCAGGCCATAGCGGTCGGATTGGGTTTGGTTGATGTAAAAACCGACCTGGGCAGATTCCTGGCCATTTGGGGGATGTTTCTCTTTCTTGTGGGATCATTTGCCTATTTTACGCTGGCCGCTTTCAGGAGCAGGTCGGGCCTGGCGAGACTTGCCAGCCTGGCCTTGCGCAAGTGGGCTTTCGCGCCGCGCTGGTTGGCATTGTACCGTGCACTCGTGCGTGAGACATCCTTCGCCTATCGGCTTATCCTTTTTGTCGTGTTGGCGTTCCTGGTCGCGTCCGCAGGATTGGCTGCCGCGGGCTATTGGGTGATCGCCCTGTTGCTGTGGCTCATCGTGCCGGTCGTCTTTCTCCTGACCCGCCGGGACGCTGATCCGGCGGAACAATTCGCGCTGACCTTGACATTCGCCGCTTTGATTGTCCTGGTCGGTTGCGAAATCTTCTACATGAAAGATTTTCTGGGAGGCGGCGATTGGAAAAGGATGAACACCTTGTTCAAGTTCTACATCCAGGTCTGGTTGCTGCTGGGCATTGCCTGTGCCGTGTTCCTATCCTGGCTGATGCCGCTCGTTGACCGATGGTGCACTCGCACGGGGCGAGTGCTTTGGAACGCTGCGTTTGTTGCCCTGTTATCCGCTACACTGGTCTACCCTGTGCTTGGTACCGGCATTCGCGTCAACGACCGATTTCCAGGCGAACGACCGGCAATTGGCACGCTGGACGGCATGGCGTTCATGACGGTTGGGACTTACACCTGGCCGGACGAAAACAATCGCATCGAACTGAAATATGACTACGAAGCCATCCGCTGGCTGATGGATCACGTAACAGGCACACCTGTAATTGCCGAGGCCAATTTGCCTTACTATCGAGAGGGCGGCTTGCGTGTGGCTTCGATGACTGGCTTCCCAACCTTGCTCGGCATGCACCAGAGCGAACAGCGGTACGACTGGCAGGTGGGGCGGCGGGACGGCCTGACCCGTGAGCTATACAACACTACCGATGTAGGCCGAACGCAGGCACTCATTGAGGAACTGCATATCTCTTACATCTACGTAGGCAAGCTGGAGCGGACAGTGTACGACCGCGCTGGTCTTGACAAATTTGCTGATATGGTGAGGCAAGGCTTGTTAGAGCTGGTATTTGAGAACCCGGAAGTGAAGATTTACAAAGTGACCCTGGTTAAGACACAGGAAGACAGCGTGGAGAGAGTCAATTTACTCATGAAAGGCAGGAAGACATGACCGAAGAGCGAAATTCGACAGAGAAAGAAGACAGCTCTGGCTGGGGCGCTGAGAGCTGGCGCGAAGTTGGCGAGAGTTTTAAGTCGCTGGGCGAAAGCCTGGTCGCTGCGCTCAGGGAGACGTGGGAGAACGAAGAGGTTCGCCAGCAATTGAAGAAAGGCGTGGACGCATTTGCCGAAGCCATCAGCCGCGCGGTCAAGGAGGCCAGAGAATCCGAGCACGCCAAACAGGCACGTGAGGAAATGAGCAAGGCTGCCCAATCGGCTCAGGAGGCCGGGGCGCAGGCATTTCGTGACGCCAAGCCGCACATCATGGCGTCAATGCGTCAGCTCAGCGCTGAGCTGCAAAAAGTGCTCGACCGGCTCGAAAAAGAGCAGAAGGACGGGGTTGATGTCGCGCCGCCCGGTGACGGCGAAGCCTGACATCGCGTCGTCCGACAACCTGTGCCGGGATTCTCTCGCCCGCCGCGCGGGCCGAAGTCATCAACATCGTCAACAACTTTTTTTACGAAAAATTGACGTCGGTGCCATCCATCAAGGGATACATCGATCACTTACAGGCCGCCTGAAGTCAAATAGTACCGCCCTCCCATCGCCATTCGCTACGTGAACTAATATGGTGTATAATATCTGGCTGGGTTTGTGCGAACCCTGTGAGGAGCAGTTGTGATCGGAGAAATTCTCGGTAATCGGTACAAAATCCTGCGCGACCTGGGCAGCGGAGGAATGGCGCGGGTCTATCTCGCCGAAGATTCGATGGCTGCCGAACTGGTCGCCGTCAAGGTCCTCTATCCGCAGTTCAGCCTGGACATGGCCTACCTGCAGCGCTTCGTGCGGGAAGCTAAAGTGGCGAGCGCGCTCACCAGCCCGCATATAGTCAAGGTTCTAGACTACGGCGCGACGAGGGATGTACATTATCTCGTCATGGAGTACATCGTTGGCCAGAACCTGAGAGATTTGTTGAATGAACGCCATCGCTTGCCGTGGCAAGAGGCTTTGACGATAGCGCGTCAGGTGGCGCTCGCGCTCGATCATGCTTTTCAGTTTGGAGTCGTCCACCGTGACATTAAACCCCAGAATCTTATGGTAGACCCGGAGGGCACTGTCAAAGTTCTCGATTTCGGGATTGCTCGCGCGTTGACCATGCCTACTCTGACCTTGACGGGTTTTGTTGGCTCGCCTTACTATATTTCGCCAGAACAGGCCAAAGGCGAACAGGTGGACATACGTTCAGACATTTATTCGCTCGGCGTCGTCCTCTACGAAATGATAAGCGGCAAAGTCCCCTTTGATGCGGACAATCCGTGGGCCATCATCAGCCAACACATCGTAGATGTTCCGCCTCCCTTGTCAGCGGACGAGTCCGATATACCTCCGGCAGTCTCGGAGCTGGTGTTGACGGCGTTGAGCAAATCCAAAGAGGACCGGTTTCAAACTCCCGTTGAATTGATTGAGGCCATAGATGCTATTCTGCTCGGCAGTACCTCCTTACCAGCCCAGGAAGAAGAGAAACTGAGCGCGCCGGCTGCCGATTTCAGTCTCGAACAGACTTACGCGCGCGGCATTGAGGCTGCTGAAGCTGGAGACTGGACCGGCGCGGCCAATCTCTTCTCTCAAATCCTGGAGAAGGAGCCACATTTTAGAGACGTAAAGGGTCAGCTCGTCAAAGCCGAGACGCAAATAAAGCTCGACGACTTGTACCAGTCAGCCTTGAGCGCCTTGCAGAACAGACGCTGGGCGGATGCTGTCGCCAAACTGAGCGAAATCCTTGCGCTCGATATGAGTTATCGTGAGGCATCTGCGTTCCTCAATACAGCCCAGCGGGAAATAGAAAGAGAAGCCTCCGTTGAGGCCCAAAGGAGCTGGACAGGTGAGAGTCAACAACTCGTTACGGAACAGCGGCCCTTGCCAGCCACTCCTGCAGCCCCGGGCCGTTCTTCTCGTCAGTGGCTACTGGGCATCCTGGTGTTTCTCCTGGTCGGGACCGCTCTGTTGATGGGCGGGCTGGAATTGACCGCCAGGCAGCGTGAACAGAGCGCCCAGATACGTTATGACAGAGCCATCGAATTGTTTGGACAGAAGAAGTGGGAGGAGTCCATCGGAGAATTTGAACGGGTCTTGACGTTAGTGCCAGATTACAAAGATGCCACCATCAAGAAGCAGGAAGCAGTCAGGGCCCACGAGTTAGAGCAACTGTATGAGCAAGGACGCTTACAATATGAAGCGGGGAACGTGGCGGAGGCCATCAATACGTTGACCCAGCTTCGCAGCATTGATCTTAGTTTTGAACAATCCTCAGTCTCTGATATGTTATGCGACTCGTACTATAGGCAAGCAGTGATCCTCTCGCAAGATGTTGATCCCAAGGGGTTGCAAGGAGCTTCTACGCTGTTGGACAAGGCTCTGGAAATATGTCCTTCTGACACGGACATATTGGCCGAGAAGAAGAGGTTGGAAGAGTATTGGCGTATCGTTGTTGACCTGCAAGACGGCAAATGGAATCAGGTCTTAGACCGACTCAGTTTGGTTGAAAGGACTCTGTCAGAAGAGTCGGACGAGCGCATTCGGAAGATTCTGTACAAAGTGTATTTCAGCTTCGGCCAGAAGAGAGAAGAGGAAGGCAACCCGGCGGCTGCTTTGTTGCATTATCAGAAGGCGGCCTCGATACCAGGTATAGACCCGGCTGGAGCTGAACTTAAAGCTAAGGAAATGTTGGCACGCCTAGCGACTGCGACTGTCACAACGTCCGCCACTGCTGCGCCGACACCTGCTGCGACAGCGGCGCCGACGTCAACTCCGCGGCCGGCAGTGACTTCAGCTCCCTCGTTGTCGGCACAGCAGTCGGCGGTGGCTGGTGTAGAGAATGTGGCCCGATATTACAGTCCTCCGAGGCTGGTTGCGCCGGCCGATGCTTCCATCTTCACATCGGGGCGATTCGCGAAAATCGTCTTGGAGTGGGAAGGCCCGCAGCAACTGGCCGAAGACGAATACTATGACGTGACAGTACTGCATTTCTTTGATGGGAAAGAGGTCTATTGGGGTACTAACACCAGAGAAACGCAATTGGAACTGCCGCCGGCTGTAGGCTATGGCGAGGCAGACAAGGATATTTTCCACTGGTTTGTCACAATACGGCGCGCAGTAACATTTGGCCCCGACGGCAAGCCAGATGGCCCACCAGTCAGTCCGCGCAGCGAAGCCTGGACCTTTGTCTGGCGTTAGTAGATGCGAGGGATCAGCAGGTGAGTTCGGGCCGAACTGAAGAGAAGCTTATAACTATGAGCCGGGAATTAGCCCGTTTGGCTCAGTCTGTTGAACATCAGCGGCAGGCTTTGTTGCGTCTAAATCATGCTCTGCAATCCGGTCAGGCCCTCACGGGACAAGAAACCTTCATTCAGGATATGATTGAGGCGGCAATGGCGGCCGAAGCTGCTATTGAAGCGCTGGGTATCGCTGGGGTCGGCGTCCTGCCCGCAGAGGATTTGGACCGCATTGGCGAGGAACTACCGCGCAGCAGAGAGCATGAGCAACTTTTGGCCATCTGCAGTGTCAGCCAGACCGTAAATTCAACTCTTGACCTGACCCAGGTCCTGGATATTGTCCTCGACACAATCATTCGGTTGATGGGCGCCGAACGCGCCTTCGTCATGTTGCGCGATGAGGAAACCGGGGAGTTCGTTTTCAGAAATGCCCGCAATATGGACAAAGAAACCATCGGCGGCTCATCATTTCAGATTAGTCTGGGCATTGTGAAACGAGTGGCCAGCGAGGGAAGGCCGGTTGTCACTACTAACGCACAGGCTGACCCCCGCTTCAGGTCCCACCAGAGTATCATGAACTACAGCCTGCGGTCCATTCTGTGTGTTCCTATCCTGGTAAAAGAACAAGTGATAGGGGTTATTTATGCTGACAGTCGAATCAAGACCGCGCTGTTTTCTGAGAGGGACCTTGACGTCCTCGTAACGTTCGCCAATCAGGTGGCGACCGCGATTGATAATGCCAGGCTGTTTGAGAGCGTGGTCATGTCGAAAAATCTGCTGGACAACATTTTCGCTTCTATTCCCAGCGGAGTTATCACGATAGATACCTCTGGCAAAATCAATTCCCTTAACCCGGTAGCAGAGAAAATCCTGGGCAGACCGCTCAAGTCCTGTCTCGGTTTTCCGTATTCCGAAGTCTTTAGGGAAGCCTGGGGAGCCGACCTCAGTTTTTTGGTTGAGCTGGCCATGGTTCGCGAGCAGCGATTTGTCGGCTATGAAATCGAGCCCAATACGTCAGAAAGCGAGGGTCGCAGCCTGACTCTAAGCGTGTCTCCTCTTAAGGACAATGCTGGCAATTGTCAGGGTGTGACCATCGTGGTCAATGACCTGACCGAAACGAGGCGGCTTCAGGCCGTGCGGGAAATGTTCAGACGCTATGTATCGCCCGTGGTGGTGGATCGTCTTCCGACGGATGCGAAAGAACTGCGTCTCGGCGGCCACAGACAAGAGATTTCCGTTCTCTTTGCGGATCTCAGAGGCTTCACATCGCTGAGCGAGGGCCTGCCTCCCGAAAGGCTGGTCGTCATCCTGAACCAGTATCTGTCTCTGGCAGCGCAGGCTATCCTGGCACACGAAGGTACGCTGGATAAGTTTATGGGCGATGCCGTTATGGCGATTTTCAACGCGCCGTTGCCTCAGGAGAATCACCCGCTGCGGGCTGTGAAAGCAGCAGTCGCCATTCGGGAGAACGTCGCCCGGTTTCATAGGACCCAAATCGGTCAACTGCCTGCATTGCAGTATGGAATCGGCATTAACGTGGGCGAGTCGGTAGTAGGGAACGTGGGCACCCCGGTGCAAATGAATTACACCGCCATCGGCGACACTGTAAATGTCGCCAAGCGACTACAAGAGATGGCCGTAGGCGGCCAGATACTCCTGAGCCAGGCGACATTTGAAAAAGTGGCGGAATATATCCACGCGCGGCCGCTTGCACTGGCCCACATCAAGGGGCGCAAATCGCCGGAACAAATCTATGAACTCATCTCCCTCAAGTGAAACCGCACGACCTGCGCTGTTCAGTCGTAGAAGAGTGGAAACTGCCTGGCGAGCTCTTCCGCTTCCAACCGAACGCGGCTGAGCGTGCCTTCGTCGGTAGGAGCATCGAGCACCGTCGCGATGAGACGAGCGACCTCGCGCATTTCCGCTTCTTTGAAGCCTCGTCGGGTTACTGCGGGTGTCCCTAAGCGGATGCCGCTAGTCTCCGTGGGCTTAGCCGGGTCAAAAGGTATCACATTCTTGTTGGTTGCAATGTTCACCTTTTCTAACACGTTCTGGGCGTCTCTGCCGGAAATGCCCTTGTTGCGCAAGTCAACAACCATCAGGTGAGTGTCGGTTCCGCCGGTCACCAATCTAAACCCTCGCTCAAGCAATGCCTCGGCCAGAGCGCGCGCGTTGGCTGCCGTCTGCCGCTGATATTCTCGGAACTCCGGCGTCAACGCCCACTTGAATGTCGCGGCCTTGCCCGCGATCATCTGCAACGTTGGAGTTCCTTGTAAGCCAGGGAACACAGCCCGGTCTATGGCGCGTGAGAATTCCTCCCGGCTGTAAATCACGCCCCCCCGGCTGCCGGCCATAGTCTTGTAGGTGGTGTGTGTCACAAACTGCGCATGAGGAATGGGGGACGGATGCACCCCGGCTGCGACCAGGCCGGCAATGTGTGCCATGTCCACCAGCAAGTAAGCCCCTACTTCCTCGGCGATTGAGGCGAAAGCACGGAAGTCAATCTCTCGCGGATATGCACTGGCGCCCGTGACCAGCATTTTGGGACGCACTTGCCGGGCCTGCTCTCGGATGCGGTCATAGTCCAGACGTTCGGTCTGGGGGTCAACGCCGTAGTGGTGAAATTCGTAGATCTGCCCGGAGATGCTGAGCGAAAAACCGTGCGACAGGTGCCCACCGTGGCTCAGCTCCAGCGCCAGCACTTTGTCGCCGGGCTTGAGCGCAGCCAGATACACGGCCAAATTGGCGTTCACACCGGAGTGGGGCTGGACATTGACATGCTCGGCGCCGAAAAGTTGCCTGGCCCGTTCGATGGCCAGGCTCTCCACGACGTCCACCCATTCGCAGCCGCCATAATAGCGTCGGCCGGGATAACCCTCTGCCGATTTGTTCATCAGGACAGTGCCTTCTGCTTCCAATACGGCGGGGTGGGCCAGGTTCTCTGAAGCGATCAATTCGATGGTGCTTTCTTGTCTTCGTTTTTCTTGTTGAATTGCATGGGCCAGTTCAGGGTCAAATTGGGCTAAGTATTTCATCAGTGATTAACTCCTCTTGCATCCCAGTTTTCACCCGCATTATAGTCCAGGGAGTGCATATACTCCAAAATGATTCTCTCTCACCTGGAACTTACGGTGGCAGGTGAAATTTAAGTGATATATTAGAAGACGTAAACTTAACATAAAAACACTTGACAAGACAGGATTCACATGATATAATGTAAGATGCTAAAACCCTTCAAACCCCGTTTATCATGATGCAAAGAAAGGAGACAGAGATGTCAAGGAAAGTTCTGAGCTTGTTGTTGGTGGTGGCTACGCTTGCGTCATTTACAGCCATAGTCGAGGCGGCTGAACCAGAAGTCATCAAGATAGGCGTCTATGAGCCGATGACCGGCGCGATGGCAGCGGGCGGCCAACAGACTTGGGAAGGCATTGAGCTGGCCAAGGAACAGGTCAAGGAAGTGTTGGGCAAACCCATCGAGGTTGTACTCGTTGACAACAAGAGCGAGAAGACAGAAGCTGCTAATGCGATGGCTCGCCTGATTGATGCCGAGAAAGTGGTCGGTGTGGTGGGGAGCTATGGCAGCTCGCTCTCAATGGCTGGCGGCGAGGTCTCAGAGAAAGCGGGCATTCCGGTAATCGGCTGCTCTCCGACCAATCCGCTGGTCACCAAAGGCAAGCAGTACTATTTCCGCGTTTGCTTCATTGACCCATTCCAGGGATCGGTGATGGCCAAGTACGCGGTAGAGAATCTCGGGGCGAAAACCGCGGCCATCATTCAAGATGTGGCGCAGGACTACTCGGTCGGCCTGTCTTTCTACTTCCGCGAGAAGTTCATTCAGTTAACGGGCGATCCGAAGAGCATCGTGGCCTTTACCTCATACCAGACGGGCGATCAGGATTTCACCGCTCAATTGACCGATGCGATTTCTAAGAAGCCCGACGTTATCTTCTCGTCTGGATACTATGGCGAAGCCGCTCTGCTGGCTAAACAGGCGCGTGAGCTGGGCTATGAAGGTGTCCTCCTCGGAGGCGACGCTTGGGATGCGCCAGAGCTCATTGAAATCGCCGGCAAGGCAGCGGAAGGGCTGACCTTCAGCACACACTATGATCCGGAAGGCGCGACCACCCCTGCGTCGAAGAAGTTTGTGGAGCTTTACCAGGCCAAGTACAACCGTCCTCCCAATGCCTTCGCCGCGCTGGGATATGATGCGTATATGTTGCTCGTTGATGCCATCAAGCGGGCCGGCTCGACCAACGGTGATGCCATTCGGGATGCTATTGCCAGCACCAAAAAATTCGAGGGCGTCACGGGTTGGATCACCATCGATCAAGACCATAACGCTGTAAAGAGTGCGGTAGTCAAAACGGTCAAGGATGGGCAGTTCAAGTTCCTGGCCGTGGTGGAACCATAGCACCAGCCGAATGTGGGGAGAGAGGCTCGCAGAGCTTCTCTCCCCATTTTGTTATCTGTTTCGCCTCTATTCCTAAGGAGTCGTTTCATGGATTTGACCCTTTTCCTGCAACACCTCGCGAATGGTGTGTCGCTGGGAGGCTTGTATGCTCTGATTGCCATCGGGTATACGATGGTATACGGCATATTGCGCTTGATCAACTTTGCGCATGGCGACATTGTAATGATGGCTTCCTACTTCGCCTTCTATGGGGTGGCAATATTCTTAATTCCATGGCCCATCTCGTTTCTGATTGCGATTGTCCTGACCATCGCGTTGGGAGTCAGCATTGAACGAGTAGCCTATCGGCCCCTGCGAGACGCGCCCCGCATTTCTCTGCTGATCTCCGCCATCGGCGTCTCGTTGCTCTTGGAGAACGTGGCGGTGGTTCTGTTCGGCGGGCGGCCCAAAGCTTTCCCCCGTCCCCCTCTATTCGACCAACAGTGGGAGATCGGAGGGGTGAAATTCAGCAGTCTGACCCTGTTCATCATTATCTTTAGCCTGGTCTTGTTGGTGGCCCTGTTTATCCTGGTCTATCGAACCAAGACCGGGCGGGCAATGCGCGCCGTTGCCAGAGACTATGATACAGCCCGGCTGATGGGCATTGATGTCAACTGGGTGATTGCCTTCACATTTGGCGTCGGGTCCGGTTTGGCGGCCATCGGCGCTCTGATGTGGGCGATGAAGTTCCCCCAGATCATCCCGCTGATGGGCATTTTCCCCGGGCTGAAGTGTTTCATCGCCGCTGTCGTGGGCGGCATCGGCAGCGTGCCGGGAGCAATGCTTGGCGGGTTGATCCTGGGCGTAGGAGAGATTTTGATCGTGGCCTTCTTCCCCGAAATGGCCAACTGGAAATACTTGTTCGCTTATTCTCTCCTCATTATCATTTTGTTCATCCGGCCTACGGGCATCATGGGCAAAGAGATACAGGAGAAAGCGTAGGCAGTCAAATGGGCAGAACATCTATTTTGGGAAAAGTTCTAACTCTTCTCAGCCTGGTCGTCCTATTCTTCGCCTTGTGGTGGGCGCAAGACAATTTGAATCCCTATGTGCAGCGCATCATGAATTTGATTGCGATCAACATCATCTGGGCCGTTACTTTCAATCTGGTCTTTGGCTTCACCGGCCAGCTGAGCTTAGGGCACGCCGGTTTGATCGCGGTGGGCGCATATACCACAGCTATCCTGACCTTGTCGCCGGATCAGAAGTCTCAAAACTTCTTTCTGGCGCCGATGATGTCCCCGCTCGATCAGATGCAGTGGTCGTTCCTCCCTTCCTTGATTATGGCCGGCATACTGGCCGCGCTTATCGGTTTTGTTATCGGAATCCCATCGCTCCAGTTCCGCGGCGATTACATGGCGATTGTGACGTTGGGCCTGGCCGAAATCATCCGAGTCATTAACATGAACCTCCAGACCATCACCAATGGCACATTGGGGCTGAAGGGCATCCCCAGCTACACCACGCTGCTTTGGTCGTGGGGCGCGGCGGTGGTAACCATAGCTTTCATCAAAACCTTTGTGGCAAGCAGCTACGGCCGTGCCTTGAAAGCCATCCGCGACGACGAGCTGGCGGCCAGTGCGATGGGCATCAATGTGTTCCGGCATAAGATGCTGGCGTTTGTCATCGCCTCTTTCTTTATAGGCATTGGGGGTGGCCTCTACGCCAACTTGCTGAGCACTATAGACCCCAACGTGTTCATCTTTCTGCTCTCTTACCAGGTCGTGACCATAGTCGTACTGGGAGGCGTTGGAAGCATCACGGGCAACGTGTTGGGTTCGGTGCTTTATGTGAGCCTGTTTGAACTGCTGCGGCCTATTGATGGTCCGCTGCCCATCGGGCCAATTACGATCCCGGGCCAGCCCGGTATGCGTATGGTGCTGTTTTCAATCATTTTCTTGGTTGTCATCATATTCTATCGCCGCGGCCTTATGGGCGCCAACGAATTTTCGTGGGACTGGTTGCTGACCACGCTTGGCGTTTGGCGGAAAAAAGGGTGAGGTGTAAGCGTGAGCATTCTTAAAGTAGAGGGCCTGACAAAACAATTTGGAGGCTTGGTAGCGCTCTCTGACTTTTCGGTAGAATTGGAAAAAGGCGAACTGGTCGGGTTGATTGGCCCGAACGGCTCTGGCAAAACGACCGCGTTCAATGTCATTACCGGTATCTACAAACCCACAGCAGGGCGGGTGCAACTGGATGGCGTGGATATCACAGGCCTGAGGCCTGATCAAATTACATTACATGGAATTGCGCGGACCTTCCAGAATATCCGTCTCTTCACCAAAATGAGCGTGCTGGACAATGTAAAAGTCGGCCATCACCTGCGCCTCAAGTCTTCCTTCTTGTCGGCCGGGTTGGGTTTGCCCGGCTACGCTCGCGAAGAAGAGGCCATTCACGCGAAGTCCATCGAACTGCTGAAAGTGACGGGGCTGGAAGATGTCGCTCATGAGGAGGCTAGCAGCCTTCCGTACGGCAAACAACGACGGGTCGAGATTGCCCGCGCACTGGCCACCAACCCTAAACTGCTGCTGTTAGATGAGCCGGCTGCTGGCATGAACCCCGAGGAAACCCAGTCACTGATGGATTTCATCCTCAAGATACTCAAAGACTTTGACCTGACAATTTTCCTCATTGAGCACCAGATGCGCCTGGTCATGGGGATTTGCCAAAGGATTCTGGTGTTGAACTACGGAGTGACTATTGCTCAAGGATTGCCTGAAGAGATTCAGAGCAACCAGGCGGTTATTGAAGCATATCTGGGTGTGAGCGCCAATGTTAACAATTGAGAATTTGAACGTGTTTTATGGGGGCATACACGCCCTACGCGGCATCTCGCTGACCGTGCCTGATGGACAGATCGTTACGTTGATCGGGGCCAATGGGGCGGGCAAAAGCACAACCCTGCGAGCCATTTCGGGCATTGTCAAGCCTGCTTCGGGCAGCATCGTGTTCGACGGACAAGACCTGACCCAATTGCAAGCTCATGAAATCGTCAGCCGAGGTGTGGTCATGGTGCCGGAGGGGCGGCGTGTGTTCCCGGATATGTCTGTGCTGGAAAATCTGTACCTGGGCGCCCACAGCCGGTCTGACCACAAGGCGGTGATGCGCGACCTGGACATGGTGTTTGACCTTTTTCCACGGCTCAAGGAGCGTGAGAAACAACATGCGGGCACCCTGTCTGGCGGTGAACAACAGATGCTCGCCCTGGGGCGCGCGCTGATGTCCAACCCCAAGCTCCTGACTATGGACGAACCTTCCCTGGGGCTGGCTCCTATCCTGGTCGAGCAGGTGTTCGCCATCATCCGCCGTATTCACGAGGAGGGTAAAACCATCCTGTTGATCGAACAGAACGCGCGTGCAGCGTTGCAGGTAGCCGATTACGGCTACATCCTGGAGACCGGGCAGATTGTATTGCAAGGGCCTGGTTCAGAATTGGCCCAAAACGACGCTGTACGCAAGGCATATCTCGGAATTGCCTGACGAGGTCGCCGCCTTGACGCCAGAAGCCACGAAATCGGATATGATTGTGTCTGTGGCCCAAATTGACGTTGCCTGGGGGCAGCCTGAAGTCAACCTCGCCAGGGCGTCCGAATGGATTGCGGAGGCACGTCGCCGCGGGTCAGATCTGGTCGTTTTCCCGGAACTCTGGACGACAGCCTATGACCTGGTCCGCGCCGGGCAATATGCTTCGACGCCAGATGAAGGTGTGTTTCGAAGCCTGTCTCAGCTTGCCCGCCAGCACCACATCTACATCACCGGCTCGGTCCTCAAGCGGCAGCAAGACGCCATATACAATTGCGCTCCTTTGTTCTCGCCCGCCGGCGACCTGTTGGGCGACTACGACAAAATTCACCTCTTTCGCTTGATGGATGAAGACAAATACCTTACCGCAGGCCGCCGGACGCCCCTGTTTGACCTGCCGTGGGGGCGGTGCGCGCTGGGCATTTGCTACGACCTGCGCTTCCCTGAGCTGTTTCGCAAATATGCTTTGGCTGGCGCAGAACTGATCCTGATACCCGCTGAATGGCCGTATCCACGGCTCGAACACTGGCGCACTTTGTTGCGGGCCAGAGCCATCGAGAACCAGTGTTTTGTCGTCGCCTGCAACCGTGTGGGACGGGGTGGCGACGCTCAGTTTTTCGGACACTCAGCCGTCATTGACCCGTGGGGGCGTTGTCTCGTTGAGGCGGGCGAGAGCGAAATCCTGCTGACCGTATCTCTGGATTTGAGACTGGTTCAAGACGTCCGCCGTCAGTTGACGGTTTTCGACGACCGCCGACCGGATGTTTATGGCTCCCTCGTTCAGGAGAAGCCATGACCATCGCGGCAGGGGCTTTTGAAGTAAGGCCGGTCGCGCCCGGCGTCCATGTCATCACCGAAGCGGGCTACTCCCATGCCTATTTAACGCCAATTCGAGGTTCAAGTTTGCCCTGAGCAAAGCTCAACAGATTGAGCACGATCGTTCACGGTACCCGCAGCGCGGCCGCACCGCGAATTTCGCTCCGTTTGAGTTTTTGCAGCACCTGATTGGCTTCGGCCAGTGGAAATGCCTCGACTTCTGTCCGCACCGGCACCTCCGCTGCCAGGCGCAGAAACTCCTCCGCGTCCTGACTGGTGAAATTGGCGACGCTCCTCAGCGTGCGTTCCTCGTAGATTTTGGCGTAAGGCATTTCCGGAATGGGGCTCATATAGATGGCGTTGATCGCCAGCGTCCCGCCCGGACGTAAGTGTTCCAGCGCGAGGGGCACAATCCAGCCTGCTGGCGCGAAGGTGACGCTGGCATCCATGGTCGCCGGCGGAGTCTCCTCCGCGCTGCCTGCCCAGACCGCGCCCAGCTCGAGCGCCAGCTCCCGATGGGCGTGCCCTCGCGTAAACACGTAGACCGCGCAGCCCCAGTGTCGGGCTACTTGCAAGGCGATGTGCGCGCTCGCGCCGAATCCGTACAGTCCCAGGTTTTCGCCTGGCCTGATTCCACTGAGGCGCAGAGAACGGTAACCAATAATGCCAGCGCACAACAGCGGCGAGGCGTCTTCGTCGGAGAACTGCGCCGGTATCGCATACGCGAACTGCTCCTCGGCCAATGTGTACTGCGCATAACCGCCATCCACATGCAGCCCGGTAAACCGGGCGTTGACGCACAGGTTCTCCAGGCCCCTTCGACAGAAATCGCAGCGCCCACAGGCCGAATGTAGCCAGGCCACACCGACCCGGTCGCCCACCTTGAAGCGAGAAACGCCATCGCCCGGCTCATCCACTGTGCCCACAATTTGGTGGCCAGGGATGACAGGCAGCTTCGGAAGCGTGAGTTCCCCTTCCACAGTGTGCAGGTCGGTATGGCATACGCCGCACACGTGAACGCGAAGCCGGATTTGCCCCGCGCCAGGGCTTGGCGTGGGGACCTCTGACAGAATCAGCGGCGCCTCGTCAATGGGGCGAGGCGATTGCAAAACCATCGCTTTCATGGACCAGCTCCTTTATCACGATCTACGGGCATAATTATATCTCTTCGGGAGCGTTTGCAAAAACTGCTCAATGTTGCGGGCCACTGGCGACCATTTTCCGCAGTCGGGTCTCTTGTGATATAATGTGCTTGTCTTGGGAGTTTCATGTTCGATAATCCCTCGTCAAGTGCCATGAGGCGTGAGCGGGGGCTGCGCTCTCGGCCAGGTTCGCCGTGCGGCCTTTGCGGACACGAGAATTCGGCTTATTGCGTTGCTCTCAGCGTAGACGGAGGTGATAGATGGGCAGGCAAGTGTGGGAATATGCGATTGGTCTGCTGGCAATCGTCTCGCTTCTGGCAGGCATGGCTCCA
>Ga0129299_1000887_pt1 | contig 19917 bp, 15 predicted proteins | sample ConPoolayeCmetaG_FD_94477 | JGI IMG/M metagenome (GOLD analysis project Ga0129299, IMG submission 94477) | Hot spring microbial mat communities from California, USA to study Microbial Dark Matter (Phase II) - Cone Pool mat layer C metaG ...
CAGCGGCAGTGAATCTCGCCATGCCACCGGAATCTTGGCATTGACCATGAAGTCAGCGATCTTCTGACTCCCTCCCGCGCCCTGCGGATAGAAGCGGTCGCCGGGCCTCCGCGTGCGAATCTGGAGTGACTGGTGTTCTCGCTCGCCTGCTATGTCCAGCGGTGCGCACCAGGGATCGGCAAGTAGCTTGTGCCAGCCCTCGCCCTGGCGCGGTCCCCCATAGACGGTTAGGTTAAAGCTCCACTCTGATGCTGGTAGCGGATACACCCCTAGCCCACTGATCTCGATGCTTGTGTTGGGAGTAAGCAGCGGCCAGTCGGGCGGGGCAGGTGGCTGATCGGCAGTCACAATCGCCAGCCTGTCGTAATCTACTATAAGCATCACCCCACCAGGCAGGGTTGACTGAGCACCAGTGTGCCCCCGCTGAGCGATATCTACCGCTGCTTCTACGTGCTTGAAGTTTATATCGCGCAGATCGGGCTTCAGATGGCACACTGCCTTGCGAATCATCGCCCGCTGGAGCGCCAGCGGCAGCGCACGCCAACGCCCCAGATTAAACTGCAACCGGCGATCCGATTCCTCAATCACGCTGGCAGCCCAGGCTGCCTCGACTTGGTGGTATAGCAGCGCGTAGTCCGCAGCGAGGACCGAGGCTGTTCGTCCCAGGCGCTCACGCAACCCCGGGATCAGCGACTCCAACAGCGGTATAACCTCACGCCGCAGTCGATTGCGGAACAAGGTGATGTCAAGGTTTGTATGATCCAGGCGGGGTTGGAGTCCTTGTGTGGCACAGTAAGCATCGATCTCCGCACGGGGTACGCCCAATAGGGGGCGGATCAGTTGCAGCGGTTGCGCAGGCGATTCAGGCGTCGCTCCTGCATTGCCTGAGCTTAGAAGGTGGTAAGCTGAAAGAGGCGTCACTGGCAACATTCCGCGCAGGCCCGCCAGCCCCGATCCGCGTAGCAGGTGCATGAGGACTGTTTCAGCCTGATCATCAGCGTTGTGCCCCACAGCGATAACCTGCGAGCCGACCTCCGTCGCCATTCTCGATAAGAGGGTGTAGCGCGCCTGCCGTGCAGCTTCCTCGATGGACAGTCGGTGCTTGCGCGCCAGGGCCAGCACGTCCACCTGTGCAGTCTCGACCGGCACACCCCAGGCCTGGGCTGTCTCTCGGACAAAGCGGGCATCTGCTTCTGCTTCCACACCCCGGATGAGATGATTGACGTGCAGAGCGTACGGACTGACCCCCAGCGTTTCCCGCGACCGGGCGAACAGATGCAGCAGTGCCAGCGAATCCGGTCCGCCAGACACCCCAATCACTACCGGATCACCGACCTGGAGGATGCCCATCCCCCGGACCGTTTGCTGGAAGCGCGCTAGTAGGTCCATATGCGGCATTATAGCACGCGGGGCATTGGCGAATCAGTGGTTGTCACCCATCCAACGCAGAGGTACTATTCTGCCCGCCATGAATGAAAACGATGTGGAAAAGGACCCTCGTTTAGTAGCCAGCTTGGTTGCCGCCTCACTGGTGCTCGGTCTAATCGGCCTAAGCCTGGGCACGGGGGCCGCACGGGCTGCGGAAGACTCCGTATCCTTGCGGCAGATTGGCACACTGACGCCTACCCCCTCTGGCCAGATCAACCTGCCGACAGCAACCCCGACTCTGGTGGGAGGCCCTAGCGCCACTCCCAGCCGCACTCCGACCCTGACACCTGTGCTGGCGCAGATGATTGGCGACCCAACCAACCTACGCTCTGGTCCTGGCCTGGACTTCGACATCGTGGCAACACTGGATGTCGGCACCCAGCTCCCGCTGATCGGGCGCTGGCTCGGCTATGACTGGTATCTGGTGCGCTGGGAGGATGCCCCGGAGCGGCAGGCGTGGGTTTACGCGCCGTTGGTGCTGGTGATCGGCGATATTACGACTGTCCCAGCGGTCGAACCACCCCAGCTTCCCACTATCGACCCGACTCAGGCTGCCATTCAGGCGACTGCGACGGTGCTTCTCCAGACACCTGGCGCTGCAGAGACTGCCACGGCAACCGCTATGTTGGTGCCCACTGGCATCTACACCGTGACTCCGGGTGGCCCGCCGGTAGTTGGTGGTCTGCTGCCCACTTTTACCGAACCAGCGCCAATTGTCCAGCCGAGTGGATTACCTACTCCCGATGTCCCCCGGGGCGGTATTCCCCCAGCGGTGATCATTATCTCCCTTGGCGCGATGGGCTTCCTTATGCTAGGGGTTGGGTTGCTACGACGGTTGTAGAGCGATGGGAAACGAACAGATCGCCCGTTCGGAAACAGCAGATTCCTGACCTTTCGCCCCTCCCAGTCTCACGAATCGTCCCGCAGGTCAGCATACCCCATCTCAATCATCCAGGGGCACAAGATTGGGCCGCCGTGTGGGTCGGGCCGAGGGTTATCTGGCAGGCCGTTCATACCTCGAAAGTACCCCTCCGGGCCAATGAGCTGACTCTGCGCAGCCGCCGAGAGGTCCGCATCTCCGATGGCTACAGCGTGGATGTGCAGGGGCGATCCGGGGTAGAGAACATCCGCTTCCCGCACCCATGCCGCAAAGCCAGCCTGCCGCATCGCCAGGATGATGGATTCCGCATCCTCAAGAAGGATATGATGCCAATCATTAAGGTCGCGCAGTGAAAGATCGACAGCGCCACCCCCATCATGTGTCCCGAAACTGGCTGCCACCCCTGTATGATATGATCCTTGAGTCACCGCTTGCAGGAAGTTGTGGGATCCTCCATAGAGTGTTTGCGCGTGTTCCAACATCCAGATTGTGCGCCGGTTGAGCACATAGCCTCCCTGTAGCTCGATAAGTGTGTACTCATCTGGGGGGCGGGTGCAGCCGTATGGAGTAGGTGAGGGTGGTGAGGTTTGGGTAGGTAACGGGCTGGGCATCGGTGCTGTCAGGGTCGGCGCAGCAAGCGACGAGGTCACAGCCGTCGGCGGTGTCAGGGAGGCCCAGACAGGTTCGACATCCGCAACCGATGGGAGGGCTGCACAAGACCAAGCAGCCAGCGCGAGCACCAACCATGCCAGCCACACCCAGGGATGTAAGATCGACTTATTGGGCCACAGGAATAGTCGCGGACAAATGCAGCGCATTGTGAGGTCCGAAAAAACTAGCGACCACTCAAGCAGCGTTTGTGGTAAGGACGTTCATTGTATTCTCATCTGCTCTGTGCGGCGGACACGCAGGCGCATTCCCTTTGCCTCAATCACTTCGACCTCACTATCAGCCGGGATCGATGTCCCATCTGCCGATTCGGCCTGCCATCGTTCCCCCCATATCAGTACGGTGCCGCGCGGAGTGAGGTCGCGTGTAACCCGCCCGACCTGTCCAATCAGCCCTTCGTAACCGGTCGTCGGGCGCCGAGCCTGGGCACGTAGTGCCATCATGGCCATGAAGAAGAAGATCGCGGCTAGCAGCAGGGATTGGCCGATCACGAATGGGATCGATAGCTGCCCGAACGGCGCGATCTCGGGCTGGTTGAATAGAATGATCGCACCGGTGGCCAGGCAAGCCGCACCCGCGACGGTCAGTACGCCATGGGTCGGAGCTTTGACCTCTAGCACAAATAGCACCAAGGCTAGGATGATAAAGACGATTCCCAACCAGTTCACTGGCAACACCCCCAGCCCGTAGAATGCCAGCCCCAGAAAGATCGTCCCCAGTGTCCCTGCAACCCAACCGCCGGGTGTACGGATTTCAACGAAGATCAGCACAGCGCCAATGCTCAGCAGCAGAGTTACGATATTAGGGTCAGTTAAGATAAGCAGGATGCGCTCCAGCTCATTCATCGGCAAGGGGACAACCGTGGCGCCCTGCGTATGCAGCGTGCGGGCGCGTCCGTTCACTTGCACCTCGTACCCGTCGAGCTGATCCAATAGATCGTTCACGTCTTCCGCAATAAAGTCCACCAGGTGTGCATCGAGCGCCTCTGTCGCGCTGACCGCCTTTGCCTCATTTACTGCCTCGTCAGCCATCTGCACTGCTGCCGTGCCGCGCCGCTCGGCGAGGCTGCGCGCCTGTGCGCTGAGAAATTCCTTCGCCTTGCGTTCGGTCGTTTCCGGCAGATCACCCTCTGGCCCGACTGGGCTGCTTGCACCAATAGCGGTCTCCGGCGCCATTGCGGCAGCGTGTCCAGCCAGTGTAATCAGCAAGCCGGCTGAAGCTGCTCCTGCACCGCGTGGCCCCACGTAGACAACCACCGGCACATCGCTAGTGCGAATACTCTGCACGATGTTCAGAGTCGTCCCAACCAGCCCGCCGGGGGTGTCTAGCATAAGGATCAGGACTTCGGCATTGCGACTGTCCGCAACTTCGAGGCCCCGTTCGATGTAACTGCTGAGAGCCGGGACAACCGGGCCACTTGCCTCTAACAGGATGGCTTGTGCCATGTTTTGGTCCTGGGCGAGGGCCGTAGGCGAAATGATGAGGAGGGCACACAGCACTATCCCGATAAACTCAGCGGTACGAAAGGCCAATGCGCGTTTCATGAGAAGTTCCTGTTAATGAACGTCTTTTCTATTATCTCTAACTCTAGCATCACCAAGCGGGTTGTCAATGCGATTCGGAACCAAAGCCCGAATAAGGAAAAAGGTCACCTTCTGTGGGTGGTAAAGCACACTGGTAGCCCCGAAACGGTTATGCCATTCTCAGTAATGGCAGTGACGCCTTAGTGGACGTAGCATAGGCGGTCTGGGGCCGCCGGCTGCGGTTTGATACTTGCTACCGGAGGATGTGAATGACCACCAAGTGGGTACAGCGTTATGCGACTCGTACTGAGCGCATGCAGGGTTCCGCGATACGCGAGATTCTGAAGCTCACCCAGCAACCCGACGTGATCTCCTTTGCAGGTGGGTTGCCTGCCCCGGAACTATTTCCTACCAAGGAGGTGATCGAGGCCACTCATCGTGTTCTTGAGCAACAGGGCGCAATGGCGTTGCAATATGGTCTCACTGAGGGCTACTTGCCCCTGCGCGAGATGATCGTCCGGCACATGCAGCGGTATGGCATTTTTTGCGCGCCAGATAATGTGCTGATCACCTCAGGCTCACAACAAGCCCTTGATCTCATCGGCAAGGTTCTGATTAACCCCGGCGATCAAATCGCTGTTGAGGAGCCGACCTACCTAGGCGCGCTACAGGCGTGGAATGCGTATGAAGCCGAGTATGTGACCATCCCCACCGATGAGGATGGTATGCGCACGGATGCGCTCGAGGAAGCCCTTGCAACGCGGAGAATCAAGTTTATCTACGCATTGCCCAACTTCCAGAATCCCTCCGGGATCACCATGTCACACGAACGGCGTGTTGAGATGGTGCGACTCGCTGATAAGTATGATGTGCCGATCATCGAGGACGACCCCTATGGCCAGCTTCGCTACGAGGGCAAGCATGAGAAACCCATGATAGTCATCGATGCCCAGAACAGGCCAGAAGAGTGTTATGACTCCTTTGAGCTAGGCAATGTGATCTATCTGAGCACCTTCTCCAAGACCCTTTGCCCAGGCTTTCGTGTGGCATGGATGGTCGGGCCGCGTGAGGTGATCCAGAAGGTTGTGTTTGCCAAGCAGGGCGCCGATCTCCATACCAGCACCCTGGCGCAAATGGTGGCCTATGAGACAGCACGGGGTGGCTTCCTTGACAAGCATGTAGCCATGCTGCGCGAAGTATACCGCCAGCGCCGCGACCTCATGTTGGAATTGATGGAGGAGACCTTTCCGCCTGAAATCACATGGACGCGGCCCAAGGGCGGGCTGTTCCTGTGGGTACGGATGCCAGAGGGCATGTCAAGTGTGGCTGTTCTTGAAAAAGCTGTCCAGAGCAAAGTTGCCTTTGTGCCCGGTAGCCCATTCTACCCACACGGTGGTGGTGAGAACACTTTCCGTATGAACTTCTCTAACGCTACGCCAGAACAGATTGCCGAAGGGATCAAGCGCCTTGCTGCGGTGATCAAGGCAGAGATCGTTGCGGTCTGATCGCAACCAGGGTTGCTGTCGAGGGGTGAGGCTATACCTCGCCCCTCCTAGAGTTTGGCACTTTTAAGCAGTCGATGAGGTCGCCTCATTGACTGCTTATGGTCTGTTATCCTCCTTGCCACCCACTAGAGATACATCCCCTCGGTGCATGTCGCTTGACATCAGAACAGATGTTCGGTATCATTCAAGGTATGAATCACATCCGTAGCGCGCCCGATCCCATCGAAAAGTTCGCTCTAGTCGGCGATTCCAACGACTTTGAGCGGGTTGGGGACTCCCCTGCTTCCGAACAGAACGGGGTGCTGAGCCTGCTCCCCGTACAGCGGCCCAACATTCCAGTTCATGTCCGGGGCGTGCTGTCTTGTATCACAGAGGTTACCACCCCGACCGGCAAGATGCCGGTGCTTAAGGCGATGGTCACTACCGCCTGTGAAAAAGACTGCTACTACTGCCCGTTCCGGGCCGGACGAGGAAGGATGCGCCGCATCACTTTCCAACCCGACGAGCTAGCCCGCGCTTTTGATGAGCTTCAGCGGGCCAGGCTGGTACAGGGTATTTTTCTGTCGTCGGGGATTGTCGGTGGTGGGGTGCGGACGCAGGATAGGATCATCGATACCATCGAGATCATCCGTCGGAAGTACGCTTACGAGGGGTATGTGCATCTCAAGATCATGCCCGGTGCGGAGTACGACCAGATGGTGCGGGCCATGCAGCTCGCTGACCGGGTGTCGATCAACTTGGAGGGCGCAACGGCGGAACGGCTTCACGCACTAGCACCGAAGAAGGATTTTGAGGAGGAGCTGCTCCAACGCCTCCTCTGGGCGCACGACATCCGGGAGCAGATGCGCCACGAGGCCCCCGGTAGCATTCGTGCTGGCTCGGTGACTCAGTTCGTAGTCGGTGCGGTGGGCGATACCGATTTGGAGCTGCTATCGCTAACCGATCACCTGCACAAACGGGCAGGGCTGCGCCGGGCGTACTTCTCGCGCTTTTCCCCTGTCAGTGATACACCGTTCGAGCACCTGCCTGAAGTCCCGGCCATCCGCGAGCGGCGGCTGTACGAGGCCAGCTTCCTGCTGCGCGACTACCAATGGGGGTTGGAAGATCTGTCCTTCGAGGGCCAGGGCAACCTGCGTCTGGATGTAGACCCCAAGCGAGCCTGGGCTGATGAGCACCTGCTCCATACGCCCATTGAGGTGATGACCGCCGACCTGCGCGAGCTGCTACGTGTGCCTGGCATAGGCCCCAAAGGCGCGAGGGCTATCCTCCGCGCGCGCCACCAGGGACGCCTGCGCGACCTGGCCGACCTGCGCCAGATCGGCATCCGCGGTGTCGGGCGCGCCGCTCCCTATGTCCTCCTGGACGGGCGCAGACCCCCGCAGCAGCTTGTCTTGTTTGACGAGGATCAGACGCACTCATAAGGCACGCCCCTGCTGGATGCCCATCCGTGAAGGAGGGGGGCCACTGATTCTTACCATCCCCTCATCCCGCTCTCACATTTTCCATACATACCCCCGCTATCCTGTAACCAGAATTTGACTCTGCAACAGGATAGGAGATTCACAATGCGAAAGATGAGATTGGCCCTGGTGATTGGGATCGTGGTCGTGCTGGCGCTGACGTTGAGCCTTGGGCTGGCAGCAGCGCAGGAGCCGAATCCTGGTGGGCCGGGGGGGCCTGGTGAGTCAGGGGGTGGTGGCTCGAACTTTATCGATTCAGACGGCGACGGTGTCTGCGATAACTGCGGTACGGGAACCGGGGTGCACAACGGTTGGGGGCCGGGCGATGGCACTGGCAGTGCGCCGCGCCCGCAGAACGGCACGGGCTACGGTCCCGGCCCGATGGCGATGGGCCAGGGCGCGGGGAAGGGAATCGGCTCTGGCTACGGGGTGGGACCGCGCAATAATGGCGCTGGGCTAGGAGTGGGCGGTGCGCTGTTCGTGGATGCCGACGGCAACGGTGTCTGCGACTACGCTGAGTAGTCCCATTTCCAAGTCACTCACCTGACACAACGCAGGGAGCGCAATGCCCCTGCGTTGTGCATCATTCGATCACCCTGAGCGTCCCTTGATGAGTGCCATGCCTGTCGCTAGGTGCTGTTGTCACAAAGAAGTCTGCCGCCAGCAGGTGTCGCCCTTGGTCGCCCGGCCCGATCCCCAGTGCCCGGATTGCCGCCGGGCCTTGAAGGCCCATGATCTCATCAGCGGAAGATAGGGTGAATTTCCTACTCACCTCCCTGAACGCCTCTGCTATAATGAGGCGGATAATCGCCTCATCTGGAGGCCCACCGAGCGCGCCCGGCCTGGCTTTCCCACCTGGGTGTTTTCCTGTAGAATGAGGTTGTAGACACTCTACTGGGGCACCCAGGCATCCCGCCGGAGGCCCCTACACGGCAGAGATGGGAAGAACTGATGGGATATCGCGCGTTTTCGCAGCCGCCGTCATCCCAGCCCTCAAGGACTGGTCTAAATCCCCTGATCCTGATCGGGGTCCTGGTGGGGCTGGTCATCCTGCTGGTCATATGCGGGGCAGCCATCTTCGTTGTCACTTCGGTGTTACGCTTGCCGACTGCAGCCCCAGGCTCGGAGGCGGATGTGGCTGTCCCGACCGCCCGTGAGGCATACCCGCCGGCGGTGGAGGTCATCCGTGCTGAGGACCCCGGGGCGTTGCTTGCCAGCGGGGCGGGCGCGTGGACTCCGGTGATTAACACCGCTAACCTGAGCGCAGGGCGCACTGGCTGGACGTTTCACTTCTACCTACCAGCCAGCAATCGGATGGCCTGGGTCGTGGTTGACCGGGAGCGCACGGCGCGCATCACCCGGATAGACGAGTGGGAGACCCGGCCCGACCTGCTTGATGATCAGGCCTGGCAGGTGGACAGCGCTCAGGCAGTCCAGATCGCCCTGCAGACGTGCCAGTCAGCGCTCGATGCGCACCCCGATGCAGTCGTTGAGGCCCGGCTATCCATGGCGGCATCTAACCGAGCGTTGGTGTGGCTGGTCAGTGTCACCCCACCTGCTAGCCCTGAACTCGCCTGCCAAGTTAGCGTGGATGCCACCACGGGTCGGCCACGCTGAGGAAACTATTACAGGTTTGTTCAGCGAAACCAGGCCGCTGTGAGTGTGCTTGCTCGTTCTTTGTAATCTCGTATAATACCAAGTCGGGGTGGTGGGCTATGCCACCCGTTGACATGGAACTGGTTGAGCCGATTCCAAACCGACCGAGGAGAAAAACGCAATGGGCGCAGGCCGTGGTCGAAGAACCGGGATCATCCTGATTTTGGTGATCATCATTGTGCTGGTACTGGGCATTGCAGGGCTGTTCTTGCTCCAGACCTTGGGTAGCGCGGTCACGGGTGGCGTCCCATCTGCCCAGGAACCGACCGTTCCGCCACCAACCCCACCACCCACCATCAATATTATCATCGCCGCACGGGATATCCCGCGCGGGGCGCGACTGAGCGTCCAAGATGTGACGATCATGCCCTGGCCGCTGCTGGCTCAGGCTCCGCCCCCGCTGGGCTATTTGGAAGTCAGTAACCAGGAAGGTGCGCCGGGGCTGGAACAAGTCGAAGGGCGTATTGCCCGTACCGACATCCTCAATGGTCAGCCCATTCTGGACTTTATGCTCACACCGGGCGAGGAGCCGACTGGCCTAGCTGACACCGGCTCTGACGCCGCGCTGCTGATCCCCTCCGGCCAAGTGGCTTATGCTCTGCCTATTTCGCGGCTTTCATCGGTCGCCTACGCCATCCGCGCGGGCGATCACGTTGATCTGTTGATGTCCTTCCGTTTTGTGGATGTGGATGAGGATTTCCAGACTATCCTACCCAACCAGGGCATCCTGGTCGCCACGGACGCGACGGCGATCTCCGCTGGCCTCTCCCTGTTCCAGTATGATATTGGGCGAGAGGAGGATGGCCCACTGGGCACGACACTGCTGGTGATCCCCACCACCGACGACGCAGAACCACGCCAACGCCCTCGTCAGGCCACCCAGTTGGTTATTGACAACGCCGTGGTGCTACGGGTCGGCACCTGGCCGCTGTCTGGCCTGAACGAGCCGTTGGTTGTCACCCCGGCTCCACCGCCTACCCAGGCTGCTGAAGGCACGCCCCAGGCAGGGGAAGGGCCTCCACCCACTGCCACGCCGTTCCCTGTGCCGGACGTGGTGATCCTCACCATGAGCCGTCAGGATGCTCTGGTGCTGAAGTACGCTCTGGAAACCGGCGCGATTATTGACCTGGCGCTGCGTAGTGCGCTGGATGACGATATTGATGACATTGTGACAGATGCGGTGACGCTCCAGTACATTATTGACTTCTACAATGTCCCCATCCCACCCAGGTTGCCCGTTGCCCAGGATCCGCGCATTGACGACCTGCAACCGCAGGAGGTGCCTACACCGACGGCTGTGCCTTAACGTGCCTGTCCAGATCGGACAGTAAGGTGGCCGGCATGGCCACAGGCTCCTCTGCCCCTGGGGAGTGGATAACATCACGGGTATGCGAAGTCTTGGATAGGGGCAGGGTAGGTCGGGTAGCGACGTTTGTACATCTGGCGGCGGTTCCAGGCAAAGACGAAGAGCTGGATGGCGGTCCACTGAGCACGGGGGCAGCGCGAGAAACAGCGCGAGCGGCGGGCGAGATCAGGTAGCCTCGTCATACCCCCGCCGCCTCGGTTCCGGCGTGTACTTCCGCCCACACCTCCGGCATAAGTACCGCTGGCTGCCCGATGGGTTGCGCCCGACCTTCACCTGCCGCTCTCTACTTTGACAAGGGGGCATCTGATCATGCCCCTATTCTAACTGTACCCGGATTCTTATCCACTCCCGAAAAAGCATAGCAGGGTTGACAAACTGGTCTTACCAGTGTAGAATGTTCCAAAACTGGTAAGACCAGTCGCGCGGGGGGATTTGGTGATGCGAATTTGTCTGGTAGAACCCAAATCGTCGAGTAATAACGTCTACGATCACTCCCGGCTGCCGCGCCTCGGCTTGCCACAGATCGGCGCCATTCTCTCGCAGCGTGGGCACGATGTGGTGATCTATGTCGAGTCGTTGGCACCGGTGGACTGGAATGATCTGCTACATGCCGACCTAGTGGGCTTCTCAACCACAACCAGCACTACACCACCGGCCTACGCGATGGCCGATAGGTTGCGTGCGGCAGGCAGGAGGGTGGTATTCGGGGGGGCACACGCGACCTTCCTGCCCGACGAAGCGCTGGAACATGCCGATTATGTGGTGCGTGGCGAGGGCCATGCTACTATCGTGGAATTGGTCGAGGCATTGGAAGCGGGGTATAGCCTACAAGACATTGCCGGGTTGTCGTATCACGGCCCTGAAGGACCGGTGCATAATCCTAACCGCCCCAACTGCGACGCGGCAACCTTCGCAGCGCTGCCGGTGCCTGATCTGGCCCTGATCGTAGGCCATGAACGGATGTTCACCCGGCCAGTGATGACCCAGTGGGGCTGCCCATTCAACTGCGACTTCTGCTCGGTGATCAAGATGTTCGGGCGACGGGTGCGCGCACGTCCCGTTGAGGACGTGCTGCGTGAACTGGAGGCCATCCCACCTGGCAGCGAGGTGTTCTTCTACGACGATAACTTTGTGGTGGACAAGCGCCGCACGAAAGCCCTCCTGCGGGGCATGATCGAGCGTGGGATTCGGCTCACCTGGTCGGCCCAGATGCGGGCTGAGGCAATCTACCAGGATAAACGCACTGGCCAGTGGGACGTTGAGCTATTGGAGCTGATGCGCGATTCCGGCTGTATCTGGGTCTATATCGGCTTTGAGTCGGTTAACCCGGCAGCGCTGGAAGCCTATCGCAAGCAACAGACGGTTGATCACATTGCTGAGAGCATCCGCGCGTTCCACGCCTACGGAATCCCGATTCACGGGATGTTTGTGCTGGGTTGTGACGCCGATACCCCGGAGACAATCCGAGCAACGGTCGATTTTGCGCTTGAGCACGAAATCGACACGGTGCAATTTCTGACTATCACGCCGTTGCCCGGCACAGATTTCTACGAACGGATGAAGGCGGAGGGGCGTATTCTCTCCAGCGATTGGTCGCTGTACGATGGCCATCACGCCCTCATCCAGCCTGCCCAGATGACCCCCTATGAGCTTCAAATGGAGAGCATGAAGGCCATGCTGCGCTTCTACGCGCCCAGGCGAGCCTGGCGGCTGTTGATAGCGAATCTGCGCCGCGAGCTACCCTTCTTGCTCAGGCTGTTTCTGCATGACCACCGTCTGCGGGTCACTCTGCCGCGTATTGCGCTGTTGTCTGTACGTCCGAACAGGTGGCCGGATATCCCGGTGCTGCTTCAGCAGGCAATGGAACTGGCAAATTGGCGCCGGCTGCGGAGTGTGTTTATTGTCCCGTTGTTCCAGCGCTATGCCTACGTCCACACCCGACAGGGCCTTAACCAGCCACACAACCGTCGCTACGTCGCCTGGCTACGCAGACTATCGGAGACGCTGCTGCCACAGAGTCGTGAGTCTCGCACGGTCTAGCACCGCTTCCCGCTGGCCCAGAGAAGTTCGACCCACACGGCCCCCCCTAGCGTTGCCCTGAACCGCGCGCTTTCGTGACTTGGCTTACGCGAGTTTGGCTTGGCGTTTCTCATTCTCGCGCAGCATTCTTTCAAATAGACGAACCACCTCTCGGATGGGCATTTTGCCCGCTGCGTCCTCGTAGAATCGGGCTGCAGTCCGTTCAAGATTCCGTGCCTGGGCCAGTAGATCGGCCTCGTCCGCGCCTGGGTCCAGAGTCACATTGTAGTCCTCATCATCCAGTCCGGTGATAGACTCCAGGATCATCTCGGCGACCAGCTCCTGCCGGGCACGCTCCAGCCGATCCTGGCGCTTGCGAGAATCTCGGGCCAGCTCGCCAAAGGTAGCTGCCAGATTGCCCCTGGCGGCGCTCTCGTAGAATTCCGCCGCCCGCTTCTCCAAATCGATGGCGAAGTAGACTATCGCCCCAAATGTGCCCAGTGCCATAGTACGCTCCTCAGTCTGATGGGGGTTGTGGCTGTCCGGTTTTGAGAACCGGACAGCCGCAATCGGAGGTGAAATCCAGCCCATCGGGGCTGCTAGAACCAGCGCGTGATGACGACCTTACGGTCGGTGAAAAAGTTCACGCCGTCCATACCCTGACCGTGCAGATCGCCGAAGAAGGAGTCGCCCTTCCCTCCGAAGGGGAAAGTAGCGATTGGCGCGGCAATGCCGAGGTTAATGCCAATGTTACCAGCGGGGACGCGGTACTTGAATTCACGTGCCCACTTACCACTGGCGGTGAAGATCGAGGCGGCATTGCCGAACGGTAGGCCCCGGATGATATCCAGTGCCTCATCAAAACCACCCACCTGGAGGATGCCCAGCACCGGGCCGAAGATCTCCTCCCGCGCAATGACCATGTCCGGTGTCACTTTGTCGAAGATGGTGGGGCCAACGAAGTAGCCGTTCGGGTGGCCTTCCACCACCACATTGCGACCATCGAGCAAGAGTTCTGCACCCTGCTCGATACCCTTGTCAATATAGCCCAGAATGCGTTGTTTGGCCTTCAGCGAGACGACCGGCCCCATCTGGACGCCTTCATCCAGCCCATTACCGACCTTGATCGCTGCAGCTGCCTCAACCAACTTGGCCTTCAACGGCTCGTAAATATCGCCAACCGCGACCACCAGTGCGCCGGCCAGGCAGCGCTGCCCGGCGGTGCCGAAGGCGGAAGTCAGCAGTGCCGCGACGGTGCGATCCAGGTCAGCATCAGGCATAACAACCAGGCAATTCTTGGCCCCGGCCTGGCATTGGGCACGCTTGCCATGCGCCGCAGCGGTGGCGTAGATGTACTTGCCCACCGGCGTCGAGCCGACGAACGAGACGCCCGCCACATCCGGGTGAGATAGCAGAACATCCACGACCCCCTTGGCCCCATTGACCAGGTTGACTACGCCGGGGGGGAAGTCCAGGTCATCCAGCAGTTCAAACATGAAGTTCTGACTAATGGGGCATTGCTCCGAGGGCTTGACGATGTAGGTGTTGCCACAGGCGACGGCGGTGGGCAGAAACCAGGATGGCACCATCGCCGGGAAGTTGAAGGGTGCAACGCAGAAGAAGACCCCAATTGGCTGAAGGATAGCTTCTTCGTCAATACCCTCAGCAATGTCCTCAGCATTGTAGCCCATCATCAGCGATGGGATCCCGGCAGCCATGTCCACGTTCTCAATAGCCCGGCGGACCTCACCGCGCGCCTCATCTATGATCTTGCCATGTTCCTTGACCACAATCCGCGCCAGGTCCTCAAAGCACTCCTCCATCCGCGCCTTGAGGCGGAACATGTAGCGGGCGCGGATTACGGCGGGTGTCTCGCGCCATTCCCAGAAGGCTGCCTTTGCAGCCGCGACCGCCTGATTGACCTCTTCAGCGGTTGAGAGAGGCACTTTGGCGATCACCTCGCCTGTCGCCGGGTTAGTCACGTCCAGCAGCTCGCTGGACTGCGATTCTACCCACTCACCGTCTATGTAGTTCTTGAGTGTGCCGAACTCCATCAGAAGATTCTCCTTGTCAAGATGCTTGCCTTCCCCGATCAGCGCCCGTGGGTCGGGATACCGTACCCGCGCACCAAGGAAACTGCCGGTTGTGGTTCCAGCTTTGAGATCGTTGCAGAGTAGGATGGTTGGTCCTTGTCCGGTGTTTACCCTTTCACAAACGCATCGGCTTCAGCCAGGGCCTGATCGAGGATCGCTAACCCTTCTCGGATTTGTTCTTCAGTGATCACCAGTGGCGGGGTGCACATGATGAAGTCCCAGCGCACGAAGGTGTTCAGGCCGTTCTGTCGCAGCGAGGCTGCTACTTTCCTCACCGGCTCGCTGTGCGGGCGGTTAAAGCCACTGATCGGTTCGCGGGTGTCCCGATCTTTGACTAGCTCGATCACGTGATGTAGCCCGATGCCGCGCACGTCGCCAACACTGGGGTGCTTCTCCGCCAGCTCCATCAGCCCAGCACGCAACACTTTGCCCATCTCGCGCGAGCGCTCAATCAGGTTCTCCTGACGGTAAACCTCGATGTTGGCGATTCCTGCCGCGCAGCCAAGCGTATGGGCGCCATAGGTCAGGCCTGCCCATAACGTGTGATCCTCGAAGAAGGCGGCAATCTTGTCACTGACGCCCACCGCCCCCAGCGGCACATAGCCGCTGGTCAGCCCTTTGGCCATCGCCATCAGATCGGGCTTGACGGTGGGGTAGTGGTTGATGCCAAACCACTCGCCGGTGCGACCAAAGCCGCTCATCACCTCATCCACAATCAGCAGGATGCCGTAGGTGTCACAAATTTCTTGAACACGCTTCCAGAAGACCGGGCCGCCCTGGATGATCCCACTGCTGCCACTGTAGCCTTCCAGCAGAATCGCCGCAATATACTGCGGCCCCTCGAACTCGACCGTCTCTTCGATCAGGTCAGCCACAATGGCGTCCCCCTCGTCAGCGGTGCGACCCCGGTAGATCGGGCTGCGGTACGGGTAGGGGTCGTGGACGTGCACCACCCACGGGACACCCGGCTCGTTGGCCAAGCGGCGAGGATCACCCCCGGCCATCATAGAACCAAAGCCGCCGCCGTGAAAGGAGCGGAAGCGAGCCAGCACCTTCTGCCGTCCAGTGTATAGGCGGGCTATCTTCAGCGCGTTCTCGACAGCGTCCGCGCCACCCAGGGTGAAGAATACCTTGTTGAGGTCACCTGGCATGATCTCCGCCAGCATCTCCCCCAGCCGGGCGCGCGGCTCGGTAGCGATGCCCGGATAGGCATAGCACAGTTGGGCCGCCTGCTCCTGAATCGCTTTAATCACGTGGGGATGACCGTGCCCGACATTGACGTTGACAAGCTGCGATGACCAGTCAATGTAACGCTTGCCGTCGGCATCCCAAAAGTAGACACCCTCGCCCCGCACCATGCTGATGGGATTCCAGTCTTTCTGGGCTGTCCAGCTACCTAGGTTCGTGGACTTGGTTTTATCTGCCAGCTCAGCATGACTCAAGCTCATGGGAAGTTCTCCTTCATTCATGGAAAAGAAGCGCCGCATTCCACTACCATTTTGCACAATTTGCAGTTCAATGTCAATATTGATGATGAAATTGCATCCAACAGATCGGTTGGCTAACCATCCTTGCAGAGGGAACTCCCGATGGCCGATCCTGACCAAATTCCGTTGGACGAATTGGACTTCGCCATCCTGACTCAGCTTCAGGACGATGGACGCAAATCGTACACCGATATCGCCAGGGCGCTTAGGGTATCCATTGGAACTGTGCGAAACCGCATCACCCGTATGGTGAATGACGGAACAGTGCGCTTCATCTGCCGCCCCGATGCCTACCGGGTCGGATTCCATACCCCCGCCAATATCAAGGTCTCGATCCGCCCGTCCCATTTGCTGGAAGAGGCGGCTATGCAGATCGCGGCCTTCCCAGAGGTATATTACCTGGCACTGGTGGCCGGAGAATTCGATCTGGATATCGACGTGATGTGCCGTAACCAGGCGCATCTGACCAGCTTGGTCACTGAGCGCCTGCACCGGGTTCCTGGCGTGTATGCCACTGTCACCAGCGTGATCCTGCGTGTGTATAAGCTCTCCCTGCCCGATCTGAGCCTGGTTTCCAGCGAGGCAGGCGCAGAAGAATAGGCTGGATGGATTGTTGCAATCCCCGCCTTGCCGAACTATCCTCTTCGGGCGTTCTTGTGTGTACGGTGATGGTCCACTCTCTGACCAGTCTTGCTCTCACTACGTTAGTGGCCCTGTCCATCCTCGGATATGGTGGGGCGATCATGCGCACATCTGGGCTGCGAATGGGGGCCGCCTCAGCGCGGCTGGCCTATACTTTGGCGTTTGGATTGGGCGCAGCAGTGATGGTGCTGTTTGGATTGGGCCTGTTTGCCATGCTGACGCCTCTCGCGGCATGGGCGCTGTTGCTTGGCGGGCTGGCGCTGCTTCCGCTGAGTCTGCCCCTGATCCATGAAGCCGTTGTTGCGCTTCGGTTCCGCGCTGGACAGATGAAGAGCGCTCACTGGGGGTTGTGGGCGCTGGTCGGGTTGTGTGCGATCCAGGCCGTCATGCACGCCGTTGCCGACCTCGCTCCACCGCTGGAAGGTGACACCGTCACCCAGTACATGCTCACGGCGCGCTACTGGGCTGATGCAGAGCGCTACTGGCAGCCGGATCATGTATGGGCATCGCCGCTGCCCGGCCACCTGATGATGCTCTCTACGTGGGGGATTCTGCTGCGCCGCCCCCTTGGTGGCTCGCCCCTATACGGCTTCAGTTTGGCCTCACTGCTGGCCGGTTTTTTGATGAGTCTGTTCCTGCCGCTGGCGATCTATGCGCTGGCCCGTACCCACTACGGCGGAAGGGTCGGGCTGGTCGCGGCAGCGATCCTGTTCCTGATGCCCGACGCGACCTACCTGGCTGAGTCCGGCAAGGTCGATCTGGGCTGGGCGTTCTCTGAGGCGCTGGCACTGGCGAGCCTGCTTCACTGGAGCCTCACCCCCGACCCCTCTCAGGAACCTCACCCCCGGCCCTTCTCCATACTAGAGGGGGGAGCAAGGGGCGAGGTCTCTTGGCTGATCGTCGGGGGGGCCATGACCGGGTTGGCGTTGGGCAGCAAGTCTCAGGCGGTATTGAGCCTGCCATTTCTAGCAGGCTGGATCGCGGTGATCGCGTGGCGGCGGGGGGGAGCCGTGGGGACTCTGCGCGCTCTGGCGGCGTACTTCTCGGTCGCATTGGTTGTAGGGTCACCCTACCCGATCTACAACGCGGTCGCTCACCACAACCCGCTCTACCCCGTCTTCGCGGATGCTTCTGCCCGCTGGTTCGGCGGCACGCCCTCCGTCCGCAGCGAGCTGGGCACAGAGGTTTTCTACGCCTGGACGCCGGGCGGGTACCTGCGGAATCTGTGGGATGCCTCACTGGGGCACCCACCGCCGTTCTACTTAGGCTTCTGGGCTGGGCCTGCCTTCCTGATGATCTTGCCGCTGGGGTTATTGCTCAACCGCCGCGATCCCGTGGCACGCGGATTGCTGCTGTACGCCTTCCTATTCTCAATCGCGTGGTTCCTGGTCAAGCAAGCGGTGCGGCACTTCCTGCCGGGGCTGGCATTGCTGGCGGTGGTCAGCGGCACGATCCTGGTCCGGCTCGACGGGGTTCCGCGCTGGCTGCGGAGCACCGTCTACGCCGCGCTCAACCTGTCGCTAGCGCTGGGGGTGGCCTTCTGGGCGGGGATCAACCGCACCAACGGCACGCCGCTCGCCGCCCTGGGCCTCCTGACGCCAGAAGAGTATATTGCCCGCTGGACGGATCAGGTGGTCAATGACCCGACCTTCCCCGACTCGGAAATCGTTGCCTATGTCAACACCCGCCTCGACCCCGGCGCGCGGATGGTGAACTTCCATGCCAACAACGCGCTATACTTCTGGCCCGATCAGATCACCAGCACTCTGCGCGAGCCGGTCGATGGGTGGGAGTCGGAGAACGAGGCGGACCTGCTGATGACGTTTGAGCGATACCACGCCGATTACCTGCTGGTATGGAAGGCCGACCTGGAAAGCATACCTGATCCCGCCGACCGGCGACTGATCCTGCGCCCGGAGTTTTACGAGAGGCATGGAGAGCTGATGATCGAGACACCGCGCACGTACCTGTACCAGATCGGACACTGACCGAAGGTCATACGACCCATGCTAAACTCGCCACTTCAGAGATCAGCTCCCTGGCTCGACGCGGTTCGAGGGCTGGGTCGCCGCCGGGGGCTACTTATGCTGGCCCTTGCGCTGCTCTCATTCCTGTGGGGAGTGGCCGTCGCTCATCGGTCGCTGCCCTATCTCTGGTTTCTCGACGACGCGCACCTCGTTCGGAGGTTCACAGGCCCGGAGCTAGCCCAGGCCATGCAGGGCAACTGGGACGTGGATGCTATCGAGACACCGGGCTATCGTCCTCTGACTGTGCTGTTCAACCACGCGCGCGCTTACGCATTCGGCGAGTCAGTGGTAGCGCACCGTCTGTTCATGATCGCACTGTTGGCAGCCTACCTGGCGATCTTACAGGAGGTAGCCCACCGGCTGGGGACGCCGCCATGGCAGTCCGCCCTGGCTGGGATTTTGACCATCGCAGCCAAGAACAACTGGTGGAACCTAGTGTGGATTGCGGACGGAGTCCACGCCTTCACGGCACTGCTTGCCATACTAGCTGCTCTGGCGTTGATCTCACACCTGGAGCGCCCAGCCCCCCACAAGCTGCCTCTATCAATGCTGTGCGCGGGCTTAGCGCTGCTCACGCGGGAGGACGCCCTGGGGATGCTGGCAAGCCTCCCAGCACTGGGGACAGCCTTCGTTGTGGTTCGTGAAGGATGGAGCGCCGACGCCATGCAGGCCGCCCGAAACTTGCTGGAAGGCAAGCCGAAGGCGGCGCTGCGTCGAACATCCACATCCTATCAGCAGCTCGCGCCCGGCCTGACCACAGTGGGCATTTATACGGTCATTCTAGTGCTGGTAAGCGCCGCATTCTTCGCCTGGCGAGGTATGATGATCATTCCGGGGTCGCTGCCTGATCCTCAGTTCATCGGCTGGGCCGACATGGTCAAGTGGACGTTGTTCCCCATTGGGGCGACCTTCTACCCAACCATCTGGACGTTGGTGCTCGGAGCGAGCCTTGCCACGGCCCTGTTCAGGCTCTCCGAGGAAGCACAACTGCGGGTCTTCTTGTGGTTGACCTGTGCGGTGATCACCGCCTCCCCAGGCATGGCAGTCGCGCGCCCCAACCTTCTCCTTGTACCCATCAGCTTCTTCAGCCTGTACCTGGCGACCGTAGCAGGGGAGTTTGGCCGCTGCTCGCGGGCAGCGGGAGTGGTAAGCAGCGTTCTGG
>Ga0129299_1000888_pt1 | contig 19894 bp, 19 predicted proteins | sample ConPoolayeCmetaG_FD_94477 | JGI IMG/M metagenome (GOLD analysis project Ga0129299, IMG submission 94477) | Hot spring microbial mat communities from California, USA to study Microbial Dark Matter (Phase II) - Cone Pool mat layer C metaG ...
ATACGCGCTCAATAATGCGTGTATCGCTTTTTTTAAAGAAAATACCGCCAGAGAATCGCCGAGCGTTTGCACATTTCTGAGGGGCGTATACAAAGCAAACTTGAGCGCAGGCTGCAGCGCAAACGTAAGGATTTGCTTGCGATTTTCCGCTGCCGGTATTTCGCCCCTTTCGACGCACGGCGAACACTGCTGCCCAATGATTCGGTCGATCTTGTGTACTCACACACGGTACTTGAGCACATCCCACCGGCAATAATTGACGGCATTCCCAGAGAATCGTATCGTATTCTCAAGCCCGACGGCATTACATGCCATGTCATCGACAATTCGGATCACTGGATTCAGCGCGACGGTACTATATCGTACGTAAATTTTTTGCGATACGAGGATTGGGTGTGGAAGCTTATCTCGATTAATCCCATCGATTCCCAGAACCGCCTGCGCAATTATGAATATATTGCCCTGCTTGAAAAATGGGGTTTCCATATTATTCTTGATCGTCCCGTTCTCGAACAACGCGCTCTGCCGGCTTTTAATACGCTGAAGCTCTGCCGTAGGTACGCCTCTGTGCCCAAAGAACAACTTGCTCTTTGCCGCTTGAATATCATCGCGCGAGCCGCAAAAGAAAAGCAGAGCGTTTTACCTCGAATGCGGGAAACAGCTTGAATGATGCGGCGGACGATTTACTTACGCGGTAAAAAAACGGTTAGGAAATGTGGAATCTGCATGTCTTCGGCGGTGTTCAAAGTGATCAAATTAAGCATGCATAATAATTTCGAGAAGAAAAAGCGTATATATCGATCGGAAAAATACGGCAATGTTATAACGGCGGATAGAGCGCATATATAAAACGGCGATGACAAGGTCATTGGCACAAATGTATATATGGAGTTGCTGCAGAACGCGGCACATAAGCGGCAGCAATCTATAATTAAAAGCTATGTGCATGAGATGGAATTTACAATCCTTCCCGTGTCGGAGAATATCGGCCATCGCGCATCCATCTACATTGAAGAATATTCTTTAAGTTACGGCATATCCGCCGCTGATGCTCTCATAGCTGCGACTGCAATTGAAAATAACAATGCATTGGTTTCCGGGAATGCGAAGCATTACAAGCCTATTCATGAATTGCATTTCAAGCAATTCAAACCGTAAAGCAGCCAACCATCCGTTGTCCAATCCGTTTTCAATCTCATTTCCAACATCAGGATCTGCCCCCTGTTTCAGGGATACAGATTTATATTAATTAATAAAATGGGGGAAGTATGAAAAGAACCAATATTGTAATTGATGGTAGTGACAAGGATTTTTCGCGTATTTTCAGAGTGAATCTCACGATAAAGTACTGCGTTACGTCTCAGGTGGGGCCTCCACTTCTTATCTCCAAGGAGCGGCATTGAAGCTGAAAAACCGGTTGTTCAGTGCGGTCATTCTGCTTTGTATATTGAGCAGCGGATGGGCGGCTCTTGTGCAGGAGATGCCGGACATATCGACAACCGACACAGCCGAATTACCACGACGCGCGGTGTTTCTTCCCGAGCTGCACATGAGCGCCGATATCAGCCGCTTTTTATTGCCGAAAAACGCCGGCTTTATGAAAGATTATTTCCTCGAGTCTGAAATTTTTATTGAGCCGGTATGGTTCTCGGCGCGTGATTTTTTTTACTTCATTACCTCGTTTGAGGTCAATGCGAATATGGGGCAGAAGCGGTTTGAAAACGTTCTTTTCGATCCCCGTGCGGTTAATTTTGCGCTGACCACGGTGTTTGAATTCCGTCCACGATTCGCGATACTGCAGATTGGCGAGGACCATCGGTGTTTTCATCAAATCGACAGGTTCCTTTATCCGACCGTGTATTGGAACATGCTCTACCTTGCCGTCGGATCGCCGGTGATGCGGCCGAGCGAATTTGGGCGGTTCGTTATCGGGTCAGAGGTTTGGACACTGAGCCGGCGGCTGGCGTGGCACGTTCGGTGGGGCGTCTTTCTGAAAGGCTTTTTCGGCCTGGTGACTGATTCCAATGTCGATTACGAGAATAATCGTGTCCATGAGATGATGGCGTGGACCCGGTATGCCGTATTTGCCTGGAGAAAGTGCGTTTTCAGCGTATCATCCAACAGCAGGATCGGCCTGTGGGAGGCGCCGGCATCCTATGGCGGCAACCGTGAGATCTATTGGCAGCAGACAATGGGAGCGGAGGCGGCGATATATCGGGGGCACAGCGGTTGCATGTTGTTTGTAAACTATATTTTAGATGCCATCCCTGACTACCCCGACCGGCAGCGGTTCAGCAAAGACCGGCTCCTTGAGGCTGGGGTAAAAGTGTTCTTGTAAGGGCGGCTTTTCCTGTGGGATGGATGGCGCGGCTACGCCGGTGCCATCTTCCGAATCGAATGAAAGCGCATACCATGAAAACGGAATCCGACATTCGCGCGTATCTGCTTCAGGAAGAGGAGCGGCTGTCGCCGTGGGCGAAAAAGAGCAGCCAATCGCTTGGCCGCCGCTTTCCGCTTTCCCGCGACCCGTTCCGTCTCGAATTCGCGCGCGACGAGACTCGTATCCTGCACTCGCCGCCGTTTCGGCGTCTGAAGCACAAGACACAGGTGTTTCTGCTGCCGGACAACGACCACATCTGCAACCGTATGGAACATGTATTGCATGTCTCGAGCATTGCGTCGGTGATCGGCCGCTGTCTCAACCTGAATATCGACCTTATAAATGCCATTGCCAAGGCCCATGATTTGGGGCATCCGCCGTTTGGTCATTCGGGCGAGTGGGTGCTGGATGATATCCTGCGGCGGGAGGGTATCGTCGAGGGATTCAAACACGAGATACACGGACTGCGGGTGGTTGATAAACTTACCAATTACGGCGCGGGTCTGAACCTGACATACGAGGTGCGTGATGGTATCGTAACGCATTGCGGCGAGAAATTCGAGCGCAAAATCGTGCCGGACAGACAGCGGGATCTCAAGCGGCTGGAGGAAATAACCGATCGCACCTTTCACCCATCGACACTGGAGGGGTGTCTGGTGAGGATGGTCGATCGGATAGCGTATCTTGGCAGGGACTTGGAAGACGGCATAAAAGCCGGTCTCGTCAAAAAGAATGATGTGCCAAAGGAGGTGGTGCGGGAGCTTGGGGTGGAGAACGGACAGATTATCGGCAGACTGGTGCGTGATGTGATTGCCAACAGTATCGACAAGGACGCCATTGAGATGAGCGATGAGGTGTTTGAGATAATGAAGATACTGAAGGAGTATAATTATCAATCTATTTACCGCCATCCCAAAGTCGAGGCAAAGGCGCGGAAGGCGACGCGGATGCTGGAGATATTGTACGGCGAGATCCTGCGGATTCTGCACGAATCGAGACGCGGGAAGGACGAACGATATACGGCAGTACTGAAGCAGGAGGCGCCGGCACTTGGAGTATTGTTTGATTTTATTAAGAATACGAATTATGACGATACGACGCCGCTGTGGCGTATCGCCGCGGATTATATCGCCGGTATGAGTGATGCCTTTGCTCAACGGTCATATATGCAGCTTTTTCTGCCCACACCGATGGTATGATGTATCTTGAAAGCGGATTGCCGGGAACGGCGGTGTAAAAGCGGGACATACGAGACCTGAAGCCGGGTGGGGTTTCAAGCGGTATGCATCGGTCGCATTCCAAGAGAGCCGGACGGAACCCGCGTACTATCGCGGCGCGGATATGGGAGGGATTCTGGAATCCACCGGATGTCAGATGTCCGAAGTGCGGCGGCTCGGTCGTTGAATACTACGATCCGTTCTTTTTCAGCCCCATTCGCACGCTGAACGGCCGGCGGCGGTTGACATGCCGCACATGTCATTTTATCTGGCGTCCGAGCAGGAGCGCACGGCGTATATGGGACATGCTCAAGGGCCGGTATTATCCGTAACCCGATGCGCGCTGGCCACTGTTCCGTGATGGGAATACCACCGCCGGTGCGAAACGCTTTTTTATATGCACGTGGACGGTCGGATGCCCTCTTTCGGGACATAACGGCGGCGGGAAAGGCGGCGTCGATATGGCAATAACAAAAATTGAGGTCAGTAAAAGCATCGATGCCGACGGCATTGCGGTTGTGCGCGTGAAAGGCGCAATCATCACGAATTTGAGCGGAACCGATGCTGCGCCGGTCATGGATGAAATCCTCACTCAAAGCAAAACTCCGAAGGTTATTCTTAACCTGTCGGACGTGCGGTATCTCGATTCGTATAGTTTTAACTGGATAATCAAGCTGTTGAAGGAAGCGGAGCGGAGGGGAGGGGCGTTTGTCATATCGAATCCCAACAAGGATATTCTTGCGCTCTTCGACCTGAGCAGTTTCGGCAAGGTGGTACCGGTATACCGCACGGAGCATGATGCGAGGGCGGCGCTCAGGAGCGGTGATGATAGCGCGAGGATAGCGAATACCTGATGAAGCGTGGAAGGATATCAAAATGAAACGGTCTGCGGTGAAGGTGCATAGGGAAATAAGCGATGACGGCATTGCGGACATGTACATAACAGGGCTTGTGATTACAAATCTGGGTGTTACATCTGCCGACCGGCTGGCGCATGCAACGATCGCGCAGATGGAGATGCCGAAGTGAATCTCGCGGATGTGAATTACCTCGATTCATTCAGCTTTAACTGGATACTGAATATTTACCGGCAGATTGCCGGCAAGGGCGGCATTCTTGCCATGTGCGAGCTCAACGATGATATCCTTGAACTGTTTCAGGTGACGAATTTCGGCAAGGCATTGCCGATTTATGCAACTGAGGCGGATGCACGGAATGCGCTCACAACGGGCGATGATTCAAAGCGGATTGCCCGGTAAGCGTTGCGGACATCGGATGGTTCTTTTCGTTGCTGGTGTGGAGAGCGGCTTGTCCGGCCGGAATAAACCGCTTAAGTCTTCTGTGCCGATTATAGCTAATAGATAGCAAAATAGATAGCAAAAATCGCTTTCCTGCCGTTCAGGGTTGCGGATTATATTCGGTTTATGTACTTTATTTCATAATCTCATAATAAAAAAATCGACCGGAGATATACCGCATGTCTATGCGCGCTATGCATTCAATTCTCAAAGGATGCTTCACACTCAGGTGCGCCTGCTTTCCTCGTCTCCCGTTCCGCCTTCCTGTTCTTGCTTTTCCGCTGGTGGGTATCCTGCTGTGCGCCGGTACGGCACGGGCAAAGGATGATGTGCTGTTTGAAAAAGATGCGGCGAAACAGAAGGATCTCATCGAGAACAATTTTCATAAATGTGCCGACTTGCTGTCGGAGAATGCAATCGGGAAAACCCGCGATCTGTTGGATTTGATTAACCACAGACTCGAGGGGCTGAAGAAAGATATGAGCCGGGAAGAGCGCGACAATTACAAACAGCGCATTGATCGGGTCAAGGCCGTGGTAACACAGAAAGAAGATTCGCTGGTTAATAGAAACCTTGAAATCCTTCAGCGCGACGGCATGGAGGCGGCGATTGATTTCATGCGGAACGTACTCGAGCCGCTCCGCGTGTCGCGTGACCGGGTGAAACAGGTTGATGAGGCGATTGTAGCCGCAGCCCCCCTTCAGAAAACACCCGAGGAGAAAGCCCGCGATAAGGCGCGAGAGCTTCTTGATAAAGGCGTTCGTCCCGAGGGCATGGACGACGAACTGGTTCGGGCTGCGGCCAGGCGAATTCTTCAACAGCGTGCCGACAGCGTCCGGGCGGTCCAGGACAGTATCAGAGAGGCGCAGGAAGAGAAAGCGCGGCTGGATAGGCTTGAGCAGGAACGGCAGGAGGCGGAGCGGCTGAAACGGGAGGAGGAAGAGCGGAAGCGGAGAGAGAACGAGCTCGCCCGCATGGAAAAAGCGCGCGTCGACAGCATGGAACGGGCAAAACGGGATATGGAACGCGAGCGCTTGCGCGTGGAGAAAGAGCGTCAGCGGCGCGAAAAGTCTCAGCTTGACAGCCTGAAGACCGCGCAGAAGGAACAACAGCGGCAGGCAAAACTGGAACAGAAAAAGAAGGATGAATTCGACCGTCAGCGGGAGCAGGCGATCCGCGACAGTATCGTGGCGGCAAGCGAAGCCGAGCGTCAGCGGATGGAGGAACTGGAGCGTAAGCGGGTCGAACGCCTCAAAGAGGAAGAACGCCAGCGCCAGGCAATGCTGACTCAGCAGGAAGCCGAGCGTCAGCGCAAGGCGGCGGAACTTGCGGAGCGGGAACGCCAGATCAGGATTGCGGAGCAGAAGAGAATCGAAGAAGAACGGGCTGCCGCGCTTCAACGGGAGCGGGAGGAACGGGCGCGCCTTGAAGAGCTTGAGCGGCAGCGCCAGGCTCGGATCGATGCGCAGCGGCGCGAACAGGAGCGCCTCGCCGCTGTCGAGGAAAAACGACGGCAGGAAGAAGAACGGCGGGCTGAACAGCAACGTCGGCAGCAGGAGCAGGCTCAACGCGAGCGTCAGGAGCAATTGGAGGCGCGGCGGCAAGAGGGGGAAGCGCGCGAGCTTTCTGCGCGCGCCGAACAGGAACGCCGGGAGCGTGAGCGTATCGAGGCTGAAAAACGGCGAAGGAGACAGGAAGCGGATGGCCGGGTGAGTGCCTTAAGTGCCCCGCCGCAATACACGCCGTCGGCGGCGCCGCCGGCGCCGGCTCCGTCGTCTTCTCTGCCCATCGGCGAATCGCCGCGATCCTATCAGCCCAAGGCGGTCAGTAAATACGAGGCGAGGACACAACAGGCGGTGTCTGAGATTTATTCGCTTTTAGAGCAGGACAGGCCGCTCGATGCATATACGACGTTTCAGCGGGCACGGCAGGATATCGCCAGTTCCACAAGCCCTGAAATCTACAGCACGCTCGAAATGACCGTTATGGAGGCTTATTACGAAGCACAGCGGCAGAAACAGGCTGGCCAGACGCAGTATACGGGCGCCCCTACATATGAAACGTATGAGCCAAAGCCGACCCAGACAGAGCAGAGCGCGCGCTATCAGGCGGCTCGTATTGAAGGTTTATTGCGGCAGAATAAAGTGAAAGCCGCATACGATACATTCAAACGGGTCAAGGCCGATCTGCGCAAGTATCTGGATCGGGATACGTACAAGAGACTTGAAGAAAAAGTGGAAACCGCATATAAAATTCTTGATCGCTAATCAGGGGCAAAAGCCCCCGGAAGTTCTGTGCGTGCTAGTAACATTTTTCATCCATATACAGCATGATTCTATGATTCCACGACACAAGCCGGACAAGGAAATCAACGACATTGCCTTCTCATTTACCAGCGATTCATATCTCACTACCCGCCTGGTTGCCAATCTCGTGCATGTCTGGAAATTGGTGCAGGATTGGGGCGGATCGATGGGTTTGATACGTCCGAATGCCGATATTGTAGGCGTATTAAAAACTATCGGCCTGGTCGATATGATATCGATATACACCTCGGAGAATGATGTCGGCGTGAAATGAATGCTGGGGCCCGCGCAAGAGCGGGGCACCCGATGATATGATGTGCCGTAATCCCCAGCAGAACCTTTTTTCCCACCTCGGCAAAGGAAATAACTATGCCAGCACGGAAGGCCAATGAAGCGCAGTTCCTGTTTTACTGCGGCAATCTGAAGCCGCAGACGTTCCAGGTTGCTGAATTTACGGGACGTGACGCGATTTCGTCGCCGTACGATTTTTCGCTGACTCTCATTTCGCCGGCCAATGACATTCAATACGATGATGTGATCAACAAACAGGCTACGCTCTATATATATCGGGACGGCGAATATTTTCCGTATTCGGGTATCGTTTCCGAGTTCCATTTTATTGATTCCAATGTTGATTTTTCCACCTACCATATCCGTCTCGTGCCCAGGTTCTGGCTGATGATACTCAACGAGCAAACGCGCATATTTCAGAAAATGTCGATCAGTGATATCGTGAAAAAAGTGTTTGAGGACGCCGGTATGGGATCGTATTACAAATTTGACCTGACGGGAACCTATCCCCAGCGGGACTATGTCGTGCAATACCAAGAATCGGATTTCAATTTTTTATCGCGTCTTCTGGAAAGCGCGGGTATCTGGTATTTTTTTACGGAGCAGCCGCGGATTGCCGAGGAGATCGACGGCGCAGGGGGAGAGACAATGATTATAAGCGATAACCCGAAATCTTTTGAAAATATTCCAGGCGAATCCGCTATAATTTTCCGGCCGCAATCGGGGCTTGCGGAGCAGATGGACCATGAGGATAAGGAGTCGGTCTCAAAACTGTCGTATGAGCGGCGTGTCGTGCCCAAGGAGGTGTTGCTGAAGAATTATAATTACCGCACGCCGGAGGTTGATGTCAGCGCGCGCGCAACCGTTCAAAAAGGCGATGTGGGAACGGTCTACAGGTATGGCGGCAGCTTCCGCAATACCGATGAAGCGAGGAAGGCGGCGGAGGTGGTGGCGGGGCAACTGGGATGCGAGCAGATACGGGCGGCCGGACGCAGTAATTGCAGGGGCTTAAGGGCGGGGAAGCGCTTTGCGATCAAGGAGCATGGACGAAGCGACTGCAACGATACGTACCTTGTCCGTTCAGTGGTGCACATGGGGGCTCATAACGCCGATAAGGGAACGACCGGAATATGCAGCTATACAAACGAATTTCAGGCCATTCCATCGGCGTTAATCGATTCGTTCCGTCCGGCGCCGAAAGCAATCATACCCCGTATCAGCGGTGTTATCACCGCGCCTATCGAGGCACAGGGCGCAGGGTATGCGGCGCTCGATGATATGGGCAGGTATAAAGTTAGAATGCCGTTTGATATTTCAGACAGTAAAAACTACGAAGCCTCGAAATACATCCGTCTCGCCCAGCCCTATAGCGGCGCGGGCTACGGCATCCATTTCCCTTCACACGAGGGCGCCGAGATGGTGCTCGCATGCATCGACGGTGATCCCGAGAAACCGCTGGGGGTGGGAACGGTGCCGAACGCAAACACGGTATCGCCGGTGGTGAGTTCAAACAAGGCCCAGGGCATCATCAGAAGCGCGGGCGGCAACGAACTGCTGTTTGACGACACCGATGGCAAACAGAAGGTACGGATCACCACCAAAGCAAAGAATGTCGCTGAGTTCGACGATGAGAACAAGCGGCTTGTTATTCAGACAACCGACGGCAACATGCTGACGCTTGATGACAAAAACGAAAAAACCGAGTGGATGGCCAAAGACCATGTCATCACCATGAGCTACAAGGGCGGCGAGGAAGGAATTACCGTCTCGACCGCCGGAGGAAACGTCGTCAAAATCGACGACAAAAATAAAAAGCTTACCATCCAGACCAACGGCGGCCATATAATAGAAATGGATGATAACGGAAAGAAAATCACCCTGGCGGACGGGAACGGGAAGAGCACGGTGACGCTTGACGGCGGCAAGGGGATAGTCCTTGATACCAAGGGCAAAGTTTCCATACATGCCGCTCAGGATATCGAAATCAAAGGCGCCAATATCAAAATAAACGCCTCTTCCGGCAACCTTGAGGCAAAGGCCATGTCGGATGTGAACTTGACCGGTATGAATATCAGCGAAAAAGCGACAATGGATTTGAAGATTGAGGGTATGAATATCAACGCAAAGGCACGGATGAATGCAAAGGTGGAAGGGGGCGTGGGCGTTGAGGTGAAAAGCGGCGTGCAGACAAAGGTCAGCGGCACGATGGCCGAAGTTTCCGGATCCGCCATGACCACGGTCAAGGGCGGCGTGGTGATGATTAACTAAACGCACAGCACGAATTTTGTGTTTCGGATTTATGCTATGATGTGGCAGACGGCATTTCTTCCTGGCAGCATGCCTGACGGCACTCCGATACTCTCGCTTCTTGCCAAGGGCACCTATGCTATTGCGCAGGGCTCGTGCATTGAATGCGAAGAGCAGGTGCCACTGGTCACCGAGGACAGGTATGCCGATCCTTCCAATCCGCTGTATTCCGAGGTGATTGCCGAGACCGACCTGATTTTTTACAAACCAAGCACCGATGTGGTTATTCTGGGAAAAGCCCATGCGCCGCGGGGGAAAAAGGCGTATCACCTTGACTGTGATGTGGTGGTGGGGCCGCTTAGAAAAACCGTACGGGTATTTGGAAAAAGGAGGGCAAAGATCAAGGCGTTCGGCGGCGTCAGTATAACCGACCCGGAACCGTTTGAGGAAATAGAGCTCGGCTATACAAAAGCGTACGGCGGGACATGCAAAGACAAAAACGGGACCATTGTCACCTTTTTCCCCAATCCCATCGGGAGCGGCTTTACGGTGAAAGGCGGGATTGACGACGATATCGAGTCGCTTCCGGTTCCCAATATCGAGGATCCGTTGTCGCCGGTGACCGCCGATAATCTTGTCGTGCAGAAGTTTGAGGATTGGCCCAGCGCGCCGAAACCGGCCTCGCTGGGGTGGACGCGCCGGAATTTCTACCCGCGCTATACGTGGGCTGGTGTTCTTCCGGAATTTTTGGAAGCTGCGCAAAAGAATCGTGATGAGATGGCAAAAAAATATCCGGAACTGGCGAATACACCAATCCCAAAAATGGATTTCCGTGTATTCCAAGGCGCATCCGACGGCTTGTGGGGAAAGACGCTTTCGGGTAGAGAGCACGTGGTGCTTTCCTACCTTGACGCCGCGGTGCCGCGGTTTGAATTCGAACTCCCCGGCGCAAAGCCCCGTCTGATATTCGACATAGGAGAGGGGCCGAAAGAGCTCGAACCTGTTCTGCAGACCGTGGTTATAGATAAGGAAAAGAATATCTGTACGATGCTGTGGAGGGGAAGCTTGGAATACGCAGGAATAGAACAACTGGCGACGCTGCCGAAATTGGAATATGCGGCAGTGGATTAAAAGCTATGGACATTGAATCTCAAAGGCTGTGGAGAATGGAAGATGGGTAAACCCGCCGCCCGCCTTCTCGATATGACCGCCCACGGGGGCATGATAACCGGGCCGGGGTGTCCGACCGTGCTTATCGGCAAAATGCCGGCCGCGCGCATGACCGACATGCATGTCTGCCCCATGTGCAACGGACCGGTACCGCACGTAGGCGGCGTTTGCGTGGGTCCTGTTCCTCCCACCGTGTTCATCGGCAAACTGCCCGCGGCATGCGTGGGCGATATGTTCATCTGCACCGGTCCGCCCGCAACGGCGCTTCCCCCCGGTTGTCCAACCGTGCTTATAGGCCAGGCCGGCGGAGGAGGCGGGAGTGGGGGCGGCGGCGGTACTTCATCCGCTGCAGCGGCGTCGCCTGATACGGGCAAAGCGCCGAAAAAAGTGAAAGGCCTGACCGCCGAAGGTATTGAAGTGACCGAGGTGGTGACGGGTGATAATCCGGAAAGCAAGGCCAACGCGCACCGCCTTGATTTGAAATTACTCGGCGGCACAAAAAAACAGAGCGATGGGGCACAGAAAGAGAAAGAAGAGAAAAGCTGGTACATTGATTCGGCCGTGTGGGATAAGGAACGCTGCTGGTTCGGGGAAACCGTCGAGCTGAAAATCACGGCAAAGGGGCTGGAGGCTGGAACGGAAATGGAGATAGTGCTCTATGATCGCGATGAAACCAATCCCGATGATTTCATAACCGTGGTAAAAGCCTCGGCATCCGGCGAGCAGACAACGGTACAGTGGAAGGCGGAGTTTGATGCAAAGGCATTGTATGAAGAGGGCGAAGGGGATGATTTTGAGGTATATCCTATAGTAAAAATTCCAAAATATGACACGGCAGCGGTGTTTCGGCTCAACCTGCTGTATGTTGATGTAGTAAGGCCGGGGGTGAATATTTGAGGCGCGGGGGCAAAGGAGGGTGCATTATGGCGTATGGCGCCCTCGTGCTTGGGGCTGCGGCTGCCGCCGGCGTTATAGTTGAAACGACCGCCGCCGGTGAACAACCGCCCACGCTTGTGGGAGTAGCGAAGGATTCGCTCGTCGCTTTTTTCCTTCTCGACAGTTGCGGCATTCTTTCAATCGCAGATTCGCATGCGGTGCGGGAGCAGATGCCTGTTCGCTGGAAGAGCCCCGGCGGCCGCTATGAAGGGCGTGTGAAAAAAGTGGTCCGGCACGTGAGTCTTGAACCGGCAGGCGATGTGGATTATTACGAATACGGGCTTGTGGATGCAGGCGCGGGGCGTTTGATGACGTCTGCCCAAAAGATGTCGCGGCCGGTCAATGTATCCACAAAAGTCTATCTGCCGATATTGAAAAAAGATTACGAAAAAAAGCGCGAAAATACCTGCACCCTGCATGTGTTGAAAGCGTACAAATATGACTTTGATGGAAACAGGACCGATGAGGTTCTGTTCTGTACGCGCAGTGACGGATGCGGCGATATCGCCGGCGCAACGATTATAGGCGTGCGCTATATCGAAAATGATTCGGTCGGCGTAACGATTATCGCCCGCCACAAAGCGCAGACACTGCCGCAGGGGACGTGTTATTACGGCGATATAGATCTCGCGTTTGCGGACGTCAACTTTGACGGACGGTGTGAAATTTTCTACCGCTTTGCCGACTACCGCTGTCATCTCGGCATGTGGGACACCTATACCATGATCCAATACCGCAATAACACCGTTATCGACCGCCGGGTGTGCGATATCGACCGGCTCGTGGAGATGTATGCCGAATAGCTGCGGATTTGACTGTACAATGGCGCGTTTTGACGACAACACCGGCAAGGCCGAAGGTCCGTCGAGCTGTGAAGGCGATGCTCCGCAGCAGCAGGCCGCGGCAAAGCGTCTTGTTTTTCCGTTATCGTTCAACCTTGGTCCCCGGCAGTATGACGAACAGTATTTTGATTTTTTCGCATCGCTTAATGAATCGGCGGGCGAGTTCGGCCATTTCCCCATCGGCCGCGACCTTCTCTGGCACGGCGGCATTCACCTGTTCCACGAAGAAAACGCGCCGGTATTCAATGTGTATGCCGGAAGGATTGTCGCGGCAAAACTTCAAAGACCCGGGCGGGAGGACGCCGAAAAGCCGAGTAACGGATTTGTCATCATCCGCCATGTCTTCTCAAGTGCCGCTGATAAGGGTAATGACGGAAAGCCGTTTTACAGCCTGCACATGCATCTTGCCGACGAAGTGCTTGGAGAAAGCACTGTGCCGTGGCTCATGCGGATTGGGGAAAAGTACGGAAAAGGCGGTAATTCACGTACGCCAAACACGACTCTTTCCGCAGATACCCCGCAGGTGTTAAAAGACCTGTGCGACGGAAAGTATGTGGTGTTGGGTGATGAGCACGGCCTCGACAGGATTTTATCCGTTGCCGCCGGGGAACAGATCGGCCGCTGTCATCGCGTGCCTTCCGTTGGCGGCGCGCGGGTGTTTGGCGAGCATTTTGAGATTTTTTCCGCGCATGATTTCCTCGCGGGCGAGACGGCGGCTGATTTTTCAGAGGTTTCTGCGCCCGAAGCGCCATGCAAACTTGTCATGAGGCAGAAAAGTTTTTCGCGGCCGGACAGCGGCGGCTATGTGCGCCCCGATATGGGTAAGAAAAGCGACAATGAGAAACGCAACCCCGCGATGAACGTTGCCTGCGACGTCCTGGGGCTGCATGAATACAGGGGAGAGAAATACGCCTATGTCGAAACGGAGAGCGGAAAACGGTGGGTATTATATCAAAAGGAGGAAACAGCATACGGGGCATTGACCGCGCTGCCGCAGCAGAAATGGTATAAGATCGCCGACGCGGCCAGTGACCTGAAATACGACACGGCGTCGATGAGAAAAATTTTTGACATTATTACCAAGGCCGATCCCGGCTTTTCGGCTCCCGGCGGCATCATCAAGCGCGCTGAACTTGAAAGGTTCTACCGTTCCAATGAAAAGGCGAAGCTTTTTCGTTTCACCTATCTTGACAGCGTCAGCGAATGGTCGATTGATCCCGCTAGGGCATTAAGCGATCCGCGGGTACAATACCTGCCCAAAGAGGAGGCCGACGCACTCAAAGAGGAACTGGAGCGGTTCGGGCTGTGGAAGAATTTAACGGGTATCGAGAAACTCGATGGATTCGCGAAAAGCATCGAGGGCGGCGCCGTGCGGCATTACCGGTATCATCCGGTGATGTTTTTATGGTGGCTGGAACGGACTGTCGGTGCCGTTTGTCATATGCCTGAGATTAAAAGCCGTACGGCCGGCATGGCGGCCGAAAGGGAGACACCCGCCAATGAAATTGAGGATTCTGTTGGCGTTGGTGGAGCGAATAAAGCAGACGATGTACTCATAGTACAGCGACGACTGGCTGAGTTAGGCTATCCAGTTAAGGATATCAACGGTCGATGTGAAAACGATACGATAACATCGATTAAAATGTTTCAAATTGCGTTAGTCGATATAGTAAAATATATCCGGAACTATAGTACCATTCCGCTACCGGATGGATTGGTAAGCCCCGGTGGATCTGCTCATGAAAGGCTTTTTCATAGTGATGCGCCGAGATATGTACCGAAGCAAAAGGGGCGGGTAAAACAGATTCAAGGCGCTGTGAGACAGAAGATGAGCGAATGTCCGGAACATGAGAAAAAATATTGGGAAAGAATTCATGCGATATGGAACGAAATAAGCCCGTATCTTCCGGAGGACAGCGAGATGATATCGGGATATCGAAGCACCGACAGTCAGAGAAGATTATTGCATGATTTTTATAATTCAAAGTATAAAGATTCGATTATCGCGCAATTCGGCGAGAATGAATGGAAAAAATACAAGAACATGCAAAATGTAAATGACGCCGCCGCGGATCCTGCGATGTGCATGATGATTCGGAAAGCAACGGGACAACTCATCGCCGTGCCCGGTACGAGCAGTCATCAAAAGGGGAGAGCTATCGATATCGGCGGTGCGGATGATGCTGAACAGGTCCGCTCGCTTTTGTGGTGCCATGTTGTTTTTTATGAACAAAAAAGGGTAACGAAAATCTTGCCTGAAAGAAACGGGTGCGTGCATTTTGAATTTGGCGAATAAATGCCGGGAGGGTATAATGCTTCGTATACAACTGTGCGCCGCTCTTTTCGTGTGCGGGTTCACCCTGTGCGGATTGCAGGCTCAGTCTTTACGTCCGGACACCGCGACCTTTTTTCCTTTGCTCAAGGGAAGCTATTGGCATTATGAGACATTTTTGGAGGGTGAGGTGCAGGATGGCCAATGGCACATGGATTCGGTGGCGGAGGTACATGAGAAAAGTGCGCAAACCGTCGTGAAAATGATCAGAAAAACCTCGAATGGGATTATGGAATTTTCGTATGAAATCAGGGGCAATGGCATGGTATATAAAACCGAAGGCAAGGGTAAGCCCGTCGAATACTGCATGCTGCTGCCTCGCGAACACGCCAAGATCGGTGATAAAAAATATACGGCCTTTCTCGATACGCAAAAACGGCGGATACGGCTTGAATCAACCAGCTATGAAAATGGATCGGAGCAAGAACAGATGGTATGGCAGGGCATTGTATTCGAGAAAGGCATTGGTGTCGTATCCGAGGGTGGGGCCGACATCGGCCTCGGTCTTGTTCGCTATAGGATAGGGACAACGCACGACGAAAAGGAATATGAATAGCAGGTTTTGAATGCAGGGGATGGGGTACGTTATAAAGAGTAATGCGCGCCGTGAAGCAACAGTGGTTGTGGGGAGTGTAAATAATGTATGAAATTGGGCATATGCACGAAAAGCACATCCATGACGCGCCGTGGCTGAGCATTGCCGATCAAGCGGTTATGGCGCGTTTTTTGGACCATTTTCGTATCGACCGGTTGCAGCCGAGGCGTGCGCTGATCGGAAGCGTCATTCACGCATTCGCCGGGATACCATACGAAAACCTTACGAAAATTATCAAGCATGATATTCTAGTTACCCCGTCGTCGGCAATGCGATATCCAGATGAACTGCTTGCCGATTTTTTTGCATGGGGAACCGGCGGAACATGCTTTTCGTTGACAGCAGCACTCGTGGCGGTTCTTGACGCCATGGGCATCGAGGCGTATCCGGTTCTCGCCGATCGCCATTACGGGCCTGACACGCACTGCGGAGTGATGATCCCTTGTGAAAACAACGAAATGCTCCTGCTTGATCCGGGGTATCTGGTATTCGAACCTATTCCCGCCCCGCGGGAAACTCCCGTGTATATCGAAGCAGGTTTCAACCGTATTGAGCTTCGTCCCCTGGCGGGCGGCGCCCGCGTGGAACTCTGGACGATTGTAAAAACGAACCGCACGCTCAGGCTGACCTTTAAAATGGAGCCGGTCAGCGACGAGGCGTTTGGCAGGGCATGGCAACAATCGTTTGCCTTTGAAATGATGCGGTATCCGGTGCTGACGCGGGTGAAGGGCGGTTCGCATATATACCTGCAGGGAAACAATCTCGTGGTTCGCGATAGCCAGGGGACGCTGCGGCAGGCATTGACCCCTGAGAAAGAAATCGAGTACATAACCTCTACCATCGGCATTCATCGAGATATCGTCCTGAAAGCTCTGGAAAGGGTCGATTATGGCCGAAGTACAGCCTCCGCTTGCCGTTAAATATTTCATTGCTGTGCTATTCCGCGAGACGTCGCGGCTTACGGCCGCGCGCAAGGAATGTGAGACCGCATGGGGGGCGATCGATTTCGAGGGGGAAGATCACCTGTTTGATGTTACGGCGTATTATGAGCCTGAAATGGGTGCGCCGCTCAACCGCAGAATACTTGCCTTTGCCCGCCTTGGGCCCCCCACGCTTCTGGTGGATATGAAACTGGCATGCAATGAGATTGAGAGGCGCCTCAGTGTTGACGGGAAGCGGACGGTGAACTGCGACGCCGGTTATCTTGACCATAATAAAATTGTGCTGGCGTCGGCAAAAGAGGCGGGGCAGAAGATATATCTGGATAAAGGAATCTACGCCGACCTTGCGGGACGGTTCAAGGCGGGGCGCTACCAGCCGTTCGAGTGGTCGTTTCCCGATTTCAAGGACGGCAGGTATGATGAGGAACTGCTGGTGATACGGCAATTGTATCTCAGGCAGGTGAAAACGGCGAAACTGGAAAGTGAGCACAAATTCCATGAATAACAAACGCGGCATCCCTCGGACGGTTGATGAGGTTGATTGGAACACTCATGTCTTCACGGAAGACGCCGTATTGTGCTTTATTTTTGACCGGGACAACATCCTTCTCATTCATAAGAAAACCGGCCTTGGCGCGGGAAAGATAAACGCTCCGGGAGGCCGGATAAAGAAGGGCGAGACCGCCGCGGCATGCGCGGTGCGGGAGACACAGGAGGAAGTCGGGGTGACGCCGGCGGGATTGAGGCAGGTTGCGGAGCTGAATTTTATCTTCACCGACGGCTATTCACTGCGCGGATACGTTTTTTTCGCCTCGGCGCATAGCGGTGAACCGCATGCGACCGGCGAGGCTGATCCTTTCTGGTGCCCGGTGAATGAAATCCCGTATGAACGGATGTGGGCCGATGACGCGGTCTGGCTCCCGCGGGTGCTCCATGGAGAAAAAGTGCTGGGACGGTTTATCTTTGAGGGCGACCGCATGCTCAGCCGCCTGATTCTGCCGCTCGATCTAGAGACCGGCGTGGAAATGTGAAAAACGGTTTTTCTATTGCAAAGCGTTTCCCGGTTCGGTACAATGTAAGTATCGGGAGTGCCATCCGGTTTATTTCTTCAAAGCGGCCGCACGGGATGGCCGCGGGGCGTGGTGATGTCAACCGCCATATTGACTGATGTAGCCAGCACGTTTGTCTATGCCGTTATCGGCATGGCGCTGATGGTAATCGTGATCGAGGCGCTGCGAATCCGGCAGGGACTGCGGTTCAAGCTGTTTGCCCTTTATTTTTGCGTACTTGCGCTCAACGAGGTTCTGTTCGACTCCATCGGCGTGCGATATTATTATCCGCATGTCGTGTGCGGATGCGTAATAATTACCCTCTCGTCGATACTGCTCACGGAAATACCGGCGGTCAGAATCAGAACCATGCCGCTTTATTTTTGGGGGCTTTTGGCCATGGGGATTGTGCTGGTGTTTACCGGTGCGGTTTACATACAGCGGCTGGCCGCGGGGGTCGAGCCTCTCATGCTGCCGCTCGCAACCGCGAACGTTTTCGTGTGTGCGCTTTTAAACGGCATTTTCATTCACCGGCGTTTCGGCGAGGAATCATACGGCTATCTGACGATTCTGGTATTCTGGCTTTTTCATAATTTCGGGTTTGCCGATCCCGACATGTTTGTCAACAGGGTTTTCGCCTTTTTCTTTTTTGGCAGCCTTACGCTCGCCATTGCGCGCAGGTCGATTCGGCAGCATCGCAGCCTTGTGCAGCAGAACGCGATGCATGTCAAAGCGCGCGATATCGTGTCGCAGATGCTGCATGAGATGTCGACGACGGTGAAAGATTTGTCGTCTATCGACGAGACGCTGCGGTGCGTGCTGGAGACAACAACGCAGACCGTGCGCGCCGATGGTGCCGCGGTGTTTCTGATGGACCTGCGGGTCGGTACCGAGCCGTATCTGACGTTTGCGAAGGCGGTGGGGAATTTCTGGCCCGTGCACGAGAGCAGCGATGTCGTTTTTACAAAGAGGAAATATGCGGAGCATGCTCTGGAGGAGTCGGCATTCAGGCTTGGTGAGGGGATTGTGGGAACGGTGGCGAAATACCGTACCCACGCCGTGCTCGATCTGGCTTTTCACGAGACGGAAATGGCGCGGCTGGGAATCAACACCCGCGCTATCAAAAAAATCATGGCGGTGCCCTTTCTCATCAAGGACCAGGTGCTGGGTGTTCTTGTCGTGCAGAACAAGCAGGACGATGCGCCGTTTAACGCAAACGACCTGCACCTGATTCAGGCGCTGGCCGACCAGGCGGCAGTTTCCATCAACAGCTTCAGAATATATGCTCAGCTTGCCGAGACCGAGAAAATGCGTCAGGAGATGCAAATCGCGGCCCGTATCCAGGCACAGCTGCTTCCCGCCACCGTGCCGGCTGTAAAAAACCTGGGGATATCGGCGTTTATGCGGCCTGCCAAAGAGGTTGGGGGGGATTATTATGACTTCATACCGTATGACGGCGACCACCTGGGGATTGTTATCGGTGACGTGTCGGGCAAGGGGCTCCCCGCGGGCATGATCATGATTATCGCAAATGCAATAATCAAAATTGTCGCTGGCAAGACATTCGATACGAAGCGGATAATGACGGATTTTTCACGCGAAATGTTCTGCAAGGTGCGGCCAGGAAGTTTCATGACGGTGAATTATCTCGTGTGGGACGGCGCCGAACGGATTTTGCGGTATACCGGCGCGGGTCATGAACATATTATCTGGTATCACGGAGCAACAAAGACAATCGACTGCATAAAAGCCGGCGGCGTCGCGGTGGGCCTTATCGAACAGGTTGACGGCTATATCGCGCAAAAAGAGATCCGGACACAGCCGGGCGATATGATCGTGCTGTATACCGATGGAGTTACCGAAGCGCTTCATTATACAGGAGAACGCTATACGCTCAAAAGACTGGTGGAATCGGTTAAAAACAACGCCTCGCGCGTTGAGCACCAACAGGTTCATAAAGGCCTTCTTGATGACCTGTTCGCGTTTATGGGCGACTATGAACAATACGATGATATAACGCTCATTGTCATGCAGGTCATGTAAAGATTGAGCTCAACAGTCCAATGGGTCGCCCATATTTTTTCCGCCCCTCCCTTCCGCGATGATACTCTCAAATTATGGCGCATCGCGTGTTTTCATGGGTCATACATCATGGCGCTGTTTTTCGGTGTCTTCCGTGTGTTCCGTGGGTATGTTCTGCATCTGCGCACATCTGCGGATGAATACAAAAGTATCCGCAGATGACACAGATGAACGCAGATACAAAGGCAACCACGCGAGCGACATACAT
>Ga0129299_1000889_pt1 | contig 19883 bp, 7 predicted proteins | sample ConPoolayeCmetaG_FD_94477 | JGI IMG/M metagenome (GOLD analysis project Ga0129299, IMG submission 94477) | Hot spring microbial mat communities from California, USA to study Microbial Dark Matter (Phase II) - Cone Pool mat layer C metaG ...
GCGGTGCAGGAAGACTCTTCGATGCGGCGAGGGCCGCGGCAGCGCGCGCGGCGGAATTTGTCATGGCCGCAGGCAGGATATTAGGCGCGGAAAAGATCTTTTCGAATCCGGCGAGCCTGGCATACGAGCCTGCGGCGTCCTCATAGGCCCTTGCCGCGGCCGAAAACCTTTCGGCAACTCCGGCGGCGTACTCGATCAGGGGACGCCTCGAAGCCAGAGACGGCCACCATTGCAATTCCTCGGCCGTGGAGTGCAGGGCCGCGCGCAAAGCGTCAGCCTGCGCGCGGACGGCTGCCAGATCTTCGCACGATGCGAACTCATTTCCGCGTTGTATGCGGGCCGCTGTTCTTTGGAGTTCCTCGAGCGCGGCGGCCATCCTGGACTTTCTGGCATTGACCCATCGTTCGCCGCGTTCGGCCGGAAAGGCTGGCGGACCCGGATCGCGGCGCATTGCGGAAACGTCGAGCCTTTCGACCGACGCCCACAGCTCGACGAACAGAGCCGGAAACTCCCGCGCGAGGGCTGCGCGTTTCGAGGCGAGCGCCGCCACCTCGGCGCAGCGGTCCAACTCTTCCGAAATGTCAGCGTAGACGGACGCATCACCGGCCAGAGCGCCCTCGCGCACAAACCGGGCAAGCAGCCTCAGCCTCTGCGACAGACCGTTCCTGTCAGTTTCGAGAATTGCAGCTCCGGCGCCGGCGGTCATGGCCATGAGCGCCGACAGGCGCGGATCCCATTCCGCCCCGGGCCATGCGAGCAGCTTCAGGGTTTCTTCGTGCAGGGTCTGCATTTTTCGGGCTGCTGCCGCAATCTTGAACACGGCCGCCTTTCCGCGCTTCTGGAGGTCCGGCCGAGAATCCTGTTTCGCGGCCCAGGCCGGCAGTACAACCCATGGATCGCCCTCCAGAGCCTGATGCGGAGCGTCCCGGGCCGCTCTCGAAAGATCGGACACGCTTCTGTCAGCCTCTTCGAGAAGATCGGCGCACGAGTCGGCGAAATGGGCGGCGCGCAGGAGGGAGGCGCGGAGCGAGATTTCGTCCTTGACCGCAAGAAGGAGTTCCGCGCGCGAGGCGGTTTTTGCGGCCAGTTTCGCGCGCTGCGCGACGACGCCGGCGCCGAGCGGAGCTGGATCTGCGTCAGGGGGCATGGCCTTGAGTTTTTCAGCCGCTGCCCGATAGACGCCGGCGCCCTCGAGCGCGGCCAGACCCTGGAGCCACGCAGAGGCCTGTCTGTGAAAATAATAGGGATAGTCCCTGTGGCAGAAACCGAAGGGAATGCCCTCCCTGCCCCAGCAGGTCGAGTGGGTGTACAGAAGGCTGTCCGCGCTGTCGCGCGCCGCTCTGAATGATTCGGCGCTTGTTGCCTTCAGATTCGACAATGCGCTCAGGGCATTTCGGAAACCGGCGAGCGCGTTTGCCGAAGGCGGAGTCTCCAGATCGCCCGGCAGGAACATGAAATTGTCGGGAGCGTGATCCCACGACCACTTCCATCCGCCCGTCAGTCTGGGAAGCAGGGTCTCGACGGCGCTGCTGGAAAACGTGAGTGTTATCGGACTGGTTTTTGCTGTCTGCCCCTTCAGATCGCGGACCACAACGGCGAATTCTAGAAAACCGTTCCTGTAGCGGCTGAGGTCCAGGACATGGGCCTGTTCATCTTCGCGTCTGGGCTCATTGTCGGGGGTGGGCCTGACAGGCAGGGCCGCAAATGCGAATTCCGTCGCCTGCGGGTCAGACCGGATTTCCATGCCGACCTCGGCCACGCCGAAATCGTCCGCATACCGGTAGGAGAATGCGTATATGTCGTCCGCTGCGAAATGTCTCTTCTCGGGAACTGATGAAAACTCCACGGTGGGCGGCGCGTCCTCGACGGCCTGCACGAAAAGAGGCTCATCGTAAATGTTCTCTATCGGCTGTCCCTCGAATCTGGCCCGGGCCGTCACCAGCCTGAGCGAGAGTTTTCTTGCCTCCCGGAACGATTCATCGACCGCAAAATCGCAGGACCAGACCTCCTGTGTCGCCCCGCCCTGTTCGCCGCGCCTGGCTGTCCTGCGCTGAAGTTTGATGTCCTGCGCTTCGCCGATCCTCACGAATGATCTGGCCGGGTCAAGGTCCGGTCCGTACGGCGTTTCGAACTCGATGTACACCCTCGATCCGGCCAGAGCCTGCACGCGGCTTTCGCGGATGCTGCGGGACTCGTCCCTGAGCACGGTTCGCGTCTCTTTTCGGCCGTACTGGGGCGGCGGTTTCTGCCAGGCAACAATGAACACCGGAGTCGGGCGGGGAACCACGCAGACCGAGTACCGGGGGCTGAACTGACGCCCCAGCCTGATCTGGAAATCGAACGGGGCAGAGACTCTGCCGAGGGAAACCCTCGCCTCGCCGCCTTCGACGCGATACTTCAGCGGAACCGCCCTGTCGGTTTCCAGCCGGACGCATGACGCTCCTTCGATTGAACGCGGCCCGCTGCGGTCGGCCGCGGAGAAACAGAGATCCAGCCCGTCCCCTGCAAGCAGCGAAAAGCTCCTGTTGTGAACCGCCAGCGGATTGTAGCCCGCGAGACGGTCGGCGAGCTCAGGTCTGATGTCGGTGAAATTACGGATCCACCCGCCCTTTTCGAGCCTCTCCCTGAGAAAGTAAACTCTGGGCCTCCGCGAGGCCGGCGCTTCGGTTTGCCCCGGACCGACGCAGGACTCCGCGCAAAGCGGAAACTTGAGCGAGCCGACCGATCCGTAATCCGAGAAGGGATGCGCCAGCCGCCTTGCGGCTGTGTGCATGTCCGGATGGAAAATGCGGCATATGCCCAGCAGACCCGCAAGAGCCAGCGAAACTCCGATCAGCGCGCACAGGCGCCTGCGTTCGCGCGGCATGTCCGGAAGCGGAGCCGCCTCGAAACGCCGCGCACGGTCTATCGTGCGCCTGACCATTTCCGGCACCAGGACCGTGTCGCCGGCCTCGAGTCGCTGCGCCAGGTTCAGGGCGGCCCGCATGTCGTCGTGCTCGTCGTCCAGCAAACGCAACTCGCCCGCCGACACGCTCCTTCTCAGGGCGGTCCACAGAGCGGCGGCCGCGCAGACCGCCGGAAAGGCCGCAATGAAAGAAGCAGCCGCAACACGAATCAGGCGCGGCAGACCGAATGCGCTGTCGGCCGCCAGCTCGATCAGCGCAACGGCCTGCGCTCCGGCAATGCCAGAAACAGCGATGCCAAGAGCGGCCAGCAGATTCCTCCTCGCCACGAATCTGAGGATGCGCCTCTCCACGGCCTCCGGCACGCGCAGAGCTCTGTTTTCATCGCTCGTCATGTCAGCCAAAATCCGGGGCAAAGAATCGGTTCATACAGCCAATCCGCCATGTTTGCGTATGACGAAATCCGCGGCGGCCATCAGGACAAACATGGCTGCGACCGCATTCCGCCAATCCTGGAAACGGACCACGCGGGTCTCGACGATCTGCCTTTCGCGCAGCAGAGGAACATTCGCGCCGCGCGGAAACCGGCTTATTGGAACGAATACTCCGCCGGCTGCGTCGGCAAGCTCGCGCATGGTCTGCTCATCCGGCCCGGCGCCGCGCAGCTCCGCGGACAAAGGTTGCGATACCTCATGAACAACCGGCGGCAGGCCGTCAGGCGATATGGAATACGCCCCGCTCCTGCTGAAAACATGGGCAGCCCTGAAACACCCGCCGTCCCTGAGCATGTCAATGACGGCCGTCCTGCCTGACGCCGCATCCTCGACAACCGCCTTCATGCTTTCAGGGAAAGGTTGCGCCGGCCTGGCGATGAGCACGGAACGGGCTCCTGGCTCGCTCATGGCCGGATAGACACCCGCGCCAGGGCCCTCTTCAGGCAGGGCCCGCAGCAGCATGTCCTGCACGAGTCTTTCCACAAACCTGTCGAATGCCTCAGGCGCCCATTCCTTCATCCTCTGCCATCCGTCCAATCCGAGAAGGAGAACCCTGCCGCATCCGTGAAAATTCAAGGACGCCACCGCGCTGCCCGACGGATCGTGGCGCACAATGATGAAGTCTCCGCCCGGCACGCGACGCCACAGGGACGGGCCGGCCATGTCGCGCCACAGGTTCATGCTGCGCACTGCGTCCTCCGCCAGCCTGACCATGGGAAGGGCGCCCGCGTCCCGGTCGGGAGAGATTCCGGCCTGGGCCTCGAGAGTTGAATCCGAAGGCCAGGGCCAGCCGAAAGCGTGAGCAAGAGCCTTCGCGTATCCTGTCTCCGGGTCGCCGGCCAGCACAAGACCGACTCCCTTTTCTCTTACGGCGCCGGCTATTCCATCGGCGTCTTCGGCGGTGAATCCTGGAAACGGCCTGCCGACCAGAACGATGAGTTCGTATCGCGCCCATTCCTTCGCAGACCGCGGGAGGAATTGACGGTTTTCTCCCCGCCTGCAATTGGCCGGGTTGCCGTATGTGATGAGGGGGTAAACAGCAGCGCCCCGGCCGCGCTGCGCGATGATCGAGATTGCAAACGGATCCGGCCGCTCGGCCACGAGCAGAACGGCAGGCTTTCTGTCAAAGACATGCACCGGCACGCGGCGCTCCGTTTTTGTCCCGCCCGCCGAAGCGGTGATTTTCAGAACGCGCCTGCCGGCCGCATCCCAGCGCACGGGCACTCTCCATATCTGAATGCCGGATTCCTGAGCAGGCAGTGTGCCGCGCCAGGGAAGATTGTTTCCTTTCTGCTCGGTTGATTTCGGCCGCCTGTGTTCGGTCTGCCGCTCCTGAGCCGGCGGATCGCCCGAGCCTGAGCCGGCCTCGGCCTCCAGCAGCAGTTCGACCGGCATGCCGGCGGCGCGATCCGTCCGTATTTCGACAACAACTTCTGCCGGGTCCCGCAGAACGCCGAAGAGTGGACAGCGGATATCGGCTATTTCCAGCGCGGTTCGTTCGGACCGTCCGCCGGTTCCCACAATGACAAGAGGCACGCCCCTCCGGCGATAGACTTCGAGCCTCCCTGAGTCATAGGCCAGGTTCTGGCAGCCGTCGGTGAAGAGAACAACGCCGTTGATCAATTCCAGGGGCCTCTCATCGAGCCATGAGGACAGAGGCGACACCAGGTCGGTGAAGGCGACCGCCTCCGAAGCGTCCAGCGGCGCGTTAGACTTCCGCGCGAGATTCAGAATCTCCGCTTTTCTGAGCGCAGGCCAGGATGAGGCCGCCTTCCATGCCAGCTCGTATCTTGTCATGGCCGAGATTTGCGCAACATGCGCTTCGGCCGTGACGCCTTGTTCCACGCCTTTCGATGCGGCTGACTCAAGGGAGTCGAGCGCCCGAACCGCGCGCTCGCAGGAGTCCGCGAGCCTGCGCCATTCTGCGGCATCGCCACGCCGTTCCGGCGCCGACAGAAGCGTCAATGCTCCGCCTCCGACCGCGGCTGTTTCCCGCGCGGCTTGCTCCGCCGCGCGCCGGCAGTCTTCACCGAGGCCCGGCGATGTGGCCGTCTGTTCGATTCTTTGAGATGCGTTTCTGAGCGCTTCGGCTGCGGCGCGGATTGCTGTGATCTCCCCTGCGCCTGCGGAAATGCCCGTTTCGAGGTCGCCCGCGGCCTTCAGCGCCGCGTTCCTGAGGTCTGCCGCGGCCTTTGCCGCGTGCCTGGCCCCTGATGCGGGGGCGCATTCGCCGGAAATGCGGCTCCCTTGCGCCAGTCCGATCAGGGTGGCGATGCCTTCTGCCTCCGCAGGGTCGGCAGGCGCGTCCCTGACGAACATGCTCGCGCTGTCGTCCACCATTACCACGGTTTTCCCGGGCTGGATCCGCACGCTGGTGAAAAGAGCGTTGGGCCGGGCCAGCAGAAGCGTCGCAAGGAGCGCCAGGGCTGGACGCGTGATCCAGAGCAGCCGCAACAGGGGCGCGCGCCGCCGGCGCAGTTCGCGGGTCAGGCAGAAAGCCAGCATCGCTAACGCAGCCAGACCCAGCGCGTAAGCCGCCAGCGCCGGCATGGGACCGTCATGGAAAATTTGCCATTCTTTCATCCGAACCACAGCCTTGTGAGGACCGCGTCTGCAGCGAGTGCCCCCAGAACTGCAAGCGCGAGATATCCGTCCAGACGCAGGCCGGCCATCGGCTCCTTGCCCAGAGCCGGCCCCACCTCATTCCATGTCTGCGCCACTTTCAAGCCGAGGGCCTCTTCAAGAGCCGAGGTTTCCTCCTCGGAAAGGCCGCGCACATCCGACTCGGGCAGGGCTTCCCAAACGACGGCCCTGTCAACCTCCTGTCCATTGCGCATTACGCGGTATTCGCCTCTCTGCGCGGTTCCGTCGAAACGGAACAGCGGCTCGCCGGGCCCGGAGGGCGGCTCCGGATTGATCACTGCGCCATCGGGCGCGACGACGGCATGTGACGCATTTGTCGGCCCCTTGAATATCAGCGGCTCGCCGGGCGCAAGGTTTCTGTTGAATTGGCCGAACCCGGCCAGATGGGAAATCATGCCCTGCAGCAGGTTCACATAAACGTTGCGGACCGGCAGAGTGTTCCACATGCCGCCGAGAGTGGACGTCCAGAGGAGAACAGCGCCCCGGCCGAACCGCTTCTCCACAAGAAGCGGTTCGCCGTTGCCAAGCGAGATCAGTCCGTTGGTCGTGCCGGCCAGCCGCATGTAATTGTAAATCCTGGCGTGTTCTATGTCGCTCTGGGATTCATCAAGGCAGCGGCGCAGGAACGGGCTCTCGAATGTTTTTTCGATGCGCTGGTGAGCCGCGTCGTATTCCCAGTCCGGCCGGCTGCGCTGGATGGGCGCGTATGTGTCTGCCAGCGGCAGCGGCACAAGCGAGCGGAATGTTTCGTTGAAATCCTCCGGAATAACGCTGTCGCCCATGCCGAGCAGCGCTCCGCCGCCGCGGCGCACGAAGTTTTCCAGGGCCTCCTGCGCGGAGGGATCGAGACGGCAGACGCCGTCTGCCACCACGACATCGGCTTCCCCGATCATGGCCGGCGAAATGTCCGTGTCCGTTGCTCTTCTGACCTGGAACGCCGGATGGAGTTTTGCGGCCGGTGCGCCCGCTCCGGCCTGAGCCTGTGAATACCCGATGCGGCCCGTCTCAGGATCCCGGGCCAGCACTGCGCTCCCGCCGCTCACGCCCGATCCTGGCCGGTCTGCCGAAGGCCTTTCCGCGGCCAGAAGGGCAAGCTCCACATAGCGGCTGTCGCGCCACAGGGTCCTGGGCACTGAATCCTCGTCAGCCGGAACCACCAGAAGGACATTCAGCTTCGGTTTGACCGGCAGTATCCACTGCCGCGAGTTGTCGAAGGGGTATGATTCGTCAACTGCTTCCGCTTTGAGTTCCAGCCTGCCTTCGACGTCAGGCGGAGGAGAGAACGCCAGGTCAAGGGTCTGTTGCTCGCCGGGCTTGATTTCAATCGGCATCCGCCGGTTCTCGAGGATTTTGCCGGCGTGAAGCACTTGAAAGACGAGGGAGGACGATGCGGATTGCCGGCCGTAGTTACGGAGGGAGAGATACAGGTGGCAGACCCAGCCCGGAAGCGGCGCGCCGGAGCTCAATTCGCCCCCCGCGATGGCGATGTTCGGCTTTTCGGCCGCCCTGTCCCGGATTTCGTAAGCGACTGTTTTGACGCCCATGGCCTGCAGTTCGCGTTTCAGAGGGCGGAATTCGTCAAGGCGTGGCAGGTCCTTGCCTGACAGGTCGCCGAGCCAGATCAGATGGCGGTTGCGGGCGGAAACCGCGTTGAAGCGTTCCGCGGCGGTCTGAAGCGCGTCCGCCACGGCGGCGGGAAGCTCCTGCAGTTCCAGTTCGGCGCAATGCCTGCCGATCCAGTCGTCCGGAATCGGGCACGGCGGCGAGAGCATGGCCGGCCGACTGCCCGGCGCCGAGGCCAGGAGAACGATGTCGCAATGGTCTCCATGCCTGAGTCTTTTCAGGAGCATGGCCAGCCGGGACCGCATTTCGTCCTCGCGGGAGCCGGTTCCGTGCCTGAGAATCATGCTTCGGGTGTTGTCGAGAAGCACGATCTGGTGGAGAGTTCCCTCGCCGTGGGGCAGCGCGCCGGCAGGAGGCGGACGAACCCACACCAGTCCGGCAAGGGACAGGACCGCCGATGCGATGGCCAGGGAGCGAAGCGCCATGATGACAACCGCCTGCCAGAGCTTTTTTCTGCCTTCCTGCCTGATGGTCTGGCGGAGGATGAGGTTGGCGGACCAGTTCATGACCGTCCGTCTGCGGCGGTAAAGCCAGTAGATCAGCGGCGGCAGCGCTGCCGCCGACAGCCACCAGACGAACGTCCCTGGACCGGTTGCGCTTATCATCACAGCAGAAGGGCGCTGCGGCGCCGCAGAAAGGCTCCGATCGCCTTGTATTCATCCTCTCCGGCGACCAGCCGGGCGTAGCCTATCGCCCGGCGCGCGCAGATGTCGCGCACGGCGTCGCAGTGCGCCGCAAAACGCCTGGCATAGGCCTCGCCGACCAGAAGAGGATCAACCGTTTCGGAAGAGCCATCCTCCATGTCCACGAATCTGGTGACGGTCGAGGAAGCCATCGAGCGTTCCTCCGGATGCACGACGTGCAGGACAATGACATCGCATGAAAGGGACCTGAAAGCGCTCAAACCTCTGCCGATTTCCTCAGGTTCTCCGATAAAGTCCGAAATGACAACCACGAGCCCCCTCCGTGAAATTCGCGACTGGATCTGCCTGAGAGAGCCTGACCAGTCGGCTGTCCCCTCCGGTTCGCATGCGACAAGCCTTTCGTAAACAGCGATCAAATGCCTGCGGCCGGACATGGGCTCGCAATGATGAAGAAGACGGTCGGAGAAAAGGGAGAGGCCGAAGGAATCGTTCTGGAGCAGCACCAGGTACAGTATCACGGCCGCGGCGCGGACCGCGCAGGTGTGCTTGCTGATGCTGCATCCGGCGAAAGACATGGACGCGGAAACGTCAACGGCAAGGTACAGGTCGAGATTGGTGGTCTCCTCGTACTCCCTGACCACGTATCTGTTTGTTCTGGCCCAGACCTTCCAGTCCAGATACTTGAGATTGTCGCCGGGATAGTACTGGCGATGCTGCAGAAAATCAGTGGAGAAGGCCCTGAGGACCGACCTGTTGTCTCCCGGACGTCTTCCCTCGACCCTGCTCCTTGCGAAGAGCATGAGATCGCGAACATGGGCTGCGACTTCCGCAGACACCATGTCCGTAAGCGCCGCACATTTCATCCCGGATTCTGTTTTCGATGGCTGCCCGGCCTGCATGGCATGTTTCCTGTGTCCGGTCGTTCAACCCGCGCCGCGCCTGAAAGCCCTGTTTTCCTCGCAGGTCTTGCGATCAGGCCATTTATCAAACGCAAAATCCGCAGTGAGAACCATGACGTTCAATCGCCCCGCGAGACGGATTCAAGTATCCGGTCAATGATCCAGTCCGAGGCCACTCCGTCGGCCTCCGCGTTGAAATTGACGATGATGCGGTGGCGCAGAACCGGGTGCGCGACCGCGCGGACATCGGCCTCCGAGATGTGGGGGCGTCCGTCCATGAAAGCGCGCGCTTTGGCGCCGAGGATCAGGTACTGGCCGGCCCGAGGGCCGGCGCCCCATTCGACGTAGCGGCGGACAAAATCCGGGACCGCGTCTTTTCCCTCGCCGCCGCGGTCGAGCCGGGACCTGCGCGCGATGCGGACCGCATATTCGCAGACATGGTCGGGACAGGACACGTCCCTCGTGAATCGTTGCAGGGCCAGGATTTCCGCCGCCCTCAGGACGATCTTCAGGTCCGCGCTGAGGTTGCCGGTTGTCCGCCTCATGACCTCCATCTCCTCCGCGTGATCCGGATAGACGACATTCAGGAAAAACATGAAACGGTCCTGCTGCGCTTCCGGGAGATTGTACGTGCCTTCCTGTTCGATCGGATTCTGGGTGGCGAGGACGAAGAATGGTTCCGGAAGCGGATAACTGGCGCGGCCCACGGTGACCCTGTGCTCCTGCATTGCTTCGAGCAGGGCCGCCTGGGTCTTGGGCGGGGTGCGGTTGATCTCGTCCGCCAGCACCATGTTGGCGAACAGCGGCCCTTCCATGAACACGAACCGGCGCGAGCCGTCGGGCTGTTCGGATATGATATCCGAGCCGGTTATGTCGCTCGGCAGCAGATCCGGGGTGAACTGTATGCGTTTGAACGAAAGGTCGAGCACCTTGGAAAGCGTGCTCACCAGCAGGGTCTTTGCCAGGCCCGGAACGCCCATCATGAGGCAGTGTCCGCCGGTGGCTATGGCCATGAGGACCTGTTCGATGATCTGCTCCTGGCCCACGATGACCTTGCCGACTTCTGCCTTCACCTGCCGCACCTTTTCGACGAGCATGTCGCGCTCAACCGGATCGTTGCGCTGATTTTCCTCCATGATCGCAGCCCTCCCTCATTAGACAGCCGGCGCCCTGCTCCGGGCGCCGCGGCGGCAGGCTCTACAGCTCGCCCGCCGCGTACATCAGAGCGTTGGCCACCAACTGCGGCCACTGGTCCCATTCCCAGTACGGAACCGCGCCCTGCGGACACCTGGAAGGATCTCCGAAGGGCGAGTTCAGGAACGCCAGGACCCTTCCGGGACGCCGGTCAGCGCCGGTTCCCGGAGCGTTTTCGAACTCCAGCTCGACCAGGAACGGATGCGTCCCGTCCGGCGCGCGGACTTCCATGAGAACGTGCGGCCGCGCGCCGGCTGGAAGTTCGTCGCGCCGCGGCAGAAGGAGCGAGGAAAGCGCCTCCCTGCGCTCCTCGGGAAGGAGAATGGCGTTCCCGCGCTTCACGAAAACGCCCTCCCCCTCGATGGCGGCCCTGAGAAGAGCGGCGACCTGCTCCTGCTGCTCCCGTTCGAGCGCGTCAACGCGGACGACGCTGACCCTGGAGAACGCGGCTTCCATCCAGGATGAGATCTGCTCGCGTTCCTCGTCGTCCAGGTCCGCGAACGCCGAACGCAACTCGAACTTCTGGTCTTCGGTGACGCTTTCGATCCTGGTTTCGTCGAACACTCCTCCGCTGACAGTTCCCGGCGGGAAGGATTTGAACACCGAGGCGCAGGCGGAATCGAACCGCGCCCGCAGGTCCTCGCTCATGCCCTGATAGATGGAGCGCATGAGGGAATTCCTGTCGGTGATTCTGGCAGGGGGCAGCGAGGAAACCGCGGCCCGCTCCGCCTCGGGAAGGGAGTCGGTCTGCAGACCGAACGTTTCTCCGGGATCGCGGATGAACGGTTTGAGCGTCTGCTTCTTCAGCCGGAGTTTGTGCCAGGAGAGGGCCACAGGCATCCGGGACAGGTTGATTGCCGGAGCGTTAGCCCCGTTTCCCTTGAAAATGGGGTGGTTCGGCTCGGTGGCAGCGATTTGAGCCACGGCGCCGTCCCGTCTGAGCTCGATCGATGGGCTTTCGTAAACGACCGGGTCGAACGCATTGAGGGGATGACCTTCCGGAGCGCTGACCGCGTACGCGGACTCGCCGCCGAACATGACATAACCGCCGCCCTGAGCTATGTAGGAGGCCAGAATGGATTGTCCGACGAGCCTGGTGATGTCGGTCTGGGCATTGCAGTTGATCAGAGCCCTGTAGCCGAACAGCCTCCTGAAATCGTAGGGAAACTCCGTGAGTCCAAGCTTGTTGCACTGAAAGCCGGGAGTGTAGCCCAGGTCTTCTTTCTGGACGGCAAGCTTCCGTCCGTCGCGCGCCACGGTCCGCTCGAACGCCTCCGGCAGTCTGTAATGCCGGCCGTGCGGTCCCATCACCGCGAACAGGCGGAAGCTGCCTCTGTCCGGCCGCAGATCAGGCGCCGGCGCCGGTATCCAGGGGCGGGCCTCCACGCGGTCCAGAAGCGCGAGCGGCTCTCCGCCCTGAAGGTGTTCGTTCTTTCCTGTTGGATACGCTCCCAGGTGGAAATACTGAAACTTCACCACGCGCATCCTTATCCTGCCGTCGGGATCAACCACCTCCACGCGGGCGGCGATGTCGAATTTCAGGGGGGTTTTCTCGTCCAGCGGTATGCCGTCCGGCCGCTTCACCAGCCCCGCGGCGTGCCTGGGCGCCTCGATGCGCAGATTGCGCACTGACGGCATCGGCTCGAGCATGCGCACGGAGGCGGGTCTGCGCTCGTGAAGGCCGTAGGTGGCCGTGGTGTCGAAGGTTATGGATCGGACGACTCTGTACGACGGGCACACGGCGAAATCCAGTTCGAAGGCTCCCGCGTTCGGGCCTTCGAGCACGTTGCGGCCGGTCAACTGCACGATCATGTGGGGGTCGGCGAAATGGACCTTCTGCAGGCCTATCACGGGCAGGATGTAGATTCTCGTGCGGAGGGGGCGGTCCCTGGTTATGAGCATATTGTCGCCGAACCACTCGACGGTCGAGTTTCCGCAGTTGTACAGGCATTGCACATAGGCCGGATCCATGAGGAACACAAGCCCCTCGCGCGTTCGCGGCGAGGTCTGAGCGCTCCATCCCTCGGCTATGTAGGGAGCGTAGACATAGTCTCCGCACACGGTCTGGCCGCGCGGGGTTTGTTCGGCAATTCCGAGTATGTGCGGCCGCTGGCACTCCTGATCCAGTTCGTCGGTGAAGATGCACATGTTGTGCATCCAGAACTGGGGCATCTTGGCGTTGCCTTTCCTGTCTTTTTCCATGTCTATGCTCAGAGTGACGTCGCACATGAAATACGGCTTGCCGACCGGCATCCGCACCGTACGCTCGATCCTGATGTTGCTCAAGAGCTCGCTCTTCACGCCGCTGTTGACAGCCTGAAGCCAGCCTTCGCTCGTGGTCCAGAACTTGACCGCAAGCTCGTCGGGGCCCTGGCTGAGTATCCGGTAATCAAACCACTTGCGCCTGAACTCGCTGTAGCGCCAGTCCTGCTCCCAGAAGTTGTCCTGCAGCAGCCCCTGCCCTCCCAGCAGGAATTTGACCGTCTGCCGGGAGAGAATGTCGTTTCCCGTGGGTTTGAATATGAAACCCGAGACGCACGCCTGGTAGGCGGGCAGGATCGTCATGCGGATGGATTCCGTGTCCATCACGACAGCGACGTCGCCGTCATCGTCGGTGGTGATCTGAAGGGAAGACCTCTGGTCTTCCTGCGCCGCCGCGGCCAGCGCAAACGCCGCCGCAATGAGTGCAAGCCGTCCGCTTCTCATTTGCGCGCCCTGAAATCGAGGACGGCAACCTTGAAAAGGCCCAGGCCGTCCAGTTTGAATGCCACCTTTCCCTCCTTCACCGCCGCGTCAACGCGGACGGCGGCCGTTGCCGGCTCGCAGGTCAGCACCCATGTTTCCGGCGTCGCGCCTTCGAAGCCCTCGGGAGGCCGGACCGAGACGGCCACGGGACCGTCGAGCCTCGCGGGAACCTCGCTGAACCTGTTCTGAGTCTCCATGAGACGCTGGCGGGGATGCCGATTGACCACCGGCACGACAACCTGTACACGGCCGTCATCGAGTTTGCGCCAGGTCGTGATCTCCCCCGCCCACACCCATGGCGCGTCAACAGTCACCGCTTCCTCGGCGCCGGGGTACGGCTGCCATGCCGGGTCGAGGAAGTACTCCCCGAAACGAGTGAAGAAGCAGGCGGGTCCGTCGTCGGACCATGGGGAGGGCGAAATCGCGCCGACGTATGTCGCGCCGCAGAGATACGGAAGGACCGTGTAATAGATGTAGTCCACGTTGAAATACGGAGAGCCGTCCCGCTCCGGCGAGAACGTCCAGAGGTTCCCGCCGCGCTTCTTCATGACCATGGATTCCTTGAAGCAGATTCGCAGATACCGCTCCACTTTGTTTCTCGTGTCGCCGAAAATGTAGGCGGACATCCATCCCTCGTCCATGTAGGCGCCGTGATCCTTCATGAACTCCACGAACTGCGGATAATCGGCCGTGTCCGGAGGATCCTGCTCGAGGTTGATGAGCGTTCCGCCGTAGCCGTCGCTGTCGCCGTTGTTGCCGTAAACCCAGCCCGGCTTGACCTGCCACATTCGCTTCTTCAGTTCGGCAAAAAGTCTGGCTCCGAGCTCCTTGCACGCGGCCGGCGTGTCAACCGGCTCGCCCGTTTCAGGGTGCGGCAGAGATCTGCCGAGAAAATCCTTCGGAAAGACCGACAGCGGCCCGCCGTCCCACCTGGTGCCGTCCCAGTCAACCAGCAAATGGTAGGTCACCATTTCCTCAACCAGATGTTCGAACAGTTCGCGGCAGCCGTGGTTGACGGGCTGTTCCAGATGCAACAGCGGATAGTTGCTGGAAATGCCATCCAGGGATTCCCCCGCATAATAACGCTCCCTGTACAGTTTCTCCGTCATTGTCCAGTTGTCGTTCATCTGCTCGGTCCACGTCAGGCGCGAAGGCCACCATTCGGGATGTTTCAGATACCATCGGTAAGCCGGCGCTCCGGTGCACAGAGGCGAGAGATAGTGCGTGTAGCCGACTCCGAGCTTGTGATTGCCACAAGCGCCTGCCCTGAGATGCGGAATGTGGCATACGGCTCCGTCGCTCATTCCGCTTGGAACCGGCGCCAGAACGTCATCAGGCAGAACGCCCACGCTGTCCCCGGGCGTGATCCCGAACGTCTCGACGTTGTTATTGTACGTCTTGGGGCCGCGATACACGTCGTATCCGAGCGCTCCATCGGCTATGTAAACCGAAAAGCAATTCGGATGAACGGTGAACACGTCGCACGCCCGCGTCACGGCCCCGCCGGCCGAGAGTTCCATTCGAACCTCCCGGCCGAACGACGCCTCGTTGGTGGACGATGTCCATGGCACGACGACTCTGGCAAAGGACCGGGGCGGGAGGCGCACCTCGCGCTCGTCTATCGTTCTGGCATCATTGAATGCCGCCACGACACTCGTCTTCAGCCGGCCCGTCTGCTCCGCGCCGGTCCGGTTGTGGATCCATGCCATGAAATTGTTGTCCCAGCCCGGCTTGATCCAGTTCTTCTGGACGAGCGCCTGGCGCAGGGTCAGCGGCGGTTCCTCGATGCCTTCCACAGTGATGCTGTCCACGAAGAGCGAATCGAGCGACGCGTCAGGCCCGCCCAGGCTCTGGCGCAGGCCGCTGCCGGTTCTCGTCGCATGTCTTCTGGCCTGATGAAGCCGCAGCGAAACGTCAAAAGTCCCGCAGGTCCTGTACAACGCCAGGGCCCAATCCGCCGCGACCTGCTCGGCCGGCCGGTCGGCCCTTTCGAACATTCGGCGGACAAGCCGGTCGAGAGACGTCTCCCCCGCCATCTCCCAGCCCTTGAGCCTTGTTTCGTTGTAATGATCGAGGTCGCGGCACAGCCCCCATCCACCTCTACGCGAAGGAAGCGCGTATTCCAGCATGAAATCCGGCGGCTCCCGCACCTCCACGTCGAACGACAGCTTGTGATAGTTCTCCGTGTCGGGCCACTGGTAGGAATAGAAGCGTTTCTCGATGCCGGCGGCCGACAACACGATGGGCGTGCCGATGCATTGGGGCACGCCCTGCAGTCTGGCCAGAAGCGTCACGCGATAGCGTCCGAAATCAACGGTCGGGATCGCGTCAACGGCCTTCCGCCATTGCGCCAGAGCGTCCTGAGTCTCGGCAATCAGCGGCCGGCCGGATTCGGCCTTTTTCCACGCTTCGAGAAACCTGGCGGTGTTCTGATCGGGACTCGGGGTCGAAGCGAGGCTCTTCATCAGGTCCGATATTTCGCGAGCGGCTGATACAAGCCATGTTTCGGGGTCGGCGATGCCCGCGTCGGCCTTCTCTTCCGCCGACAGCCTGGACTCGAGCGCGGCTTTGAGCATGAGCGGGTCCTTTGCCAGGGACGCAGGGTCCGGAGATCCCTGCGTCGCGTTCCCGAGGCCGGGCGCATTAAGCGAGGCAAGCGCGTTGCTCACCACGCGCTCGATCATGGCGGAGTTTTTTTCGATGCGCTGCTGCTCGTACCTGACATCGGCTCTGGCTTCGTATTCCTCGATTTTCAGGATGTCCCTGCGGCGGACATCAGGGTCGCCGCGCGGCTCGCTGCGTCCGCCCAGTCTGGACTCCAGGTCCGACAGCTCGGCAGCAAGCGTTTTCTGCCGCGCGGCGGCCAGGTCGAGGCGCTTGCGCGAATCCTCGGCCTCCTTTTGCCATGCCGGAATCTTTTCGATGGCGGCCAGGAGGCCGCGCAAGTGCCGGATCGCGCCTTCGCGCGTAACCTTGTGGCGCCGCATCTTCAGATATTCGTTGTGTTCCGACAGGAGGCGCGCGAGAGGCGCGCGGGGCCGGGCGTTGGTGTCCGCCATGGCCGAGAACCATCCAATCTTCGCAATGAGCCCGTTCAGAACCGCGGTTTCGTACAATTGCGCGATCCTGTTGTCATGAGCCTCCGAACCTCTGCGGTAGATCGTCCGGTCCGCGACGTCAGGCTCGCGAAAGATCATTTCCCTCGGCGTGCCCGCCGCCCATCCCGTGTAAGTCCGGTTCAGGAAATTGGTTGAGCGCAGGGGCGGCTGCGCAGTGGTGAAGAGAAGAACGTCCTTTTCCCGCTGAACCGATCGGGGCACGGCAAATTCCACAACTTCGATCGGTTCGCCGTCCTCGTCCTCGACCTCCACTACCTGTCCGTATTCACCGACGGTTTTGCGGCCGTCAGAAGCAACAGCGTAGTCCTGTGGGTAGATTACGAACTTTTGGTCGGCTGCCGTGGCCGGGTTGAGCGCCAGGAGGAGCGCTGCCAAGATGGTTCCGGCGGTGTGAAAAGCGCTGTGTGGCGCATGGCGCGGGCAGGCAGGCTTGTTGCGCGATAAAAATGCCCTTGCGTATTCCAAAATCCGCCTCCGGGAGTCGGGCAGAAAACAGGATTATCTGTCAGCAATACCCGTGCCAAGTCTGAATGGATCGTCGCTTTTCCACATAAAAGCAAGCGTTGTTTGAGCACACTCCGCGGGTGCACATGGAGTCAAGTTCTGCGTTCCCTCATCAGAGAACTGCCCTCGCGCTGCATCTGCCTTGCTGCGAGGCGGCTCTTGCAGTATGGCTGCGCAGCGTCATTTTCCACACCCGGGTTCTGCGGCTTTCAAAAGAATGCAGGATCAGGGGTTGTGCAGCAGTGTATGCAGCAGGCAGATTTCCTGTGTATTTGTGGCGACGATCCGCAAACGCATTGCACATTCAAGCAGGGCTGTTTCTCAAATCGCCGGTGGTTGCGTAGAACGGCTGGCTGCAAGGCGCCACCAGCGGGTGACAGGACCTTTGACTTCAAAGATCAGTTCGCAAAGGTTATCTCCAACAGGCTCGTCACAGATCACGTCCTCTACAGCGAATGCACCCGGCAGACGAATGCGTCTGATGCCGGGTTTGACCGCGTGGACAGCGACCATACTGCTGTCCGCATACAGCGCGTCGTCTTCCTCATCATAAACATGCGTGCCGCTGAATCGGGCCAGATTCCTCAGCAGGCGGGCCGGCAACGGTACTGCCGAGGTGAATACCACAGCATAATCTCCGGCTCCGCGCGGGCCTGGAACGCCATTGCCCGCAGCGCCGCGACCGAACTCCTTGACTGCAAGGCCGGGCCGGCGCTTTCCGTTGTCAATCGGGATGGTACCCAACCGCACAAACGGCCTGTCATCCTGAGCCAATGCAACCCGACCCTGGCGACCACCCCGGCAGGCCGGTGCCCTGCGGTCGAAGGGAAGAAGCACAGGCCCATACCGATGGGAATCGCCGAAGCTGTCGCATGCGCCGAAGCCATCTGTCAGCGGGTGGGTCCAGTTGTCTATCGTGACAAAACGGGGATAATCATAGTCGTAGAGCTCCATGTCCATGCCCAGCATGGCAGCCGCTCCCTCGGGCGTGACGCGCTCCCCATCGGTGATGCCGCTTCCCGGGCCGAACACGATGACATTGCCATTACGAAAGAGTTTTTCGCGCAGCAGCCGCAGATTGCGGTCGTCGGCCAGGTAACAGTTCGGAAGCAGGAAGAGCCTGTGGCAAGCGGGGAAATCGTCGCGTTCGAGATCGTCCCAGAGGAATGTCCGCGCCGGGACACCGCAATGGCTCATGCCCCAGATGCGCTGACGGATGACCGCCAGATCGTTGTACTCGCAGGAAAAATCTGTGTAGAACGCGGCGCTTTCATCAACGAGCATCACGACTGAGGCGACGTCCTGACGTGGAATCTCCAGAAACCGCTCCTCGATTTCGCGCCGCCTGGCGAGAATCGCCTGGATGCTCTCCTCCTCGAAATAGCCGACGCAGACATCCATGGGATAGGTTTGGTGTCCCCTGGACAGACTGGCGGCAAGGTTACGGTAGAGAATCGCTTCCTCTTCGCCAGGTTCGATCGAACCAAAGAGGCCTCGCTCGTTGTTGACATACGACCGCTGATCCTCCTCGACCATCATGATCTTGCCGTGCAATTGGATGGAATCACCGATTCCCTCGGGGTCGTATCCGAAGCCGACCCATCGGCAGCGATAATCATGCGGCGTGGCCACTATGCTGATTTCAGGCCAGTCCAGCATTTCGGCCATGCCCGTTGAGCCTGTGGCCAGAATGTTGTCGCCATAATGGGTTTTCCATTTGTCGCCGCCGAATATCGGATGGCATATCCACCCCGCCATGTTACCTTTGAAGGCGTCAATGCCGAGCAGACGATTCGGCCCGGCAGCTTCACGGAATGCCTGGATCATTGTTCTAAGCGATTGACGGAACAACCGTCGCTGCAGTTCAAAATAATCCCGTTCGGGTCGTACGAGCCGGGCTTCGGGCCAAAAGGGGACCTCGCCGCCGTTGCGCAGACGGAAATCATCGTCACGCGGTATCTCGACCGTCTCCAGCGTGACATCGTCACGCCCCCACGCCTGACGCAGCGCGCCGTCGGAACCGTATTTCTCAGCCACAAACTCGCGAAAGGCCTGACGCATCACCGCTGAGTGATCGAAAAGAAAGCCTTCCATGGCCAGCGGCGTTCCGCCTTCGCCGATTGGATAAATCACATAGGCGACGATTCGCTCGGCCCATGGCCGGCTTTCGCAGTAGGCCGTGAACGCATGAATAAAACGGCCAAGTTCATCGAGGTAGCGCCTTGAGGCCAGTGAACCGTGCATTCTCCGGTTGCCGAGATAATCGGTCATAACCTGGTCAGGATAGGTTGCGGCCCAGCTCTCCGGCGGACAGTCGTGCAGCCTCACGAAAAGCCGCCCATCGGGCGCGGCGGCAAGGATTGTCTCGGCCTGGCGATCCACAGACCAGTACCCGTCCGGTCCGGCTTTGGGAGACCAGTATTTTTCAGTCATCGGCAGAGGCGGGTTGTGAATCCGGCCTGGGCCTGTCCAGAATGGAGTTGTTCCCCACTCGCCATTGTAACCACCGACCAGGTGCAGCCAGAAATTTCTGCAGCCATGCCTGGCGAATCGCTGAATGGCGCCGGCATAAGCCTCGAAAGCCGCTCCGCAGGTGCAGTAGGACGACAGAACCACCGGTCGTCCGTTTTCAAAGAACGTGGGCCTTCCTGCGTATCGGCCAATCGTAAAGACGCTCATTTATGCTTCTCCGCTGTCGTTCCGGGTGGCTACTTAGCCAGTTCGATGATTTGTGTATCCTGCCTGGCGGGTTGGATCGCCAGGATCACCCTGCCAGTTGCCTTGCGGCCGGCCACTTCGATCGGGTCGCGTGACTCCCGCACAATTACCGTATCCACTCGCCCATCGGGAAAAGTCAAGCGAAGGCCTTGGCCGTCAAGCACGGTTTCAAACCTCGGAGGTTGTTTACCGGCCTTGCGCGGCGCCAGCGCGGTGAAGAAACTGCCACCGGGCTTTTGTGGAATGCGCAGAAGTATCTGCTCCTCGCGGAACGGCTTGCCGAAGGTCTCCTGATAGTGTTTGCCGAAAGGACCGGGCCCGGCATTGTTGTGGCCCACGCGATGACTGACCGGCGTGAACGCCGACGGCTCAGCGACATACACATCGAGGTCCACAC
>Ga0129299_1000891_pt1 | contig 19871 bp, 14 predicted proteins | sample ConPoolayeCmetaG_FD_94477 | JGI IMG/M metagenome (GOLD analysis project Ga0129299, IMG submission 94477) | Hot spring microbial mat communities from California, USA to study Microbial Dark Matter (Phase II) - Cone Pool mat layer C metaG ...
ACACCCACGACTGGCCAAGGAGTCAGCTTCACCTGGTCGGATTCCTCTAGCACTTTGGCGGTGGCAACAAGCACCCGAATTGGCTTGGTAGCCATGTGTTCACGGATGTGAGCCAACAAGCCAAACCCGTCCATGCGGGGCATCATCAGATCGAGCAAGATCAAATCAGGGATGTCGGCTTGAAGCCGCTCCACTGCCTCGACACCATCCTTGGCTGTCTCGGTGATGTGCCCAGCCATTTTGAGGGTGATATTGAAAAGCTCACGGACGTCGGGTTCGTCGTCCACTACAAGGATACGCGCCACACTCACCGCCTCAACGCTAGACTACAGGCAAACTATAAACTATCTAGAGGAAAACCGCCAGCAAGCAAGACCGGGTGTTGGCTGGAATCTAGGTTGTAAAGACAGGCAGATGACCCAAAGATATAATGTCTTGCCACATGGCGCGATCCCCCTCCGTGAAAATGGCTGCTTGCGAGACGACCTGAGCTTCCGCCTTCTGGATGACCAATCTCATCCCTTGAAGCGTGCTCCCTGTTGAGATGACATCATCGACCAGAATGACCCGTTTCCCCCTCAGCCGACTCCTATCTTTTTCGTCCAGGTACAAAGTCTGGGCCTGGCCAGTGGTGATGGAGAGTGTCTCAGCTTGAATTGCATCACCCATGTAGGGTTTGTAAACCTTCCGAAGCACGACCCAGTGCTTCTGCATCAGGGTGCTTAATGCATAGGCCAACGGAATGCTTTTAGCCTCAGCCGTTACGATCACGTCCGCCTCGATATGGTTCAGGCGTTTAGCTAACTCGTCCGCCGCCGCTTGGATAAGCTCACTATCGCCGAGGAGGTTGACAATCGCAATCCTCACACCCGGTGCGACTTCAAACAAGGGCAAATCCCGTCTCAGACCAGCCACTTCGACCGTGAAAACCTCGCGCGATTGTTCAGCCACAAGAGCACCTCACAAGGCTACCGAAGGAACATCGCTCGTCCTTATCAGATGAGCGTACTTATTTTACAGGTTTTCCAGGCGGTTTGCCCAACGCCTCCTTACCGCTTCGTCCTGAGCCTGGGCGGGTGACGAGAGAGTTCGCGCGCTCGGTGGAGACCACCGGTCGGAGGAGTTTCGCCACCCCCTCTGGAGGAAGCCTCCCGCTTGAACGGGATGGCTCAATGCCTCGTTCCCCGACATACTTGGCGAATACTTTTTCCCCTCGCAGACCTTCTGATCAATTTCGGAACCTGATTACAGGGGGTAAAATCGAAGGTAGAATGCATCTCTCTTTGGAAGATTCGATGGCCTTACAGAGAGCAATAGAGATGAGTGCGATTTTGCGCCATTCATTTTCATGGCAAGTTCTCCTGATCGTACTTGCTGTAACTGGTTGTGCGCCCTCCACCCAACCGAACGTCATCAACCTGGCTGCCCTGGAGCCGCTTCCAGTAGCCAGATCGGCGGAGGTTGTCCCGCTGCGTGTGGCGGTGGCGGCTGTCATCTCTCCTCAAGGCACAGCCGAGAGCTATGGCGCACTCTTTGACTATCTGAGTGACAGGCTGAATCGCCCGGTTGAGCTGGTCCAGCGCCGCACCTACGCAGAAGTAAATGAGTTGCTCCGCACTGGCGAGATCGACGTGGCGTTCGTCTGCACCAGCGCCTACATCGCCGGGCACGACGAGTTTGGCATGGAATTGCTGGCCGCGCCCCAGGTGAATGGCGAATCGGTGTATTACTCTGTGCTCATTGTGCCCGCCCATAGCCCAGCGCGGAGTATGGCTGACTTGCAGGGAAAGGTGTTTGCCTTCACCGATCCCATGTCTACGAGTGGGCGGATATATCCGACCTCACTGGTGCTGGATTTAGGAAGCACCCCGGAGCAGTTCTTCTCCCGCACTTTTTACACCTACAGCCATGACGATGCGATCCACGCAGTAGCCGATGGCGTGGCCGACGGCGCAGCCGTAGATAGTCTGGTGCTGGAGTTTGCCCTGGCCCGTGACCCAACGCTGACCAACCGGGTGCGTGTCATTCACCGTTCCCCGGCTTTCGGCATCCCTCCGGTGGTGATCAGGCCAGATACGCGCCCTCAGCTTCACGCAGAGCTTCAAGATATTCTGCTCACCATGGCAGATGATCCCCATGGGCGTGAGGCACTGGCCCGGCTTGGCTATGATGGCTTCGTGCTAATTGACGACAGCGCCTACAACTCGGTGCGAGACCTCACCGCCAGCGTTACGCCATTTCTAGCCGATATACAGCCATGATCGTCTCTGCCCCTCGTCTGCAAAAACTTGCCAGTCGTTTCTGGGCCATTGCTGGGGCGGTCAGTGTTCGCACCAAGATATTGGGGATCGTCCTCGGCCTGATGCTTCTCCTCAGTTTGGGTGCGACTTTCCAGGTGCGAGTTCTACTCGAGCAGACACTGCGAAGCCTCCTGAAAGAGCAAAGTCTATCGATTGCCAACGATCTTTCGGCGCGCTCGACTGACCTGATCCTGGTCAACGATATCTATGGCCTGCACCGCTTGCTGCAGGATACTCTGCAGAACCACGCTGATGTACGCTACGCTTTCATCGTGGATCGGGAAGGGCAAGTTATCGCCCACACATTTGGCGAGGGCTTTCCCGCTGGTCTGCTATCAGCCAATGGGTGCGCGGACGATTGTACCCATCATAGCACCGTTGCGCTGGCGACAACGGAAGGCCGCATCTGGGATACGGCTGTGCCCATCTTCGAGGGCCGAGCCGGGACAGCTCGTATTGGCCTGTCTGAGGACAGCTTGTGGCGTGCCGTAACAACAGTCACTGCCCAGCTTCTGATGACCACCGTCCTGGTAGCGGTGGTGGGCATCCTCGCCGCCAGCGCTCTGACCTGGGTCCTAACGCGACCGATCAAGGCTCTGGTGAATGCCACCCGTGCAGTCGGGCAGGGTGACCTCTCACAGCGAGTAGAGCGATGGGCCAACGACGAAATTGGCGAGTTGGCAGAAGCATTTAATGCGATGACCGCGCAACTTGCCCAGGCCGAACAGGCACGAGCGGAGCGTGACCGCCTGCGAGCACAGCTCCTCGAGCAGGTGATGGCAGCACAGGAAGAGGAACGCAGGCGCATCGCACGCGAACTGCACGATGAGACCGGCCAGGCCATCACCACGTTGATGGTGGGGCTGCGAACGCTCATGGATGAATGTCCTTCCCCTGCCATCCAGAGCCAGGCCGAAGAGTTGCGCGCGGTGGCTGCTGGGACATTGGAAGGGGTTCGAAACCTCGCCCTGGAGCTGCGTCCCAGTGTGCTGGACGATATGGGATTGGTCGCGGCGTTGGAGCGCTATGTCGCGGAGTATCGGCGGCGACACAGGCTGGAGGTGGATGTCGCAGTGCATGGGCTGGCTAAGGAGCGGCTTCCGGCCCCGGTTGAGACGGCGCTGTACCGCATTGTACAGGAGAGTCTGACCAACATCGCCCGCCATGCTCGTGCCAGCACAGTAAGCGTTCTGCTTGAGCAATCACCCGATCATATCCGGGTGATTGTTGAAGACGATGGCTGCGGCTTCGATCCACAGACAGGGCGGGGCGAAACCCACCACCTTGGCCTATACGGGATGCAGGAACGGGCGGAGTTGCTGGGCGGTACACTTACGATTGAGTCAACGCCAGGGTTAGGCACGAGCATCTTCGTTGAAGTACCGCTGCCCCCCTTCAGAAAAGCTGGCTCAGAGGTGAGAGAGGGTAGGTATGGCTGAGATCCGTGTGCTGATCGCTGACGATCATGCCGTATTACGAGCCGGACTGAGGGCGCTGCTTGACCGACAGCCTGACATCCTCGTTATAGGCGAGGCAACCGATGGATTAGAGGCCATCGGCCTAGCTGCCGACTTAAAGCCGGATGTGATACTGCTCGACCTGACCATGTCCGGCCTGGGCGGGCTGGATGCGCTGCCGGTGCTACGGAAGACCGCTCCAGACAGCCGTGTCCTGGTGCTGACTATGCATGAGGATGAGCTATACTTCCGCCAGGCGCTGAAGGTCGGGGCGTCAGGCTATATTCTGAAAAAAGCCGCCGACACTGAGCTGATCTCCGCCATTCGCGCCGTGGCGCGTGGAGAGGTTTACATCCATTCTGCCATGACGCGCAGCTTGCTGGATGGCATGATCCCCGCAGTCGATTCATTGGGTAACAACCCGGCTGACAGTGACGATTGGGACACCCTCAGCGAGCGCGAGCGCGAAGTGCTCCGCCTAGTGGCGCTAGGTCACACCTCCGCTGAGATCGCCCAACAGATCGCGCTCAGCGTCAAGACCGTCGAGACTTATCGCTCGCGGGGTATGGAGAAGCTGGGGCTGCGCAGCCGGGCTGCCTTGGTCAAATATGCCCTGCTGCGCGGTTTGTTGGGTGACTGATGACCTCTCAACTCTAGTGTCGGGGATTCCCCGACACAGTTGCGCCATCCCTCACAAATTCCCTGACAACCCCCCCTCCGGTTCTCAAGGTTTCCCCGCTGCCACCAGAAGTTGCCTGCGTTTACCCTTTCAGTAGATGTCCTGACGTGTTCCGCAGTCTATCCTGATCCAAGGAGGTGAACGCCGTGCTAGGTGTCCTTGAAGAGCAAGACATCCTGACGCGCATGCAAGAAGACCTCCGAAGGGCGCTCGAAAAGCAACCGGAGGAGCGGCGCTGGGTGATGGTGATCGACCTGCGCAAGTGCATTGGGTGCCATGCCTGCACCATCGCTTGCGTGGCTGAGAACAAGCTCCCGCCGGGCGTGGTCTACCGTCCGGTTCTGGAAGAAGAGATAGGCACGTATCCCAACGTCACCCGCCGCTTCTTGCCCAAACCATGTATGCAGTGTGATCGCCCGCCCTGCGTGCCGGTCTGCCCCGTCAATGCTACCTACAAAGACGAGAACGGAGTGGTGGTGGTTAACTATGATCAGTGCATCGGCTGCCGCTACTGCGTCACCGCTTGCCCATATGCCTCTCGCACCTTCGATTTTGGGGAGACATACACGCAGGACACGCCGGTTGCCGACGGGCTGATCCTGGGGCAGCGGGATGCCGATGACTACGAGCGGGCGGCCAGCTTCGAGTATAGCCAGAGCCGAGATCGCAGCCGGCGCTTCGCCTCGCCAATCGGCAACGTGCGTAAGTGTCACTTCTGCCTGCACCGCCTGGTGGAAGGGATGCTGCCTGCCTGCACCACCACTTGCATCGGGCGCGCCACCTATTTCGGCGACGCCAACGACCCGGATAGCCTGGTCTCGGAACTGATCGGCAGCCCGAACGTGATGCGGCTCAAAGAAGAATTAGGCACGGAACCGCGCGTCTACTATCTGACTTAGGAGGCTGGCAATGCTGAAGAAAGCTCTCTATGTTCTCGGCGGGCTGGCGCTCCTGATCGGCCTGTGGGGCACCTATGACCGCCTGATCGCCGGGCACGAAAATGCCAACTATGGCTCGTATGTGGTATGGGGGCTATGGGTGGCGATGTATCTGTTCTTCGCTGGTGTTGCCGCGGGTGGTTTTATGCTGGCCACACTTGACCACCTGTTCAACATCCCGCTATTTAAGGGGACGGGCAAAGTTGCACTGTGGGGGGCGTTGGTCAGCCTGGCGGCTGGTCTGCTGTCCATCTGGCTCGACCTCGGCCATATGGAGCGCATCTGGAAGGTGTACCTTCAGGGCGACCCCGGCTCGGTGATGTTCCAGATGGTGTGGGGCTACACCCTGTTTGGGCTGTTGATGGTGATCACGCTGATCTTGGCAATTCGCAATCCGGCCAGCCGGTGGATGAAGCCCTTGATGGTCGTTGGGCTGGTGTTGGCACTCTTTGTCTCCGGCGCAGTTGGTGCCTTGTTGGGTGTTCAGGCAGCTCGCCCGTTCTGGCATGTTGGCCTGTTTCCAGTGCAGTTCCCGGTCTTCTCGCTGGCCTCCGGCGCCGCGATGCTGCTGGCCGCGCTCGGTCTGTTCGGCCCGGAGGGCGATCCACGCCGCCCCCAACAATTGTGGGTGCTGGCAATCACCACTGTCGTCCTCCAAGTCATCAAGATCTACTTCCTGTGGGCTGACTTCTCACAGAGCATCTACGGCAACGTGCCTCTCAACGTGGCAGCGGTGAGGGAGGTGTTGTTCGGACCGTACTGGTGGGCGTTCTGGATCATCCAGCTCCTGCTTGGATCGCTGGTACCGATCGTCGTGCTTGTGCAGCCGAAACTGGCGAAGCATAACGGCTGGGCCGGGTGGATGGGTATCCTGGTGCTAGTCGGATTTGCCGTTGCGCGCGCCAACATCGTCTTCCCCGCTCTGACGATCCCGGAGCTAGAAGAGTTGGTCACGGCTTTCACGGATGACCATCTCCAGTTCACCTATTTCCCCAGCCTAGTGGAATGGGCGGTCACGGTTGGCACAGTGGGGTTGGCGACCCTTGCCTTTCTGATTGGCAGTGAGCGCCTGCATCTGTTCTCTGAACCAGCGGCGGAGGCGTCGTAATGAGTAAACAAAAGCAATTTCAGCAACCTGAAGTCTGCGGTCTATCACGGCGCGACTTTATGAAGATATCGGCTGCCGCTGGTGGCACCGCGGCGTTCCTCGGCTCGCTGCCAAGCCTGCAACAGGTTTGGGCTGGTGGCAATGAGGCAGCCTACGTACAGGCACTGCCGGAGAACCAGATCTACACCGTCTGCCTCCAGTGCAACACCGGCTGCCCAATCAAAGTTAAGCTCCAGGACGGGGTGGCAGTCAAGATTGATGGCAACCCCTACAGCCCCTGGAACATGCAGCCACATATTGCCTATACCACGCCCATCGCTGAAGCAGCGACTACGGAGGGAGCTTTGTGCCCCAAGGGGCAGGCCGGGCTGCAAACCGTCTATGACCCGTACCGCATTGTGAGCGTGCTCAAGCGGAAGCCCGGCACACCACGCGGTGCTGGTGAGTGGGTCACTATTCCCTTTGCCCAAGCCATAGAGGAGATCGTGGAAGGCGGCGACTTGTTCGGCGAAGGGATAGTGCCTGGCCTACGCGAGTCCTATGCCCTGACCGACGCGGATGTAGCCAAAGAAATGGCCGCATTTGTCAAGCGGATTCAGGGTGAGTCCGATGCCGATGCCAAGCAGGCGTTGATCGAGGAGTTCAAGGTTACGTTCGATGCTTATCTCGACCTGCTGATCGACCCGGATCACCCCGACCTGGGACCGCGGAACAACCAGGTAGTCTTTGCCTGGGGGCGGCTGAAAGATGGGCGTGGCGATTTTATCAAGCGCTGGATCGGCCCCTCATTCGGCTCAGTAAACGCCCATGGACATACCACCGTTTGCCAGGGCAGCCTGTATTTCACTGGCAAGGCAATGTCCGAGCAGTTTATTGATGGCAAGTGGACCGGTGGCCAGAAATTCTACTGGCAGGGCGACCTGCGCAACAGCGAGTTCGTGATCTTCGTCGGCGCATCACCCTTTGAGGGCAACTACGGCCCGCCGCTGCGGGTGCCAGGCATCACGATCAACCAGGTTGAGCGCGGCATGAAGATGGTGGTGATAGACCCGCGTCTCTCCAAGACGGCGGCTAAGGCCTGGAAGTGGTTGCCCATCCGGCCTGGCACGGAAGCAGCACTAGCGATGGGCCTGATCCGCTGGGTGATCGACAATGAGCGCTTTGATGGGCGCTACCTCTCGGCGGCCAACAAAGCGGCTGCAACGGCTATCGGTGAGCCAACCTGGACGCCGGCAACCTGGCTGGTGAAGCTCGACGAGCATGGCCAGCCGGGTAGATACCTGCGCGCAAGCGAGATCGGCTTGCGCGAGAAGGAAGAGCGTCCGCTATCCACCGACCCAGAAAGGACCTACGAGTTCGATTACTTCGTGGCGCTGGTCGACGGTGAGCCAACAGCGGTTGACCCGTATGACACAGACCATATCGTTCGTGGCGATCTGTTCGTCGATGAGGTACGACTGGGTTCCTTCACGGTCAAATCTGCTCTTCAGATCATCGCCGACTCGGCCCGCGAGCACACGTTGGAAGAGTGGGCAGAAATCTGCGGCTTACGTACCCGCGACCTGGAAGAAGTTGCCTTCGAGTTCACCAATCATGGGAAAAAGGCGGTGGCTGATATCCATCGCGGCGTTTCGCAACACACCAACGGGTTCTATAATGTGTTGGCCTGGTACACGCTTAATGCGTTGATAGGCAACTACGATCACGCAGGTGGGCTGATCAAAGCCAGTACCTACAAGGCCGATGGTAGCGCCCCTGGCCAGCCTTTTAGCCTCAAGGCCATCAGCGGCGCGATGGCCCCCTTCGGGACCAGCATTATCCGTCACGACCAGAAGTACGACAAGCACTCGCTCTTTCTGCGCGACGGGTATCCTGCCAGGCGGAATTGGTGGCCTCTTTCCAGCGATGTTTACCAGGAGATTGTCCCTTCCATCGGTGATGCCTACCCCTATCCTGTGAAGGCGCTGATCTTATACATGGGGTCACCGGTGTACTCGCTGCCTGCGGGGAACACGAACATCGCCATCCTGTCTGACCCAGAGAAACTGCCGCTGTTCGTTGCCATTGATGCTTTCATCGGCGAGACCAGCATGTACGCCGACTACATCTTCCCAGACGCGACTTATCTGGAGCGGTGGGAGTTCGGCGGCAGCCATCCGAACAACCCATTCAAGGTACAGCCTGTCCGCAATCCGGCCATCGCGCCGCTGATTCCAGAGGTGACTGTCTTCGGCCAAGCGATGCCGCTGGCGCTGGAAGCTGTGCTGCTGGGTCTGGCTGAGAGGCTCGGCTTGCCGGGCTTTGGCCCCGGTGGCTTTGGTGACTACGGTGATTTGTCCCATCCAGATGATCTGTACCTGCGGATGGTCGCCAATCTGGCCTTCGGAGAAAAAGAGGATGGCTCTGACTCGGTGCCGGATGCCGACGAAGAGGAAATGCGCATCTTCTTGCAGGCTCGGAGGCATCTGCCCAAGAGCGTCTTCGACCCAGAGCGATGGGCAGCCATCACCGGAGACCTGTGGCCGAAGGTTGTCTACGTTCTCAACCGAGGTGGGCGCTTCGAAGCCTTTGAGAAGGGCTACCGACAGGGTGTCTTCCCCGAGACAGGTGGCGAGGTGTTTGGCCTGGACCTCACGCAGGTAGCGCACCCCTTTGGCACGTTATTGAACATCTACCAGGAGAAAACTTACGACACCAAGAGCGCTATGACGGGCGAGCACCTGACTGGTTACGCTCGCTACTTCCCCGGCCCGTTTGACGTAACTGGGGAGTTGCTCGACGACGAGGCCGAGGGCTACGACCTGCGGATGATCACCTACCGGGAAATCGTCCAAACCAAGAGCCGTACCTCTTCCAACTATTGGCTGCTGGCGGTGCTGCCAGAAAACTTTGTGCTGATGCACGCCGAAGATGCCGCCGCGCGCGGTCTCCGAGATGGTGACCAGGTGCGGATACTCTCAGCCAGTAACCCGGAGGGCGTTTGGGATCTGGGCAATGGCAGGACAGTGCCAATTATCGGCAAAGTCAAGACAACTCAAGGCATCCGCCCTGGCGTGATCGGCTTCAGCCTAGGCTTCGGCCACTGGTCGTATGGTGGCGTGGACGTGATGATTGATGGCACGCGCATCCCCGGCGACCCGCGCCGTGTCCGGGGATTGCACGCCAATGCTGCAATGCGAGTGGATCCCTACTTGGGGAATACCTGCCTGGTCGATCCAGTAGGCGGCAGCGCAGTGTTCTATGATACGATGGTGAAAGTGGTCAGAGCGTAACCACGCAGGAGGAGGGAGTACGAATGCCTGTCAAACTTGGCATTCCCGAATTGATGATCATCCTGATGATTGTGCTGGTGCTCTTTGGCTCGAGCCGGATCGCCATGCTGGGCAAGGAGCTTGGCGGTGCAATCCGTGCTTTCCGTCAGGAATTCAAGGTTCCAGACGAGGATAAAGTATGACGATCACGGGTGATTAACGTCGACGAGTCTCTGGCCAGCCTGCCTGTGGGCTACGGGACCTATGGCGGCTGGCCCATCTTCCCGCCAGGAAAGATGACGCGCTTGCTAGAGCCAGGTTGGAATTGGAAACAGCATCGCCTCCCGGATTTGGAAGGGGGCGATACTCAAAACTCCTTGGATTGGAGAAGGCCATGGTGACACTTCGCGAACTGCTTGAGCTTTCTGCCGCCCAGCACCATCACTTGTGCCCGCGTCAGGTGCTCGGTGTGCGGATGGGAATACTGGCGGGGAATCTGCTAGGGCTTGAGTTGCCGCAGACTGCCAAACATCTGTTGACATTTGTTGAAACGGATGGCTGCTTCGCAGACGGCATCTCAGCAGCGACAGGTTGCACGGTCGGGCATCGTACGCTGCGGGTTGTGGATTATGGGAAAGTGGCTGCCACGTTCGTGGACACCCGGACTGAAGCGGCCTTTCGTGTCTTCCCAAATCCCGAGGTGCGGCAGGCAGCCTATCGCTATGCAGCCAACGCACCAAGCCGCTGGCATGCCCAGCTTGAGGCGTACCAGGTGATGTCTGATGAAGAATTGCTAGGCGTACAGCCGGTTATTCTACGTACCTCCGTAGCAGAAATTGTAAGTCGCCCTGGCGTGCGCGTGACTTGCGAGGCGTGTGGAGAGGAAATCATCAATGAGCGCGAGGTTCAGCAGGAGGGTGTCACATTGTGCCGAGCGTGTGCGGAACCTGCCTATTACGTCTCTGCCGTCGCCCTACCCAAGCCAGCTCTGCTCGCTGGGCATGTGGAGGTAGCACATACTACCTGATCCCAGTTCCATCTGACACCTCGAATCGGTGACGGTAACAGCCCCACCTAGGATCTCCCGCCGGGCACGATCAGCGCCGGTGCGGGTGGATGGCGCTGATCTTCTGACCACACTCCTGGTGGCATTTCTGATAGCCCTTCGGCCCGGTTCCGCCATCCCATTAGCCCCCGGGCAACCCTTTTTTGCCCTCAGTGATGACGTCTCCGTGTTCTGACTGCATATCCTGCCGCCCGTTCCGCTCCGCCTGAGAATTCGATCTATGCAACGGCTGATGTTGCAGTACAATCCAGTCTGTCATTCTTGGTGCGACTGGCTACTGCCGAATGATCCCAAACTCCCCTCCTGCGGGCGCAAAGCCGCTTAACTTGCCAAATCGATCGATAGGGCACTAGGCGATGAATCGCGTTCGCTTTATCCTGGCTGAGCACCGGGCAGGCATCATCGTTCTCATGCTCTATGTGGCGCTTGCCACAGCTTACAATGCCGCCAATCCTCTCTTCGAGGCCCCTGATGAGCGGCTTCATTACCTGTTTATCGATCACGTTAACCGGGAGGGGAGTCTTCCCATTGTTGAGCTGGGCGGCCCTCTGACCGAGGCTCACCAAGCCCCTCTATACTACTTGATCGCGGCTCTGATCACCTCGCCCCCGCCGGAGGAGGAGCTGGGATCGCACTGGGAGGTGAATCCCTTCTGGGGATACATGATTGGCAGAGTCGGTGACGACAATAAGAATCAGTACCTTCATCCCGCCCTGGGGTGGTGGGGAGATGCAACAACAAGCACAGTCCGCACCATTCGACTCCTCTCCACCGCGTTTGGGGCAGGGGTGGTAATCCTCACCTACCTTCTGGCTGGGCGGTTCGTTGCTAGGCCATTAGCCCTAGCAACAGCGGCGTTGGTGGCTTTCATGCCCAATTTTCTTCTCACAACCTCAGCGGTGACGAACGATGCACTGGTTGTCTTCATGGCCACCGCTGGGGGGTTGATCCTGGTTGACCTGATAGAGCGGCAAGACACCCCGTCGCTCCTCACGTGGATTGCCCTGGGCCTGTACCTCGGCCTGGGGGTGATCAGCAAAACGAGTTTCCTGCCCCTGCTGCCACTCTCAGCACTGGTTGTCGCCTGGCTGGCTGTGAGGAGACATTCCTGGAGGCTGTTCGTCACGGCGGGAGTGATTCTGCTGGCAGGTGTCCTGCTGGTTAGTGGATGGTGGATGCTGCGAAATCTGCGGCTGTATGGCGACCTCACTGGCCTGACACGGATGTGGGCTGTATGGGGCATCCGGGAACCGTTGACCCTGCCGGTCTATAGGGTCGAGCTGCACAACTTCCGCACCACGTTCTGGGCAAACTTCGGTTATGGCAATGTGCCCATGCCGGATTGGGTCTACGCTCTGACTGATGTATTCATGATCGGCGGGATGGTGGGGCTGGTGATCGGGTTTATACGGACACGACAGCCCGGTAACTCTATTAGCCTGGAACGGCAGGCTCAGATTATTTTCCTGCTGGTGTGGACAGCCATGACACTGATGGCGCTGCTGTGGTACCTCCAGCGCACTATCTCTGTCACAGGCAGACAACTATACGCTGTGCTGCCAGTGATCGCCTTAGGATTGATATCGGGCTGGGCAGCCATTGTGCCGCGCCGTTGGCACACGGTACTCGCCGGGGCCATTGGGAGTTTGATGTTGAGCTTTGCGATTGGCGCGCTGGTGGGGGTGCTGATCCCCGCTTACCGCCCATCGCCGCGCCTGGCAGTAGAGCAGGCGGAGCAAGTTGCAACTCACCGACTGGACTGGCAGCTCGGAGATATAGCCCGCCTGGTTGGTTACGACATTTCTCCCGCTCTGGTCGGGCCGGGAACAGAGGCCACACTTACGCTCTATTGGGAACCCCTTCGCACGACCGATCAGAACTACACCGTCTTTGTACATTTATTTGGGGAAGACAACGCGCTGGTGGGAGCGCGTGACACCTACCCCGGCCTGGGCAATGACCCGACAACCACCTGGGTTCCGGGTGAGACCATCGTGGACCGGATTCCGGTGCCCATCAGCCCGGACGCAGAGGGGCCAATTCTGCTGGATATCGAGGTGGGGTTGTACGACCTCGATAGCGGGGAACGGTTGCCAATCAAGGACAACGCCGGGAGTGCCATCGGTTATCCTGTCATCGGCACAGTCAAGCTGGCGGGTCGAGTCTTCCCGGTAGTAGAAGAGGATATCAACAGTGATTGGCTCTTCGAGGGGGGGAATGTATGGTTAGCGGGCTATGAAGTTTCCCGCGCTGACCTCATCCCTGGTGATTCCCTGGTCGTAACCCTGTACTGGCACTCCATGGGGCCGCTGCCGATCAGTTACACGACCTTTGTGCATCTTGTCAACGCTAACGGGGAGATCGCTGCCCAAGCGGACGGAATCCCCCTGCATGGCCGCTATCCGACTACAGCCTGGGGGGTCGGGGAGCGATTCGAGGACGCATATACCCTTCCACTACCTACGAACCTGCCGCCGGGGGGCTATAGCTTGCTACTTGGTCTCTACGATCCTCTGACAGGAGCGCGTCTTCCGCTGGTGAATGGGGCGGATCATATTCGACTCGATTCATCCCTCGAGGTTCGTTGAGTAGAGGCCCTCTCACTCGGACTCGTCCAGGTAGCGGCGGTATTCATCCGGGGTATCAATGTCGCGCAAAACAGAGTCGCTTTCGACAACCAGATGGTAGATTTGGTCCTCGTTGGCGCGAATCAGGTCACGAGGGGCTGCGCCAGGCGGGAGATCCAGGATCGATTGCCAGAAAATGCGGTCAATGATGAGGGGGTGGCCGCGACGTTGCTGGTAGCTGGGCGCCACAATCATCCCGCGGCCCTGGAAGTAACATTCGACAAGCTGCCTGGCAATCGTGGATTGGATGGCAGGTTGATCTCCCAACACCACCATGCAGGCATCACTGGTGTGCCAGATCGCCCGTATGCCTGCCTGCAAGGAGGAGAGCATCTCTCCTTGTTCGTAGTCGGGGTTCACGATCACACGCACCGGGAGATCGTCAACCTCCATCTGGATTGCATCGCGCCAACGACCCACGACAACGACCGCTTCGTATACACCGGCTTCAATCACCTGCTCACAAACCCTGCGGATAATGCTTGTGCCTTTCCAGGGTAGCAGCATCTTGGGTTGGCCCATTCGGCGCGACTCGCCAGCCGCCAGAATGATGGCCCCAATGCGCCTACGAGTTTCCAAAACGGGATCGCGGCTATGAACACAGCCCAGCAGCACCCGGTTGATGTTCAGATCGGTCAGGCTATAACTGGCCACTTCGCGCGCTGCGGAGAGCGTTTCCGCTGTTACTCGGTTAAGCAAAGGGGCGATCCGTGCCCCAGGCGGAATACCCTTCACCCCAAGCTGAGGGTGAATCAGCACCGCTGCTATTGTCTTGCTTGTTACAGCCTCCCCCAGCGGATGCCCAGTCAACCGATGAACTATCTCGGCTCCATAGATATGCGCTTCGTCCAGGGGTTGCCCCAAAGCCTCCATGCTGATAACCGGCACAACAATGCTGGCCGAGGAAGGGATAACCGGTTCGTGAGGCAGAGGCGCTTTCATCGGCAGCCTACGCGAGCCATCTGCTTCGACGATCACAACATCAAGAAAAGGGGCCTGTGCCAGGTTTTCATCCAGCCAAGCGGGGCGCACTCCGCGCACTTTATGGTCCGGCTCGGTCTTGGTAAATACGAAGACGTGGCGGTGCAGGGAAAGCTGTTCGGGAAGGGATTTGGGGAGGTACATACCGTGCCCAAAGCCTACTTGCTGGGGGGCAAAGCTTAGCTCGTCCTGAGCGACCCGCGTGGTTGTCGTAGTGACCACTCGCCAGCCCTGTTGCACCAGTTCATCCGCCAGCCGGAACATGGTGCTGGTCTTGCCGCCCGCGCCTACCAGAGCAACTACGTCGCCTGGCCTAACCTCCAATGCGTCCGCGATTCTCATAGCTGCCGCAACCGCTCGCGGATCGCAGGGGCGGACAGAACAGCTTCCAATACCCCTCCGCCCACCGCTAGCGCCTTGTCTGAGATCGTGAAGCAGTAAGCCGGATCGGCGCGGGGATCAAGGTCTCCGACCTTCATGCCCTCAGTCACCCACAGACCATCGTGGATCAACCCCCGCAAGACGCCGTCGAATGGAGCGATAACCAAGCTATTGCCCACCTGGGCGATGGGTTCGCCCTCCCTGACCCTGGCGCCAATCGGCTGAAGCGCAGCCAGGATACCCTCTTGAGGGGCGCGCAGCACGCGATGCTGCTGCCAACCAAGAACGCCCTCTGGCGTACCCGTATCGTCTTGGGCGGCCCCGCTGCGGATCACGCGGCCTAGGTTATGGCCCCGGGCTGTCTCGACCACAACATCGCAATGTTCCGGCACGTGGAATCCCGGCCCAAGGCCAACCAACAGGAGCACGTCGGCCTGTCGCGGGCCGGGGTTCGCCTTTCGCATACGGGCGTCGATCAGGATGGTAGGTTCGTATTCGGGCAGGGTTATTGCATCGGGATCGATGAGCACAGGGATGGTTCCCTCTGCCTGAGCGGAGAGAGCTTCACGCACACTGCCCACCCTACGCGCTGTGATCCCCTCCACGGTGATCGATCCATCCATCGCCGCCGAGCCAAAACACGCCATCCGACGCACCAGCAAGGGCTGCGCCAGCTCGGTGATCAGCACTGGGAAGCCACTTTGGTGCAGGCGATAGGCTACACCAGACCCCAGGTCGCCGCCGCCGCGGATGGCGACCCTTATCTGGGCGAAGGGGAAGGCGCTCACGGATCGTTCAGCCGACCAGACCAGATTCACGCAGGCGCATCGCAACACGCTCCGGCGTGAGCGGAATCTCGGCGAACCAGATGCCGGTCGCATTGTGAACTGCGGCAACAACTGCCGGGGCGAATGGCAGGAAAGGCATCTCGCCCACGCCGCGCGCTCCCCAGGGACCTTCGAGGTCAGGATATTCCAGAATGACGGATTCGACCTGGTGCGGTACGTCAAGCACAGTTGGGATCAGATAGGTGCTCAAGAAGGGTGTCAGAACGCGGCCCTCGCGCAACTGGAAATCCTCCATGATCGCATAGCCCTGCGCCTGAACCACTGCTCCCTCAATCTGCCCCTGTACAAGCTGAGGGTTGATGGCGTGCCCGACATCGTTGGCGCTGATGACGCGCACTATCTCAATCTCGCCTGTCTCCAGATCAACTTCAACCTCCACCGCCTGGGCCACGTAGCCATACGCAAAGTTCGGCTCACTCTTGCCCGTGTGCGGATCATACATGGTCGTCTTAGGTGGGCGATAGGTGTAGGAGCCAATCGCCGGGCGCTCCTCCTCGTGCCATGCCTTCAGAGCTGCCTCCGCCGCGCCGCGGATTGAATTGCCGGACATGAACGTCATACGGGAGGCCGAAGCACTTCCTGACGGGCCTGTGAAGGCTGTGTCAGACATCACCAGTCGCACCTTTTCCAGTGGCACACCGACGGCTTCGGCAGCCATCTGCGCCATCACCGTATGGGCGCCCTGACCACAATCCGCCCCGGCATGGCGGAGCACAACCTGCTCGATTTCAACGTCCCCATGCAGCTCGATGATGGCATCACATTTTTCAGGCGCGCCAAAGCTGAAACCGACGTTCTTGAACGCTGCCGCGATGCCAACGCCACGCCGCCGGTTTGGCGCTAGTGGCTCGGTGGCCTTTCCTCTTCGCTGCCAATGGCCGTTGCGCTCCTCCCATCCGGCGCTTCTGGCACACGCTTCGACCACTTGAGCGATGCTCACCGGCGTGGGAAGGGGCGTGCCAACCGTAAGCAGATCACCATCGCGCAGCACGTTCTTCAATCGAAGCTCGACTGGGTCCATACCGAGCGCCTCAGCTAAGCGGTTCATCTGGCCCTCAGCCGCAAAAGCTCCCTGCGGGCCACCGAAGCCCCGGAACGCACCTGCTGGCAGGTTGTTGGTGTAGACGGCGTAAGAATCAACGTAGGCGTTAGGGATCACGTAGGGGCCAGTGCACAACAAGGTGGTGTTGCCGAGGACCTTGGTGGAAGTATAGGCATACGCCCCGGCATCACTAACCACCTCCATCTGCGCCGCTGTGATCATCCCGTCGCGGGTCGCACCCCACTTTGCTTTAATAGTCATCGGATGCCGTTTGTGGTGCCCACGAATGGACTCCTCACGACTCCAGACGATCTTGACAGGCCGACGAAGTTTCCAGGCGGCCAGCGCTAGGATGATCTGGACGGACATGTCCTCCCGCCCACCAAAGGCCCCACCGATAGCGGGGTAGATCACCCGCACCTGTTCAGGCGGCAGGCCGAGGGCGTGGCAGATCTGCTCTTGATCTTCGTGGGCCCACTGCCCTGCCACCTCGACCGTTACCCGTCCCTGATCGTCAATGTATGCCAGCCCGGCCTCGGGTTGAAGATAGGCGTGCTCTTGCCAGGTGGTGGTATACGTGCTCTCCACGATCACATCAGCCGCCTTCCAGCCCGCCTCCATGTCACCTTTACGAATCCGGTAGTGGACAATCACATTGCCCGGTGTGTTGGGGTGAAGCTGGGGTGCGCCCTCCTCCATTGCCTCAAACGGGTCGAAGACGGCAGGCAAGTCTTCGTAGTCAACCCGGATCAGGTCGCGAGCAGCGGAAGCGGCCTGCTCGGTCTCAGCCACGATCAGCGCGATATGGTCCATCGTTGTCCGCACGATATCGGCACCGATCTTGCTACTACCCGGGCCGCACAGCACAGGCTGATCGGGCATGATCAACCCATATTCGTTGGTAGGAACGTCCTTCGCCGTCAAGACGGCGATCACGCCTGGATAAGCCTCAGCGGCGCTGGTATCAATAGAACGGATGCGCGCATGGGCGCGGTCGGAGAATAGCACCTTCATATGCAACATGCCCTCCATGTGGAGGTCGCCGGGGTAAAGCGTTTCCCCAGTAACTTTGCCGAGGGCGTCAACGCGCGGCACGCTGTGGCCGATGATCCGAGTTGCCATAGGTGGGTTGCTCCTTGATGTCATCGTGAGCGGTCGCCAAGCGTGTCACCTCAAGAGCAATGATGCGTCTGAGGATAGCGACCGCGGCTGCATAGGTGGGATCCATTCCTCGGTAGGAGAGGTTGCCCGCACCCAGGTTCCGTCCCTTGCTGAGTGGGGTATCTGATGCATAGTGGATCAGCCCGATATCAAAGCGGGCCTGATGTAAGGACACAATCTCGTTGTAAGGGTGCCGCTTTGGCTGGATCAGCTCGTAGACGGCGGAGAGGTATCCTCCAGCTTCCATTTCGATATCGGTGTAGCCCTCACGGTAAAAGACACCCATATAGCGGGCGTTCTGAAGGAAAGTGCCGCGCACCGTGACCGATTTCTGATTATCCAGCACGGTGCCGTAGATCAGATAGGGAGCCACATCGGAGGCGGTGAAGCAATTGTTGAACAGATAGGTATTCTGGGAATGTTCGTCGTGGACGACGTTGGGGATCATGATGTCGCCACTACGACCGTTGAGCGTGGCTGCTTTGCCCATCACATAGACGCCTGCGATCTCGCCCATGTTTTCTGCGATCCGGGTAAGCATCTCATAGGCAGCTACCCCCAGAGGATAGTCGATGTTCAGAATCAGGGCGCTGCTGCGCTGAAGGTGCTCAAGACCATCTATAGATATTCTGGGGTCAAGCCAATCCGGGCGGATGCGACTCAGCTCGATTACCTGAGCATCCAATTCGAACCCGTGCTGGCTGACGATCCGGTGAAGACCCACCTGTAGTTCGTCCGCCGCGCGTCGGGCGCGCGCCTCCGGGCTTTGATCTGCAAGGTACTTTTTCAGAACGTAGTACAGGAAGTTTTCCCAGTTGGACGGGGCGACCTGTGTTTCAATGTCCTGGTACTCGGTCAGTAATTCCTCCCGCCCTGCTTCTTGCACGTACTGGAGCAGCATTTCCTGGTGGCGCAAGGCGTAACCTGACCACATATTTGCCAAGCTGTGCATATTGCTGCTGACGAAGTAAACACGCCGCTCCTCGTAATCAATGTGGGGCGTCTGCTCACGGACGGTCCGCCACCAGTAGTGCGTCGCTTTCCGATAGTCGGCCAGCGACCCCGCCAGCAACCGGATGGCCATTGTTTTGCGCCGGGCTATGATGTCCTGCAGAATGGGAATGGTCTGGGTCCCCCACACGGAGCACAACCTGCTCACGTCGTCAAGCGAGGTTCCCAAGGCTGCCGCCAGAGTCGCTTGCTCGTCCTCGCCAAGTGTCCGATTGGCGGCCAGATGTTCCAGCAGCCGCCGCCCCTGCGCTGTGGACAGGATGCGGTGAACTTTGTTCCACTCGATCTGGTAGGCTGTCAGGGCAGGGATGATGTCATCAATATCGGAACGACTGGCGATGTAGAGCGCCAGAATCTCTTGCCCATCAAAGAACGCACGCCGTCTGCGGGCCGGCGCCGAGACTTCCTGCCAGGTTTCGACAGGATAACCCCACCGCTGGAACACGGCTGTGCGCTGGCCGAGCAGGATCAGACGGGCCGACCGAATGCAAGGGGGCAGCCGCAACGAGACGTAGATCAGGGCTGAGATGTCAGGAGCAGGATCGCGCGCCTGTGGGTGCAGCAACGAATCCATGCCAATGTGCGATTCGACCAGGGTCTCAATAGCAACCTCACCCGTACTCCTCAGAAGTGAGTAATAGGTGCGGATGTAGAGGTCGATCTCATCGCTATCGGTGCGCGGAACAGTGCGTTCCATCGGATGTCACCGGCCTCGCTAACGCCGTCGCTTTTTCTTTCTCTCCTTCTCTTTGCGGAGATCGTCATAACTCACATCAGTTTCGCCCCTGGCCGACCCCATGACTATCATAAGGACAATCATGGCCAAGACGAACAGCACCAGGAACAGTCCCGCTGCAACGGAGAGTCGGATTGCCAGGTACGACCAGTTGCCGGGGAAGCTAAAAGGCAAAAGCTGCGTGCCTGCTACAGTCCAGTTAGCAGTCACAAGCCAGCCTATCACGGCAGGTGCAGCCAGATAAGAGAAACCGCTCACCAACAGCAACACCACAAAGCCGATGAA
>Ga0129299_1000893_pt1 | contig 19854 bp, 11 predicted proteins | sample ConPoolayeCmetaG_FD_94477 | JGI IMG/M metagenome (GOLD analysis project Ga0129299, IMG submission 94477) | Hot spring microbial mat communities from California, USA to study Microbial Dark Matter (Phase II) - Cone Pool mat layer C metaG ...
CCACAGGAAGTGGCGCTCCACAGCAGACGGAGGGTTTGCATGACAGGGCGTGAAAGACTCAAGGCGGTATTACGAAAACAGCCGAAAGACCGTCTACCATGGACGACTCTCGTCGACAATGCGACGCTCTCATTGGTGCCGAACCAGCACCGTGGTAACTGGGGGATTGATTTCTACAAACACCTTGGATGCGATATCTTTCTACTGAACGGGTGGAATACGCCGTACACCTTCAGTTCACCCGAACTCCGGTGGTCCGCAGAAGTGCGAATCATCCAGCACCACGAAGGGATGCGAACAACTACCATCTGGAAGACGCCGAAAGGAGTTCTGACCGGGATTATCGAAGGATCGCATCCGGTCAAATTCCCAGTTGACTCTATCTCCGCGCTGCGTATCTACCGGGAGATGTGGGAAGGGGTGTCATTTGTGCCACGCGATGATGCCGCCATCCTTGCCCAACTAGACCGCCTGATCGGGGACCATGGTGTGGTGACTCGTTTCTGGGGACCGTCAACCATCCCGCGTCTGCTGGAAATGGACATGGGCACCCAGAACTTTTACTACCTGTTGGCTGACCATCCAGAGGAAGTGCAGGGGCTCATTGAGACCATGCATCAGAAGGAACTCTCCGCCTTCACTATCCTGGCCGACGGACCGTGGGATTCCGTGACCCTTGTGGAGAATACTAGCACCTATTACATTAGTCCTCAGATTTACCGTGAATACAACATGCCACACCAGCGTGCGTTCGTAGATGTGGTCAAGTCCAGAGGGAAGATAGCCATTCTCCACATGTGTGGGCACCTGCGCGGAATTCTCGATCTGATCAAGGAAACACACTGCGACGGAATCCATGCGCTGACACCGCCACCAACAGGAGACACACCCTGGGAAGATGCCCTCGATGTTCTGGGGGACGACCTGATCATCTTTGGATGCCTGGATCCCACCATCTTTGCCGCCGGCGACATCAGTTGCATACCTGCTGCGCTTGACAAGCTGATTACGCCACGCCTTCGTGAAGCCAACTTTGTCTTGAGCCCCCTCGCGGACGGTATTGCGATTGAGCCTGGCCGCTTCCATGCGGTCGCCGATTGGGTGAGAAACAATGGATAATCCCACCGAACCGGATACAGGCGACGTTTGACAGCGCACCTCTGACCGCCGACGTTCGGAGGGCGGTCGCGCCGCGCATCTGCTGGACTCGGGCCAATCACAGAAAGCCGGGATAACTCTTGCCGGGCCGACTCTGGACATCTAGGATTTCTCCATGAGCAAAGGAAACAGCATGCTTAATTGGAAACTAGACAGGCCGCTGGCAGTGTTCGACATCGAAGCCACTGGGTCAGTTCCCAGAGCGGATCGCATCGTCGAACTTGCAATTGTACGGCTTATGCCTGACAAGACACGCAGCACGCACGTCTTTCGAGTCAACCCTCAAGTACCGATTCCTCCGGAGGCCACGCAAATACACGGCATAAGCGACCGCGACGTGGCTGGTTGTCCGACTTTTGCTCAAATAGCCGACGAAGTCATGCGGATTTTTGAAGGCTGCGATTTGGCTGGTTACAATATTATCCGGTACGACATCCCTATGCTCGAAGAAGAATTTGCTCGTTGCGGGCGACGGTTTGATCTGGAAGGACGGCGCATAATTGACGCTCAACGCATATTTCACCGGCGTGAGCCGCGAGATCTGACCGCCGCACTGGCTTTTTATTGCAACGAACTGCACGTGGATGCACATGGGGCCGAGGCTGATGTATTGGCGACTATTCGTGTGCTTGAAGCGCAACTGCAACGTTACCCTGACCTGCCGCGGGATCTTACGAAGCTTGACGAATACTGCAATCCTCGTGACCCGTCGTGGGTGGATAGAGCGGGAAGGCTCAAGTGGGTCAATGGTCAGGTCACGATCAATTTTGGCAAAAAAAGGGGCACCCCGTTGGCCGAAGTTTTAGAAAACGATCCTGGTTTCGTGAAATGGATTCTCAAGGGAGACTTTCCCCGCGACGTAAAGGAAATAATCCGCGCAGCTCTCGAGGGCCGCTGGCCTACCCCACCCTCTTCTGACTGATGCAGGTCTCTCAAACGGTCATTTGTAGAGGCTTTCCACTCGCTGGGCAACGTCCTTAAAACCAATATCTACCTGGTAGATGCGCTTGTAAGCCTCCACAGCATCCTTGGGGCGTCCCATAAGCTCGTAGGTCCGGCCCAACTCATAAAGAATCTCTTTCTTATCCGCATCCATTCCGGCAATTTCGGAATCGGCCTTCAGGAACTGCTCAACCGCCAGGTCATACTGTTTTTTCTGCTTGAAGCACATACCCAGGTAGTACAGCGATCGAATCCGGTGTTTGGGACTTCTTTGGGAAAGCTGAAACTGTTGAATGGCCTCGTTGAGCATATCGTTCTCGTAAAGCAAAACTCCCCACTCGTAGCGCAATTTCAGATCATTCGGATAACGGCGCACACGCTCCTGCAGGTTGTCGGCATAGAACTGGTTGCGCTCGGCTTCTTTGGCCGCTGCGCCGGCGGTATCCCCGGCCTGCTTCAATTGCTCGATTTCGTAGTCGTACTTCTGGATCCGCATCTGGCTCACTGCGGCGTCCAGCTCCGGGTCTCCAGGATTCATTTCCAGCGCCTTCGTGAGCGTTTCGATAGCTTCGTCAAACATTTTACGCTGAGCGTACAGGCGTGCCAAACCACGGTATAGATTCGCATTGCCCGGCTCCGCCGCAATTCTCTCTTTAAACTCTGCGATCAATGCTGCTGCGTCTTTGTCACTCTTAACTGCTTTGGCTTCCTGCTCGAGCAGCACAGCCTCTTTGGTGTCCTTGATGATCCCCCGGTACGTGCCCCCTTTCTGCGCCGTTTCCACCCATCCATCGGACAGCATGCTGTCTAGCGCCGTCACATCCTTGAGCTGTTTCATAGCCTGCAGATCGCGCGGCTTCAATTCACACAGTTTTTCGAACATTTGCCGCGCCTCCCGCGTGCGGCCGGCCTGCCGGTACAACTGTCCCAGCCACTCCACCAGTTCTGCATCATCCGGGTAGTGCTCATAGGCTACTTCCAGTGTCTGAATGGCCGCTTCGGGCAAGCCAGCCTGCTCCGCCGCTCGTGCCGCAAGACGGAGGTATTTGCGATTGAGCGGATCGTCTTTCAGCAATTCTTCCGCCATCCAAAGGGCTTGGTCAGCCTTTCCAGATTTCACCAGTGCCAGGGCTTGGCCATATTTCGGCAGCGCTTTCAGTAACAGCATAGCCTTGCTGACCGCGCCAAGTTTAGTTTGTTTGAACCGCTGAATCTCAGCCGCTCTCAAAAAGCGACGGGCCTGGAGAAAGGCAGGCTCTATTTGGATGCAGGCAGAAAGCAAATCAATCGCGTAGTCTAGATTCCCTCGTTCGAAGGCCACAAATCCCTTGTTGAACAAATCTCGGGCCTTTTTGTTGGCCTGGTCTTGCGTGATTTCCGTCATACGGAACTCCCGTTTATGCAGCAAGTAAATCTTCTTGCCGAAGGCAGAAAAATCAAGACATCTAAAGCCACTTTCGTTAATATGGCTCCCTAAAACTAGGAATGCAAGCGTATAGCGCACCGAATCCTCCAAATCAAAAGGCGTATACCGGGTTTACTCTGCCGATGGACGTTTCGAACTTCTCCAAAAAATCCACTGTTGACCAAGCATCGAAGTCAACCTGTGTTCAATCCAGATTTTCTATTCGAGAAATGGACAGTTTGAAGAAGACCCTGGAAAACATGGTGTTAGAAATACGAAACAGCTTGAGGGGCAATTACAAAAAAAGAATGCAGACGGGGGACGAAAAGAGGCCCTTTCTCAAACCTCGAGGAATTGGTCGGAGCGGAGCATCGGCTTTTTACAGCGGGAAGATACAGCGGCGCGTCACGCGCCGCCCATCTGCCGCACTCGCCCCAATCGCAAAAGCCTGGTTCAAAGCGGAAGCTCATAAAAGCGCCCGCGGAAATGGGCACCAGCTGCTGCTTTATTTGTCCCGCCTGTTTGCAAGCAGCACGTTTACCGCCTTCTGCGCTCCTCTTCTTGTCTGCCTGGCCTACGCCTCCGCCCCGCAGTCGCTCGCCGCACCGGAGCACCGCGTCGCCTTGAACACTTTGGCGGCGCGGCTCGGTCTTGATGCCCCTGTACGCAACGCCCTGAGGGCAACGCTCGGCTCGGTGCGGCGGGCGAGTTTCGAACTCGACAGTCGCCGTTTTTTTTTCGACGGCACGCTCATCTGGCTGAATGCCAAGTGTGTCGCCCATGGCGGTGACTGGGCGATCACCGAATGTGACGCCGTAAACATTGTCGTCCCGCTGCTGTATCCCGCCAACGCGCTGGTTACCCGCCGAATTCAAACGGTAGTTATTGATCCCGGACACGGCGGCATGGATACCGGCGCCACGGACCGACACGGCATTCTTGAAAAGGAGATTGTGCTCGATATTGCCAGGCGGGTCCGGTCCAAATTAGAGGCCTGCGGAATTGATGTGCGGCTCACCCGCAGCAAAGATCAGGAGTTACAACTTCAGGAGCGAATAGATCTTGCCCGCAAGTTTACCGCTGATATCCTCGTAAGCGTGCATTTGAACTCAGCCTCCAATGGCGACGCCAGGGGGGTCGAAACCTATGCTCTGCCCGGCGAGGGTTTCCCATCCACATCCTCAACGCGGGGCGCTTACAGTCGCTGCGTTGGTAACCACCATGACGCCGCCAACACTCTATTGGCTTACTATGTGCACCGCGGCGTCCTTTTTCAAACCGGTGCTCAGGATCGTGGCCTGAAGAGGGCGCGCTTTGAACTACTCCGCGACGCCCCATGTCCCGCTGCCCTAATTGAGTGTGGCTTTGTGTCAAACCGCACCGAGGCAGCGTTGCTCATGGATTCCGCCTATCGGGACGCCATAGCCGAGGGCATCACACGGGGCATTTTAACCTTCATAAGCAAGACCAACGGATGAACCCGGATTTTGCGTTTGATAAAGACCAGGTTGGATAACATTTTGGAAAAACATGGTGATAAGACTACGAACCAGCTTGCATGGTGAACGCAAAAGGTGAATACAGAGACGGGAGAAAAAGGCCATTTTTCGAACCGGAGCGGGATTGGCACGGGAACAACGTTCTCCCTCGCTGCGCTCGAGGAGAACGTGAATGCACCACTGGAAGATTGGGGCGCGGGGACAACGTGACTAGAACGCCGGCGAGAATGCGGTGGCAACGCTGAGTGCGCATGTTGTTGCAGGTTGTAGTAATGTTTTCCCTGCCACAGGCGGGGGAACGTTGTGGGCGCAAAGGGGAATGGTGCCGGCGGGGAGTAAGTTTTTCCATGGGGAGCTACGTTCCCCCTTCGCTTCGCTCGGGGAGAACGTAACTACACCAAAGGAAGATTGGGGCTCGGGGAGAACGTAAGAACACTGGGGAGCGTTGAGGAGGAAACGGTTCCGGAACTTGCTTTGCGGCCATGACCAAGCCTGAAGCCTTCGGCAGGAACAACCACCGCCTGTGGCCGTACGTGGGAGGGGCCAGTTCAGTCGCAGATTTTGCGTTTGAGAATCGCAAAATCCTGGGATCAACCAAAAAGGCGAATGCGCACCGGAGAAACTGGAAAGCTATTGCTCCACCAGAGTAGCGTGTTTGCTTAGTCCGCAGTGCCGTTCGTGATGAGCCTGCGAAAGCGTTCAAACAAATAAAACGCGTCGTGAGGGCCGGGAGCGGCTTCCGGGTGATACTGCACGGCCAACATTCGCAGCTTTTTGCTATAAAACCCTTCCACGGTTCTATCATTGAGGTTGATATGAGTGATTTCAACCTTTGCAGGATCAAGCGAAGTTCTGTCGACGGCAAAGTTGTGGTTTTGAGAGGTAATCTGTACCTGCCTCGTCGTCAAATCCATGACCGGATGGTTGCAACCGTGATGGCCAAATTTCAGGCGATATGTGCGTCCTCCCAGCGCCAGCCCCAGCAGTTGATGCCCCAGACAAATGCCCATGAGCGGAATCTTGCCAAGCATTTCCCGCGCGGCTTCGATCGCACAGGTCACTGCCGCCGGATCTGCCGGTCCATTTGACAGAACAACCGCATCTGGCTTCATCCCAAATACGGTTTTCGCGGGGGTTGACGCGGGAACAACGGTAACGTCCATCCCGCTACGCCGCAGGCTGCGTAAGATATTCCATTTGATCCCAAAATCGTAGGCCACCACGCGTAAATCCGGGTCGGGCAGCTTATCAGCTATGCCCCACGAGCGCGTCAGGTTCCCGTCCGGATCCCACCGGTAGATTTCACGACAGGATACCCGCGAGGCATAATCCTGACCGTCCAGTCCCTCCCACTCGCGAGCTTTGCGAATGGCAGTTGCCTCGTCAATGAGCCTGCCGTCTGTTGCTCCGCCGCTCTGAGACACCGCCATATATGCTTTCTGCGTGCCCTTTTCCCGCAACAGAACTGTCAATGCGCGCGTATCAATTCCCGCTATTGCGGGCACATTCCATCGTTTAAGGAACTCCGAAAGACCTTCTTGAGATCGCCAGTTGGAACTGTTATTCAGTTCATGCACGATTAAACCGCTCGCAAACACCTGTTGGCATTCCATATCGTCTGCATTGGCGCCTGTATTCCCAATTTCTGGATAGGTCATTGTGACGAACTGGCCGCAGTAAGACGGATCAGACAGAATCTCCTGGTAACCAGTCATACCGGTGTTAAACACCACTTCACCCAGCCGGTCGCAAGCCGCTCCGACGGAACAACCGTGCAGAACTGTCCCATCAGCCAAAGCCAAAAAAGCTCTTTTTTCGCGATATTCTTTCCAACGCCACTTCATAGATCACATCAACCACATTTTGCTATTGCTCCGGGTGCAGCACAGGCGCGGCGCGCGACGCGCCGCATTATCTTTCCACCGCAAAAAAGATGCCGCGCCTCGGCTAATCCCCCGCTGTTCGAGAAAGGTCGTCTTTTTTCCCGTCCGGATTCTTTTTTGTGATTGTCATTCAAACTGTTTCGTATTTTAACGCCATGGAACAAACATGTTAGTAATACAGCTATTCTCGAACACTAAATTCGGGATTAACATTCACTGTGCTGTATACCGGGAAGTCTTTTTTCGCTCCCGCTCTGGTTGCCTAACCCGTTTAGGCAGTCTCAGCCGCGGTGAATGCCGGTGATACTCCTGAAGGCTGCACACCTCGATGCTCTGCATCCTCTTGAGAGCCTCGAGTCCTTCCACGGCTGCCCGCAAGCCGTCCACCGTCGTCGTAATCGGGATTCCGCGCATCACAGCCTGCATCCGCATTTTACTTTCATCCACCATAGCCGCCGCCCCGCTCTCCGGCGTATTGATGATCCAGCTCACGTTTTTTTCTTCTATCAAATCGAGAATATTCGGTCGACCTTTGGAAATAGTGAAGACCGCCTGACTCTTGATTCCGCGGTTCCGCAGCACGGTGCTCGTGCCCAGGGTTGCATAGATTGTGAAGCCCAGTTTGACCAGTCGCTGCGCCAACGGCACAACTTGTTCTTTGTCTGCATCACGCACGCTCATGAAGACATTCCCGCCCGTCGGGAGGGTACTGCCGGCGGCAACCTGACTCTTCAGATACGCCATCGCCGCCGAGCGATCAATACCCATCACTTCACCCGTCGATTTCATCTCCGGGCTCAGCACGACGTCCGTGCCGGGAAACCGCACAAATGGAAACACCGCCTCCTTCACCGAGGAATGCCGCGGCACAAATTCCTCGACATATCCAAGCTCTGCAAGCCTGTAGCCGGCCATGACGAGTGCGGCTACCTTGGCAAGCGGCACACCGATCGCCTTGCTGACAAAGGGAACCGTACGGGAGGCGCGGGGATTGACTTCCAACACATAAACCTCACCGTCCTTGACCGCATATTGCACGTTCATCAACCCGCAAACGCCCAGGGCGCGCGCCAAGGCGCGGGTGTTTTCACGGATGCGTTCCTTGACTTCCGCCGACAGTGTGGGCGCGGGAATGATACAGGCGCTGTCCCCGGAGTGGATACCCGCCAATTCGACGTGTTCCATAATCGCCCCGATCATTGTAGTCTCGCCGTCGGCAACACAGTCCACATCCACCTCTACCGCCTGTTCAAGATACTGGTCTATCAGCACTGGCCGCTCTTCCGAAACCTGCACCGCCTCGGTCATGTATTGCCGCAGCACTTCCGGACCATGCGCTATCACCATCGCCCGCCCTCCCAGCACAAACGAAGGACGGAGAAGAACCGGATATCCAATAGCCGCGGCCACGGCCTCGGCTTCAGCCGCATTCGTGGCCGTTCCGCCGCGCGGCTGTTTGATGTTTAAACCACTCACCAGCGCATTAAACATCCGACGGTCTTCGGCCGCCTCGATGCTCGCGGGTTTGGTCCCCAGAATCCTGACTCCATTCTGTTCCAAGGCCCTTGCAAGATTCAGAGGAGTCTGCCCACCGAACTGCACAATGGCGCCCCAACACCGTTCGGTTCGATGAATATTCAGCACATCTTCCAGCGTAAGCGGCTCAAAATAGAGGCGATCACTTGTATCGTAATCAGTGCTGACTGTCTCCGGATTGCTGTTGACCATTACCACCTCGAACCCGGCATCGCGCAATGCAAACGCGGCATGTACACAGCAGTAATCGAACTCGATTCCTTGACCGATTCGGTTGGGACCACCGCCAAGGATCATAATCTTGCGGCGCCTGCTCGGCCGACTTTCGTTGATATCACCGTAAGTTGAATAGAAATAAGGCGTGTAAGCCGTGAATTCAGCCGCACATGTGTCCACCGAACCGTAGACCGGCAAAATGCCAAGCTTTTGTCGCGCCGAACGCACGGCGTCTTCCGAGCTCCCAAGCAGCCAGGCAATCTGCCGGTCAGAATAGCCGAACTCCTTGGCCTGTCTGAAAAGAGCGGGATCGGCAGCTAGATCTTCCAGCGTTCCGGCCGATTTGATTTCGTCTTCGTACGCCGCCAGTTCTTGAATATGCATGAGAAACCAGGGGTCAATCCGCGTAAGAGCGAACACCCGGTCCACGCTCCACCCGCGTCGAAATGCCGCCCTGATTGCAAAAATCCGGCCGGGATTCGGACGCGCTAAGTTCGCAGCAAGCTGCTCTTCCGTCATCCCCTCAAAAACGCCGTCTTTGCCATCAGCCCCCAGACCGGCCCGGCCGATTTCGAGGGAACGCAGCGCTTTCTGCAACGACTGCTTGAACGTCTTGCCGATGCTCATCGTTTCCCCTACGGACTTCATCTGCGTGCCCAGAGTGTCGTCCGCGCCCGGAAACTTCTCGAAGGCAAAGCGGGGCACCTTCGTCACCACATAGTCTATCGCTGGCTCAAAACAAGCCGGGGTTTCCTTGGTGATATCGTTGCGAATTTCGTCCAGCGTATACCCCACCGCCAGTTTCGCAGCGATCTTCGCAATCGGAAAACCCGTCGCCTTGGACGCCAGCGCGCTGGATCGCGACACGCGCGGATTCATCTCGATGACCACCATGCGGCCCGTTGCCGGCTCCACGGCAAACTGCACGTTGGACCCCCCGGTATCAACCCCGATGCACCGCATCACTGTCAGCGCGGCATCCCGCATACGCTGATACTCGCGATCCGTCAAGGTTTGCGCCGGGGCCACAGTGATGCTGTCGCCGGTATGCACACCCATAGGATCCAGGTTTTCGATCGTACACACAACGACGCAGTTGTCCTTCCGATCGCGCATTACCTCCAGCTCAAACTCCTTCCAACCCGGCACAGACTCCTCAATAAGAATTTCCTGTGTAGGACTGTAAAATAGGCCGCGTGCGCAGATTTCCTCAAACTCGCGCTCATCACGGGCAATCCCGCCGCCGGTTCCGCCCAAAGTAAACCCCGGTCTGATAACCAGGGGGTATCCTCCCAACGCGTCCCTGATACGCCGTGCTTCGGCCAGCGAATGAGCCGAGGCGCTCCGCAAGACTTCGAGGCCGGCGGACTGCATGGTCTTTTTGAATAAATCCCGGTCCTCGGCCCTGCGAATCACATCAGCGTTGGCGCCGATCATTTCCACGCCATACCGCTCCAACACGCCCTGCTCCTCCAAAGCGACTGCGAGATTCAGCGCCGTCTGTCCTCCCAAGGTCGGCAAGAGCGCGTCCGGCCGCTCGCGGCGGATTATTTCAGCCACGATGCTCACCTCCAGAGGCTCGATATAGGTTCTATCGGCAAATTCGGGATCGGTCATGATCGTCGCCGGATTGCTGTTTACCAGCACCAGCTCATATCCCTCTTCCTTCAAAGACTTGCACGCCTGAACTCCCGAGTAATCGAACTCGCATGCCTGTCCAACCACTATGGGTCCTGACCCGATCAGCATGATTTTCTTGATGTCGGTGCGCTTGGGCATAGTCCCGCCGTAGCTCCTCAGTCAACTTGTTCCATATCGGGCTCGTCGTGCTGATCGTTGATCTTCTCTTCCCCCGCCGCGCTTCGCGCCCGAATCGGATGCAGCCCTACTTTCATGGCCGCCGCCACAAAGTCACGGAAAAGTGGATGAGCTTTAAGGGGCGTAGATTGAAACTCAGGATGGAATTGACAGGCCACAAACCAGGGGTGCTTTTTGAGCTCAATAATTTCGACCAGATTCCCGTCCGGCGATAATCCCGAGAATACCATGCCGTGGCGTTTCATTTCTTCACGATAAGCGTTGTTAAACTCATAACGATGCCGATGCCGCTCCTCGACGCGTTTTCGCCCATACGCCGCCCGGGCGAGGGTGCCGGGCGCAAGAACGCATGGGTAGGCCCCCAAACGCATTGTGCCGCCCATCTGCCGCACGTTTCTCTGGTTCGGCATGAGGTCAATTACCGGATGGCGCGTCTTGCGCCTGAATTCTGAGCTGTCGGCATCTTTGATTCCACAAACATTCCGCGCAAATTCAATCACCGCACACTGCATGCCCAAACATATTCCGAAATACGGCAAGCTTTTTTCGCGGGCATAGCGTGCCGTCATGATCTTCCCCGCCACACCCCGGATCCCGAAACCTCCCGGCACAAGAATTCCGGCCACCCCCCCCAGCAGCTTTTCCGGGCCTTCGCGCTCCACCTGCTCCGCCTCCACGGGCCGGATCTGCACGCACACGTCGTTGGCCACGCCCGCATGCGTCAGCGCCTCATAGATGCTTTTGTAGGCATCGCGCAAACCGACGTATTTGCCAACCACGGCAATCGTCACCTCGCCGCGACTCGGGGCTGTGAGTGCGCGGACCATGCGCCGCCAGTCGCGCAGGTCCAACGGATTCACGTGCAAACCAAGTTTTTCCAGTATGTAAACGTCCACGTCCTGCCGCGCCAGCTCAAGAGGCACTTCATAAATCGTGTTTGCAACGTCCTTTTCTTCGATAACCAGGCTGGCGTCAACATTGCAAAACAAAGCTAGTTTTTCCTTATGCTCGGGCTTAAGCGAGCGTTCACACCTGCAAATCAAAATGTCAGGAATAATCCCTATGGTCCGCAGAATCCCTACCGATTGCTGCGACGGCTTGGTTTTCAACTCGCCCGCCGCTTTGATGTACGGCACCAGTGTGATATGAATGAACAGACCATTTTCCCGGCCGATTTCCTGCCGTAACTGTCTGATGGCTTCAAGAAACGGCAGAGATTCTATGTCGCCGACAGTGCCCCCGATCTCTGTCACGACGATGTCTACATCTGGTCCATCCAGCGACCGAATAGCCCGCTTGATTTCATCGGTGATATGCGGAATTACTTGCACTGTTTTGCCGAGATAGTCCCCACGCCGTTCGCGTTCAATTACCACGCTATAAATTCGGCCAGTCGTGTAGTTGCTGGCCTGCGTGCAAGGAATGCCCGTGAAGCGTTCATAGTGCCCCAAATCCAGATCCGTTTCCGCCCCGTCAGCCGTAACGTAAACCTCGCCGTGCTGATAAGGCGACATTGTGCCCGGATCAACGTTCAAGTAAGGATCCATTTTCTGCAGGCGCACGCGGTAACCACGTCGCGCAAGCAGCAGCGCAACCGAGGCTGCCGTGATGCCCTTGCCAAGCGAGGAAACGACGCCACCCGTCACAAACACGTGCTTAGTCATCTTTTGTTCCTCTCCGGCCGCGGCCTCTCCTTGAACCCGGATTTTGCGATCGGCCACACCCGGCAAGCTGCAAGGCGCCGGAGGTGAAGGTGTATGCGCATACTCCCTACCTCCGGCAACGCAGCAGACAGGCTGTTCTCGCCAGTTCCCAAGGGTTCGAGAATCGGCTCCTTTGCTCTTCAGATTTGGCTCTCACATCTCCGTGCAAAAGATGTAAAAGTGCATTGCCTTTCAACTTTTTCACACCCAGCACGCTACCACTGCCCGCTAATTCCCAAACGCAAAACCAGGGTTGAAACTCCAGAGGCAACCTCAAGCTCACTGCCTCCCAAGAGAACCGGCCCGCGAACCAAAGGGGAGTTCCGGCGCGTAACTCTCGAGTTCAAACTTGCTCTGTACTCCTTCCACGGCCTCGGGATAGCGGCCCGTAAAACACGCCGTGCAAAAATTGCAGGGACGGTCCAGCGGCGCCAGCAACCCCTCCAGACTCAGATAAGCCAGCGTGTCCGCGCCTATGAATTTCCTGATCTCTTCCACGCTGTTGGTGCCCGCGATCAGATCCTCGCGCGTCGGAAAATCGATCCCGTAAAAACACGGATACATCAGCGGCGGACAAGCAACCCGTACATGCACCTCCCGAGCTCCGGCTTCCCGCAATGTCGCGATCCTCCGCCGTGACGTTGTTCCCCGCACTATAGAGTCATCCACAATCACCACCCGCTTCCCCTTCACCACATCCGGTAAAACCGCCAGTTTCAAATCCACGCCGACTGCGCGCGCATCCTTTTCGGGCATGATAAAAGTCCGCCCCACATAGTGATTGCGGATAAAAGCGTAATCTAAGGGAAGACCGGAACCGCGCGAGTAGCCGAGCGCCGCGGAATTGCCGCTGTCTGGCACAGGACTCACAAGATCCGCATCGACAGGATGTTCCTTCGCCAACGTTTGTCCGTACTGCATGCGCACCAGATGCACGTTACGCCCGAATACTGTGCTGTCCGGCCTCGCAAAGTACACCAATTCGAAGACGCACTGCGCCAGCCGTTCCCCTGAATCCGCAAACGTCGTGCTGTGCAGCCCCTGCTCGTCAACCACCACAAGTTCACCGGGCTGAATATCGCGCACGTGCATTGCTTCAACTTGCTTCAAAGCACACGTCTCACTTGCAAACACCCAGGCGTCGCCCCGTCGGCCGATTGACAAAGGACGAAAGCCAAACCGATCGCGGGCGGCCATCAAACAGCTCCGCGTCATTATCAAGAAGGAAAACGCGCCCGCCAGTTCCGCAAGTGCTCGCGCCACACGGCCCGGACGCCGTCTGTACATGGGGTCCGCCAATAAATGTACCAGCACTTCGCTGTCGGTACTGGTCTGAAAAATAGCGCCAGCCTCTTGATACATGCGCCGTAATTTGCCGGCGTTAACCAGGTTGCCGTTGTGAGCTACGGCCCAAATGCCATCGCCGCATTCTACCACCAACGGTTGCACATTCTGCAAACGAGTGGACCCGGTTGTGGAATACCGCACGTGCCCGATTGCAATGTGTCCTGGCAAGGCATCCCAAGGACGGTTAGCAAAAACTTCGTCTACCAACCCTAACCCTTTGAAGAAACGAACCTGTTCGCCGTCACTAACGACAATACCTGCCCCTTCTTGACCACGATGCTGCAAGGCGAAAAGGCCCGTAAAGACAAACGGCGCAGCCGGTTGCCACCCGTAAACCCCAAAGAGACCACAGGCTTCGCGCGGTCGATCAACCATATTGCCGCAATACCTCTTGATAATCGAGAAAACGTTCAACATTCTCCAGTCCCGCGAGGGAAAGCATCGTAACTCTGATGCCAGCCTCATGCACTGCGGCGACCGGATTCATTCCGCCAACCACAATTAATCCCGCCCGTCCGTCCGCAACCGGTACGTCCAATAAAGGGCAGTTTGGCCTGCCGACCGCGAGAATGCCGCCCAAACCGCGCGTGTTCATATCACGGGCAATTCGCTCGAGATCGCTCAGGGCTGAGGTCGGTATTTCCCGGAAGCTCGCTCCGATTATTCCTGACCCTTGACGGGCGCATTCCCGAACCGCGGTCATTCCAGCCTTGATGAATGCCTCCAGCGGATCAACCGTCGTTCCAGAGTATTCAAGCAACTGAACAAAACGCAGGGGGTGCCCCTCACGCACTTCCACCAAGCCGCCAAACCGCGCCGTCACCGGAATACCTTCCTTAAGCATGATTCCGTTGATCGTCACGCTGCACACGGTTCCAATTCCCATCATACCTTCAGGAACTAGCACGTCGGCAATCCTGTTTCCGGGCTCCGCCACCATCAGCTTGTTCCCCATCCCGTAACCCATCGCAAAAACTGGCTCCATTTCTCGCAACGCCAGATGAAAAGCGCGGCGATCGATCAGTGCCACATTGGCAATAATCGTGCCCCTTCCCGCCCGAAGGTTGAACGTCATCCGGTAACTGAGGTTATCCACTCGAGCCGCCACAAACCCGACCTTTTCAACAATATTGGCACGGGCCAGCTCTTCCCGGCCCTTGTCAGTTATCCGGCGCCCCTGACGCCGGCCAACGCATTCAGTAAGACCTTCCCGATCCATTTGCAGCAGATAAAGGCGTATCGTCCGAGGTTGAGCAGTTACGCCAAACCCCGCCACTTGATCAGACAGCTTCGCCGCGCCAACGGGGCCATCGCGTTCCGCCAGGGCCTTCAGAATGGCCAATCTTGTTTTGTCGCTTCGCTTCATCTTGCCAGCTAACCCCGCCAGTGATTATCCGAAATTTTGCGTTCGAGAATTCGTTGCCAGATCCTCGTAGTACAGAGAGATACAGTCGCGGGGCTAGCGCCATGTATCTGCCACCCTCCCCGTTCCTGTCGCAGAATCAGGGGAAAAGTTGAATTGCCCGCTGAGGCTTCGTACACCCACTATTCAAAGTTTAGCAAGAAAATCAAGGTTTAGCAAGAAAACGGCAAGCTTGCCGTTTTCTGCTATATCGTGTTTATTGATTCGGTTATTTTCTCCGCGATTTTATTTGCACTCTCGTACTGATCATGGCAGCATTATGCCACTGTCTAATGAAACGGCATTCTTTTGCCACTTAACCAAAAAACTAACTGCTAAGCAAGGAGCAAAAAATGCAGGGAAAAGAGTACGTCGCCCAGGTAAAGCAAGCAACTGCCAGACGAAATGCCGGTGAACAGGAATTTCTACAGGCTGTAAACGAGGTTCTGGATTCACTCGTGCCGGTTATCGAGCGTCACCCGCAGTATCAGGAAGCGCGTGTTCTGGAGAGACTGGTCGAACCAGAGCGCCAGATCATTTTTCGCGTACCTTGGCAGGATGATAAAGGCAGAGTGCAAGTTAACCGCGGTTTTCGCATCCAGTTCAACAGTGCTATCGGCCCCTACAAAGGAGGACTAAGGTTTCACCCCAGCGTAAATCTGAGCATTCTCAAATTCCTCGGCTTTGAACAAATCTTCAAGAACTCACTGACCACCCTGCCGATGGGCGGCGCAAAAGGCGGATCCGACTTTGACCCTAAAGGCAAGTCCGACAGTGAGGTCATGCGGTTCTGCCAGAGTTTTATGACGGAACTGTTCCGCCATGTCGGACAGGATACAGATGTGCCTGCCGGCGACATCGGCGTGGGTGCGCGCGAAATCGGTTTTCTGTTCGGGCAGTACAAACGGATTAAAAATGAATTTACCGGCGTGCTGACCGGAAAAGGACTCAACTGGGGTGGCTCGCTCATCCGGCCAGAGGCGACCGGTTATGGCTGCGTTTACTTTGCCCAGGCAATGCTTCAGACGCGGGGGGAAGATTTCAAGGGCAAAGTCTGCACAGTCTCCGGTTCCGGCAACGTAGCCCAGTACACCGTCGAGAAACTAATTCAGCTTGAAGCACGGCCCATTACCATGTCCGATTCGGAAGGGACAATTTACGACAAGAACGGAATTGATGCTGAAAAACTGGCCTGGGTCATGGAACTGAAGAACGTGCGCCGCGGGCGCATTCGCGAATACGCTAACGTTTTCAACGCGCAGTTCTTGCCCGGCCAGCGTCCTTGGAATATCCCCTGCGACTGTGCCTTTCCCAGCGCTACCCAAAACGAAATTTCTGGCGAGGATGCCAGAACATTGCTCCACAACGGCTGCTATCTGGTTGCCGAAGGCGCCAACATGCCCAGCACGCCTGAAGCTGTCGAACAATTCCTCGCCAAGCGTATTCTCTTCGCGCCGGGCAAGGCCGCGAATGCCGGGGGGGTCGCCACGTCGGGACTGGAAATGAGCCAGAATTCAATGCGCATGAGCTGGTCGCGCGAGGAAGTCGAGCAGCGCCTGCATGCTATCATGGTGCGCATACATAATGTCTGCAAGGAGACTGCCGAAGAGTATGGCCAGCCGGGGAACTACGTGCTTGGCGCAAACATTGCGGGGTTCGTCAAGGTGGCCGACGCTATGCTGGATCAAGGACTAGTCTGAGGGCTGTCCCCGGACGTCCCCGTCAGTTTCTCTTGGTCCGCACGGCCGTTATGCTGCAATTTGCGCTTGCCCCAAGTGGCAGGATGCCGGGCGCCGATAGCCCTGCTGTCGGAGGCATCGGGGCCCAAGGCTCAGCGCGGCTCACTCTTCAGCCGCTCCAGAGTACGCCGTAGAATGCGGGGTCATTTTGGCTGGACGCCTTAGAGCTTCGCATCGAGAATAGCAAAGATGAGCAGCAGCTCACTGTCAACAGGACTGCCTGGCTTGGACAAGATTCTGCGCGGGATTTTGCCTGGGGACAACATCGTGTGGCAATTCGACGCGGTGGAAGACTACAGGGCATTTGTCACCCCCTTCTGCGAGCACGCGCGCAAGTCCGGACGAACCTTCATTTATTTTCGCTTTGCGGACCATCCTCCTTTGCTCACAGACGAGGCTGGCGTTGATACCCGCACTTTCGACCCGCAGGACGGTTTCGAGACTTTCACTTCTCGTGTGCATCGTGTCATCCGCGACGCGGGACGCGGTGCACACTATTTGTTCGATTGCCTTTCCGGCCTGGCGACATGCTGGTACTCCGACCAGATGCTCGCGAATTTTTTTCAACTAACTTGTCCGTATCTGTTTGACCTCGAGACCCTGGCTTATTTCGGCATCTTCCGTAATCAGCATTCTTCCCAAGCCACTGGTCCCATTTTGGCAACCACCCAACTCTTTCTTGAGTTGTACCGTCATAAAGACATGCATTACGTTCGGCCCGTGAAGGTCCAACACCGCTACTCTGCTGCAATGAACACCTTTTATCGCCGCGCTGGGGAAAGCTTTACTCCGGTTGACGAAAGCTGCGTCATTGCCGAAATTATGACTTCCGCTAAATGGTCAGGATTACGCAGCGACCGATTGCCAGGGTTCTGGGACCGCGCCTTTATAGAAGCTCAAGCACTGCTCAATGACATCCATGCCGGACGTCGTCCTGCTGAGGATGCCCGTGATCAAATGGAACGCCTGTTGCCCATGATTATCACCAGGGACGACCGCATTCTGGCTTTAGCGCGAAAATATCTGACGCTGGAAGACATACTTGATGTACGCCGTCGCATGATTGGCACGGGGCTGATCGGTGGTAAAGCTGTCGGAATGTTGTTAGGACGCGCAATTATTAAGAAAAACTCCCCCCGCTGCATGCAATTGCTGGAAGAACATGACTCTTTTTTCATCGGTACCGACGTGTTCTACACGTACGTTGTGCGCAATGGAGTATGGTGGGTGCGCCAGCAGCAGCGTGAAACCGAGGATTTCTATGAAAACGCCACACGGGGACGCCGCCTCATAATTGCGGGCAGCTTCCCCGAAGATACCCTCGGGCAATTCCAAGAAATGCTCGATTACTTCGGCCAAGCTCCTTTTATCGTCCGCTCCAGTTCGCTGCTGGAAGACAGCTTTGATAATGCTTTCGCTGGCAAGTACGAAAGCGTCTTCTGCGCTAATCAAGGCCCTCGCGCTCAGCGCCTGGAAGATTTTTTGGCCGCAGTTAAAACGATCTACGCCAGCTCCATGAGCGAGCGCGCTCTGCGGTACCGAGCCCAACGCGACATGCTCGATAAAGATGAACAAATGGCCCTTCTGGTCATGCGGGTTTCCGGCCGCCGTTACGGTCGCAAGTTCTTTCCTCCCGTCGCCGGTGTCGGATTTTCATTCAACCCTTATGTCTGGCACAAGGATATCAATCCTCAAACTGGAGTCCTTCGACTGGTATTCGGCTTGGGGACTCGGGCCGTTAATCAGTCAGACGACGATTATACACGCCTCGTAGCTCTCAATGCTCCCGACCTCCGGCCGGAGCAGAATGTTGATGAAGTTAGACAATATGCCCAGCGTTACGTAGACTACATTGACCTTGACGCCAATCACCTGACTTCCGGCCATTTTCTAGACCTTGTCGAAGAATGCACGAACTTGCAGTTGAACCTCGTTTCGTCTTTGATTGCGAAAGATTCACACCGTCAAAATAGACCGCAATCTGGTCGTTACCCGGAGCGGCATGAGGTGCGTATTCTGACATTCAACAAACTGTTGAAAGAAACCTCATTCGTCGACGACATGCGTGAGATCCTCCTCACGCTTCAGGCCGCCTATGAGCACCCCGTGGATATCGAATTTACAGCAAATTTTACAGATGACGGCGCCCACAAAATAAACTTGTTGCAGTGTCGCCCGTTACAGGTGCGCGGGTGGGGTTCCATCCGGCTGCCACCAACCAATGTTCCCGAAGAACACCGCATTATCGCAGCGCGGGGTGCCGTCATCGGACAAAGCCGTGTGATGAATGTGGATCGCTTTATTTATGTTGTCCCCTCGTCGTACAGCGAATTGAACATACGAGAACGTCACGAAGTCGCACAAGTGCTGAGTCGCGTGAACAATTTTTTGCCTCGTCCAGAACGCGAAACCACCGTCTTACTAGGACCGGGGCGATGGTGCACAACCATTCCTTCGCTGGGAATACCGACAACCTTTGCCGATATAAATCGCGCCGCAGTTATTTGCGAAATTGTGACGATGCGCGAGAACCTGATCCCTGACGTTTCGCTAGGAACGCACTTTCTGAACGAACTTGTCGAAATGGACGTACTCTACCTGGCAATTTTTCCTCAGCATTCCGGCAATATTCTCAACGAGCACCTCTTGCTGTCTGCCCCCTCCGAGCTTGCCGCTCTCCTTCCCCAAGACAGCCGTTGGGACCCAATAGTGCGCGTGATACCAGCCGCTTCACTCGCTCCTCCAGGAATGTGCGTGCGCCTTGTTGCCGACGCCACAAACCAAAAGGTTGAATGCTTTTGCATCCGAAACGTCATGCCCGAAGCACGAAACGCATAACCCCAGACTTTGCGTTCGAGAAACGACCGGTTTGAACCCAGATTTTGCGATTGGCCAAAACAGGCAAGATGCAAGGCGCGGGAGGTGCAGGTGTATGCGCATACTCCGAACCTCCTGCAACAAAGCAGATTGCCTGTTTCCGACAATCCCGAAGGGTTTGAGAATCGGCTGCTTTTCTCTTCAGATGTGGCTTTCACATTTCGGTGCAAAAGATGGGCAACTGCATTGCACTTCAACTCGCGCGCGCGAGCGGCCATTGCAACAGTTGTGATGTGAAGGTGGTCACGCGGCAAGGTACGTTCTTCGTGTATTATCAACACATGGAGGACGCAGTGACTTACAAGCGCGTGACTCAGGAAGAGCGTAGG
>Ga0129299_1000894_pt1 | contig 19839 bp, 13 predicted proteins | sample ConPoolayeCmetaG_FD_94477 | JGI IMG/M metagenome (GOLD analysis project Ga0129299, IMG submission 94477) | Hot spring microbial mat communities from California, USA to study Microbial Dark Matter (Phase II) - Cone Pool mat layer C metaG ...
AACAGCCTTCGCAACCTTCACCATCTCCAGAATCCGTCTCGGCGTCGGTCGGGCAGGCCGGCGGCGATTCGGCATGATGGGCACAGCAGCAGGAGGGGACGACGGGGAGCGGCTCCGGCTCAGTGGATGCGGCCGCGGCCCGTGGTTGGCAATAGCACGGCGGCCGCAAAGGCAACATCAAGGCGATCACCGCCAGGGTGGCGGCGAGGACGCCGGTCATGTGGCCCCGCTGCTTGAACATGGATCGGACCCTCCGGCCGGAGAACTCCGGCTGTGTCGGTATTATACGGTCGCCGCCCCGGAAAGTCACTCCTCGGCGTCGGCAGTAGCGGCCCTTCACACCGCGAAGGGTGGTCCGACTGCACGGCGCCTTATCGGGACCAGACCCTCTGGAAAAGCCCTTTTTCGCATCCACGAACAGCGGCCGGGCCGCCGCCGGACGCCGCCCGGGCCGCCGATCGGCCCGCCACAGTTCTGAGTAGTTGCGCAGTTGTGACCAACCCGTCGTTTCCTCCGCGGCCAGGCCGGAAGGCCGGTATGAAGCACTGGAGCCGGTGGCGGCTGCCTGGTGGTCCCGACTGCGGCGGGCAAAGCAGCCTGAGCCACCGCGGGGCCGAAGGCGATGTCCTGCTGCGGGCCGATTTCGTCTTCAACAACGGCCGAGAAACAGGTACAGTGGACCACGCCCGCCGCGACCGGACGCGGGGTCGGCGGCGAAGGATAACCTCTACCCGCGGTCTGCCGCGAGTGCCGTCGTGGACGCTGATCCCAAACTGACTCGGCGGGAGATGCTGACTCGCACCGCCGGGGCCGTCGTCGCGGCCGGGGCTGCCGCGACCGCCGGATACCTCCTCCACGACCCGATCGGCGACGCCGGCCTGCCGAGGCCCTCCGACGCGACGCGGCGGCTGAAGGACTTCTTCACCGGCATCGAACTCCCGGCCGGCACCCCGCGGATCAGCGTGGCCACCGGCGAGGAATCCGCCATCGAACAGATGGTCCGCACGGCGATCGGGCGGCTCGACCCCGACCTCGGCTTGCGGCGTTTTGTCACCAGGGGCGACGTGGTGCTGATCAAGCCCAACGCCGGGTTCGACCGCGCTCCGCACCTGGGCGCTACGACGCACCCGGACGTGATCCGCGCATTGGTCAGGATGTGCCTCGAGGCCGGGGCCGCCTCCGTCATCATCACCGACAATCCCATCGAGGCCCCGGAGGCCTGCTTCGCCAGGTCCGGCATCAAGCGGGCCGCCGAGGAGACCGGCGCGAAACTCGTCCTGCCGGAGCAGCGGCGTTTCGAAACCGTCGTTGTTCGCGACAACGAACCGGCGGCGGATCGCGGCGAGGCCCTGGGCCGGTGGTCGATGCTGTACGCCCCCCTCCGCGAAGCGACGAAGGTCATCGGCGTGGCTCCGATCAAGGACCACAACCTCTGCGGCGGCTCGATGAACCTCAAGAACTGGTACGGCCTGCTCGGCGGGCGGCGGAACCAGTTTCACCAGGCGATCCATCACATCATCAGTGACCTCGGCTGGATGATCAGCCCGACGCTGGTCGTCGCCGACGGCACGCGGGTGATGATGCGCAACGGCCCCACCGGCGGGCGGATCAGCGACGTGAAGCCCGGCGGAGAGGTCGGCCGCCCGACGGTGGTGGCGGCGGTGGACCCCGTGGCCTGCGACGCGTGGTGCTATCGGCATCTGCTGGGCCGCGACCCGGCGAAGCTGGCCTACCTGGGAATGGCCGCACGCAAAATCGCCGCGGAGACGGCCGCCGGCTCGAAGCGGCTGGGCGAGGCGGACTGGCAAGCGTATCAACGTCGCGGGCAGGTGGCGACCGCGAACGTCTAGAAAGTGCGCATGACGGGAAAGGACAAAGGATAGGGAGGCCGAGGCGGGTGCAAGCCTCGTGGGGGTCCGCCGTTCATCCTTCCGCGTTGGTTCCACATGAGCAGTAAACCCGACAAACTGGAACCCGGCTTCTTCCACCACTCTCCGCTGAACCTCCTCCGCATCACCTCCGTTCGCGTGCTGGTGCAGACCGTCTCCTTCGCGATGTTCCTCGCCTTCGTCTATCTGGCCACCTACGCGCAGCTCAACGAGCATCCCGGACTGCGGCTGTGGGTCAGCAAGATCCTGGAGATCGACCCGCTGGTCTCCCTGGCCACGGCCCTCACCACCCACACCGTCTACCAGGGCCTGCTCTGGTCGCTCATCATCGTGATCCCGACGCTGCTGCTGGGGCGCTTCTTCTGCGGGTGGATCTGCCCGTTCGGCGCCATGCACCAGTTCACGCACTGGCTGCTCGGCGGCTACCGCCGCAAGGAGCGGATCGAAGCCAACCAATACCGGCCGCTCTTCGCGTTCAAGTATTACCTGCTGACAGCCCTGCTCGTCGCGGCGATTTTCGGCAGTCTTCAGATCGGGCTGCTGGACCCGATCTGCCTGCTCTACCGCTCCTTCACCGGCGGGGTCATGCCCGCCGTCAGCGTGCCGCTGCCGCAACTCTTCGGCGACCGGCTTTTCAACCAGGGGGCCTGGCTGGTGGGCGGTCTGCTGTTCCTGTTCCTGGCGTTGAATCTGGTCATTCCGCGATTCTTCTGTCGGGCCTTGTGCCCGCTGGGGGCGTTGCTGGGGGTGCTGAGCCGCTTCGGCTGGTGGCGGATCGAGCGTGACCGCGGCAAGTGCGACTCCTGCAACCTGTGCTCGCTGAACTGTGAGGCGGCGTGCGACCCGCACAAGGACCTCCGCAGGAGCGAATGCTTCGTGTGCTACAACTGCATCGAGGACTGCCCGTGCGGGGCGCTCAGCTTCAAGTTCCTCCCGCCGCGGGAGCACGAGATCGCCGCGCCGGACGTGTCGCGGCGCAAGGTGGTCTTCGCCGCGGCGGCGGGCCTGGCCTTTCCACCGCTGACGCGGACCACCGGAAGAACCACTCGCGACTTCTCCTCCACCGTGGTTCGTCCGCCCGGAACGGTGGAGGAGTTGGAGTTCCTCGAACGCTGCCTGAAGTGCGCCCAGTGCATCCGCGCCTGCCCCACCGGCGTCCTGCAACCGGCCTGGTTCGAGGCCGGGCTGGAGGGCCTGTGGACGCCGGTGATGAACTTCCGTATCGGGCATTGCCAGCTCAACTGCACGGCCTGCGGGCAGGTCTGCCCCACCGGGGCGATCCAGCGGCTGACGCTGGAGCGGAAACTCGGCGTCGGACAATTCTCCCAGCAAGGCCCGATCAAGCTCGGCACGGCCCACTTCGACACCGGCCGCTGCCTGCCTTACAGCAAGAATACGCCCTGCGTGGTGTGCGAGGAGGTCTGCCCGACCAGCCCGAAGGCGATCTTCACTGAGCGGCAGATGCGGACGGTCCGCGAGGGGCGTCTGCAAGTGCGCGCCGCGACGGAGAACACGCTCGCCGTCGTACTGTGGCCACGAGCGGGCCGCGCGATCGGGGAGCCGGTCTCGTGGGCGGCGGGGCGTTTCTCCGGAGACGAGACCACCACTTATCACGTCCAGATAAACCACCCCGACGCCGCGCCGGAAACCCATCGCGTCACCGGCAACGACGCCGCCACGCTCGCCATCGAGGGCCGATTCCTGAAGCCGCCCGCCGCAGGAACCTTGGCGGTGCTGAAGATGGAGTACAAGGTGCCGCTCGTGGACACGGAGCTATGCATCGGCTGCGGGCTTTGCGAGAGGGAGTGCCCGGTGGTCGGCGACCGGCGGGCGGTGTACGTGACGGCGGAAGGGGAAACCCGTTCTCACTTACATGAGGACCGAGATCGCGACCGCTCGTTGCGGTTGCTGAAAAGGGGTTGAGCCGCAGAGGGGCGGAGACGGCCGCCCCACCCCACCGCCGGTTGGTCCGGCGAGGCCGGGTGCGGCAGGCTTCCAGCTCGCCGCAACCCCCGGAGACGGGCGGCCTTCGCTTGCCGGCGGTCTCAGGAGCATCACATGAAGCGCAAGGGCAAGGTCTCGCGGCGGGAGTTCGTGAAGGCGGGTTTGGCGACGGTGACCGCGGTCACGGCCGCCAGTCTGCCGCCAGTGCGGGCGGACGAGCCGGCCAGCCGGCCGGAGGAACAAGGCCACCCCCAGAAGGGCAAGAAGATAGAACTCGTGCCGACCCGCGTCCTGGGCCGAACCGGCGAGAAGATCTCCATGCTCTGCTTCGGGGCCGGGCAGCCGCAGGAGCGGATGTTCAACGCCATGTGGGAGGCGGGCATCCGTTACGCCGACACCGCCGACTGCTATGTCGAGGGCCGCCACGAAAGAGAACTCGGCGAGTGGATGAAAAAGACCGGCCGCCGCAAGGACATGTTCATCGTCACCAAGGACCACCCCAACACGCCGGACCAGTTCGTGGAGATGGTCGATGCCCGACTGAACAACATGCAGACCGACTACATCGACCTCTTTTTCGTCCACGGCCTGGGCGAGCCGGACGCGGGATACAAGATCACGCTGGACGAGATGATCGAGGTGCCGAAGGCCAAGGAGTGGGCCGCGGCGGCGGAGAAGATCCGCAAGTCCAAGAAGGTGAAGTACCTCGGCTTCGCCATGCACGGTGAGGTGCCGGCCCGCCTGAAGATGCTGAAAAACGCCGTCTCCGGAGGCTGGGTGGACGCCATCATGCTCATGTATGACGCCCCGCTGGTCCGCGAGAACAAGGACTTCAACAAGGCGCTCGACGCCTGCCACCAGGCGGGCATCGGCCTGATCAGCATGAAGCAGATGCGGCGGCTGCACGAGGCCAAGGGCGACGCCGGGAAGCGGACCGAGGTGGCGGCGGAGCTGTTGCCGAAGTTCCGGCAGATGGGCCTGACGCCGTATCAGGCGGTGCTGCATTCCGTCTGGACCGACGAGCGGATCGCCAGCATCTGCTCGGCCATGGCCAACCTCGACATCCTCAAGGAGAACGTCGCCGCCGCGCGGCAGTTCAAGCCGCTGAAGAAGGAAGAAATGGCGGCCGTGCTGGAACTGTACCGCCAACAAGGGACGCGGCTCTGCACCGCCTGCGACGGAAGCTGCCGCCGAGCCGCCGGGACGGAGGCGAACCTCAACAAGCTCGTCCGCTATTTGTCGTACTTCGAGATGGACGGCCGCCGGGCGGACGCTCGCCGATACTACGCGCAACTGACCCCTGCCGAGCGTTCGTGGCGAGAGGCGGACCTCGCGGCGGCAACCCGGGCCTGCCGGTGCCACGTCGATTTCGCGGCCTTGCTGCCGCGAGTGGAAGAGAAGCTGGCGTGAGAAACCGCGTCAGCGGCGGCCGCCACCGAACGATACCGGCGGGCGGACCGTTGGCATGACGTGACGGCTTGGGTAGCATGGCTGATGGGCGTCCAGGATGGCGTCGGCGGACGCCGAGAGGGTTGCGCCATGCTGCATCGCGTCGATCATGCGACGGTCATCGCCCATCGGGGCGGCGAGGTGGTCGTGCTCAAGGACCACTCCGTCGTCTGGGCCGACGGGTTCATCCACTGGGTCGGCCCGACCGACGCCTGCCCGGCGAACGCCGCCGGGGCGGAGGCGTTCGACGGCTCGCGGCATCTGGTGATCCCCGGCCTGGTCAACACCCACCACCACCTGTACCAGTCGCTGACCCGCTGCCTGAAAGCCGTTCAGGACGCCCCGCTGTTCGGCTGGCTGACGCAGCTCTACCAGCGGTGGAAGAAGGTGGACTACGCGGCCGTCAAGGCCGCCGCGCAGATCAGCCTGGCGGAGATGCTGCTCTCGGGCTGCACCACCACCAGCGACCACTTTTATCTCTTCCCGCGTGGCAGCGACGTGCGGATCGAGGCCGTCCTGGAGGCAGCGGAGTCCCTCGGCATGCGCATCCACGCCTGCCGCGGCAGCATGAGCGTCGGCGAGTCCCGCGGCGGCCTCCCGCCGGACGTCTGCACCCAGGACGAAGACGAGATCCTCCGCGATTGCCGCCGCGTGCTGGAGCGCTTTCAGGACGCCCGCGTCGGCTCGATGCGCCGGATCGACCTGGCCCCCTGCGCCCCGTTCTCGGTCACCGCCGAGCTGCTCCGCGACACGGCCGACCTGGCCCGCTCCGCGTGCGCCCTGCTGCACACGCACGCCGCCGAAACGCTCGACGAGGAACGCTACTGCCTCGAACGCTACGGCGCCCGCCCCATCGAGTGGCTGGACCGGATCGGCTGGCTCGGGCCGGACGTCTACCTCGCCCACTGCGTCTGCCTCAACGACCACGAGATCGCCCGCATCGCCGCCACCCAGACCGGCGTGGCCCATTGCCCTTGCTCGAACATGCGGCTGGGCAGCGGCGTCCCGCCGATCCGCCGCCTGCTGCAAGCCGGGGCCAAGGTCGGTCTGGGCGTGGACGGCAGCTCCAGCAACGACGGCGGGCACGTGCTCGCCGAAGCCCGCCAGGCCCTGCTGCTTCAGCGGGCAGTCGGCGGGCCGGAGGCCCTGACCACGGCCCAGGCGTTTCACCTGGTGACGCTGGGCGGCGCGGCGGTGCTGAACCGGCGGGAGCTGGGCAACCTCGACGTCGGCTGTGCCGCGGACCTGGCCCTGTACCGCCGGGACGACATCGCCCTGGCCGGGGCGGTGGAGCAGGATCCGCTCGGGGCCTTGATCCTGTGCCGCGTGGCCCGCGCCGATCGCGTGGTGATCGCGGGCCGCACCGTCGTCCGCGAGGGGCAGGTGACCACCCTGGACCTGCCCGCGTTGATCGACCGGTTCAACTGCCTGGTGCGGGCGTCCTTCAGTGCGTAGCCGTTCCGGCGTCGGTGGAGCCATCAGGAGTTCGTCGCGTGAATATCTTCTGCTTCTTCATCAACCTGTCGTTCGACGTGATGCAACTGGTCATCAACGTGCTGTACGGCTTCTGGAGCGTGTTCGGCGTGCAGACGCCGGACATCCGCGCGTCGTTCGGGTCGCTGTTCGGCTGCAACGTGTGAGGCCCCGGCCCTCCCAGACAGCCGCCTCCGTCCCGCCGGCACTGCGGGGCCACTGGAAGCCGTCGCCCTGTTCGCCGTGCTGACGCGGACCGCCGCGGGAGCAGTCCGTCGCCCTGGGTTGCGCCGCTGGTTCCTACGGCGGTGGCTCACCCCCGGCCGGCAGCCCGTGCCCCGGCCGCCGCTCGTAGAGCAGCCAATACGCGATCGGGATCACGAACAGCGTGAAAACCGTCGAGGCGAGCAGGCCGAAGATCAGCGACCAGGCCAGACCGGAGAAGATCGGGTCGATGGTGATGGGGGCGGCCGACAGCATGGCCGTCCCGGTGGTCAGCAGGATCGGCCGCAGCCGCACCACGCGGCTCTCCATGATCGCGTCGAACAGCGACCGCCCGCGGGCCAGCGACAAGTGGATGAAGTCCACCAGGATGATGCTGTCGCGCGTCACGATGCCCGCCAGGGCGATCATGCCGATCATGCCCGTCGCGGTGAAGAAGATGGGCGTCGCGTAGCCGCCCGCCTCGCCGCCGGCGACGGCGTTCAGCAGCCAGAAGCCGGGCATGATGCCGATGATCGTCAGCGGAATGGCCAGCATCACGATCAGCGGGATGACGAACGACCCGGTCTGCCCGACCAGCAGGATGTAGATCGCCACCAGCGCCGCGGCGAAGGCCAGGCCGAGGTCGCGAAAGACATCCAGCGTGATCTTCCACTCGCCCTCGCCGGCGAAGTCCACCCGGATGCCGTGGGGCACGGCCCACTCCACACCGCTCCCGTTGCGAAAGAAGGTCCTCCCCGCCAGCGGCCGCGGCGTCCGGTCCTGGAGCCAGCCGCTGCCGGCCTGGATCAGGGGGCCGCCGAGACTTTGGCTTTCAAATCGGCCGCCCTCGGCCAGGTCCGCCTGAATGTCCACCACCGCGTCCGCCGGCGGCCGCCCCGCCGTCTCGGCGAAGACGTACACCACCCGCTCGAGGTTCTTGTGGTAGATCGTGCGGTCCACCGTCGCCTGCTCCCACCGCCCCAGCTCGGCCAGCGGGACCAGCTCCCCGCCGCGGCCCTTGACGCGGAGACGGGCCAGGTCCGCCGGGCTGCTCCGCAGCGGCCGCGGCAACCGCAGTTCGATCCTCAGCGGGTTCCGCTCGCCGGCCAGCCGCACCGTCCCCGCCGCCGTCCCCGCCAGGGCGATGTCCAACGTCTGGGCGATTTCGGCGACCGAAACGCCCGCCAGGGCCGCCTTCTCCTGGTCGGCGACGAAAACCAGTTTGCCCTGCTCGGCCTCGACGGTGTCGTCCACATCGACGACCCCCGGTTCTCGCTCCAGCCGCGCTCGGACCGTTTTCGCCGCGGCGATCAGGTCCGCGTAGGCGTGGTCCGGGCGACCGTAGACCTCGGCGACGATGCTGGAGATGACCGGTGGACCGGGCGGCAGCTCGACGATCTTGAGGTTCGCGCCGCAGCGGCGGGCGATGGCGGTCAGGGCGTCCCGCTCGCGGAGGCCGATGGCGTGGCTCTGGGCGGAGCGGCTCTTTTTGCCGACCAGGTTCACGCGGATCTCGGCGACCTGCTCGCCGCGCCGCAGGTAGTAGTGCCGCACCAGCCCGTTGAAGTCCATCGGCGAGGCTACGCCGACAAAGGAGGTGAAATCCGTCACCTCGGTCACGCCCCGCAGATAATCCTCGAACTCCCGAACCGCGGCGTCGGTCCGCTCCAGCGTCGTGCCCTCGTCGAAATCCAGCACCAGCAGCAGTTCGTTCTTGTTGTCGAAGGGCAGCATCTTGAGCGGCACGTGCCGCGTGGCCGCGAGCATCGCCGCGGCGACGGTCAGCCCGCCCATGACCGCCAGAAAGAACCAGGCGTTCCGTCGCGAGCGGAGCAGCGGGGCCATCAGCGGATAGAAGAACCGGTACAACGGGGTGTGTTTCACGTCGCCGGGGTCGTGCGGGTCGGCGAGGGCGGAAGGCTCGGGCGGCCGCGGGTCGCCGGAGGCCGTCGCGTAGCGGTGCTTCAGCAGGTGATACGCCAGCCACGGCGTGATGGTGAAGGCCACGACCATCGACATGAGCATCGCCACCGGCACATTCAGCGCCATCGGGGCCATGTACGGACCCATCATCCCGGTGATGAAGAACATCGGCAGGAACGAGACGATCACGGCCAGGGTGGCGGTGATCAGCGGCGGGCGGATCTCGGCCACGGCCTCCAGCACGATCTGCCGCGTCGCCTTCCGCCGCAAGGCGAAATGACGGGTGATGTTCTCCACGTCCACGATCGGGTCGTCCACCAGCAGCCCCAGCGACAGGATCAGGGCAAACAGGGTGACGCGGTTGATCGTGTAGCCGAACAGCAGGTTGACCGCCAGCGTCAGGCCGAACACCACCGGCACCGCCACGGCCACGATCAACGCCTCCCGCCAGCCCAGCCCGAGCGTCAGCAAGGCAATGACGATGAATACGGCCACCGCCAGCGCTTCGATCAGCTCGTTCACCTTCTCGTCGGCGGTCAGCCCGTAGTTCCGCGTGACCACCAGTTGCAGGTCGTCGGGCAGCACCTCGCGCCGGAGTTGCTCCGCGGCGGCCAGCACGTCCCGGGCCACCCGTACGGCGTTCGTGCCCTTCTTCTTGGCCAGCGCGATCACCACCGCGGGCGAGGCGGCGTCTCTCGCCAAATCGGATGTCTCCGGAGCGCTATCGGGAATTGCCGATCGACCTCCCACGTCGCCGATCAACGTCCCCGGCCCGCCGGCGTGGTCCTCGAAACCGCGAGCGGGACCCCAGCCGTGCCGGACATAGCTCACGGCCTCCGCCGGGCCGTCGGTGACCTCCGCCACGTCCCGGAGAAACACCGGCCGCTCGCCGGAGACGCCCACGACCAGTTCCCCCAGCTCCTCCGGCCGACCGAACGTCCGCCCGGCCTCAACGCGAACCGTTGTGTCGTCGCGCGTCAGGTCGCCGACCGTGTGGCGGACATTGGCGGCGGCGAGGGCCTGGCGGACCTCGAGCGGCGAGACCCGATACGCCTCCAGGCGGGCGGTATCGAGGTAGACCTGGGCTACGCGCGGCACGCCGCCGATGACATAGGCCCGCGACACGTCGGGCACGGCGGCCAGCCGCTCAACGATCTCCTCCCCGGCGCGACGCAGCGAGTACTCGTCGGCGTTCTCGCCGGTCCCGGTCAGGGTGAGCGTGACGATCGGCACGTCGTCGATCTCCACCGGCTTGACCACCCAGCCGGTGACACCGGGCGGGACGAGATCGAGATGCTCGTCGATCCGCTTGTATATCTTGACGAGGCTCCGCTCGCGGTCTTCGCCGACGTAGAACCGCACGGTGATGACGGCGTGGTCGGCGCGCGACATGGAGTAAACGTACTCGACGCCGTCGATCTGGTAGAGCAGCCGCTCCAGCGGAGCGGCGACGAGCTGCTCGACCTCCTCCGCCGAGTGGCCGGGAAAGCTCACGTGAACATCGGCCAGCGGAACGACGATCTGCGGGTCTTCCTCGCGGGGTGTGATCCCCAGGGCCGTCAGGCCGACCGCCGCCGCCAGCAGCGTCAGGATGAGCGGCAGGTTGGAGCCGAGGAAAGCCCGCACCACGGCGTTCGTGAACCCATGATGGGCTTCGCCGCGGCCGGGCGGCGGATCGTCAGGATTGCAGGAAGAACTCTGGTCCACGACACGCGTCCTCCGATCTCACCGCCGGGCACCGTCGGCGGCGGCGTTCGCCGGCACGACCACGCTTTCGCCCTCGCGGACGCCGGACAACACTTCCACCAGCCCGTCGTGCGGGGCCTCCAGAGGCCGCCCCGTTTGCACGGTCCGCCGCCGCACCGCGTCGCCATCCACGACTTCGACCATCTCCAATTGCCCGACCCGGCGGATCGCCGCCCGCGGAACGGCCAGCACCTCCTCCTCGTCCAGCGGGATCAACAGCCTTCCGAACATGCCGCTGTAGATGCCCTCCGGGCACGGGCCGGTCACTTTCACGGCGAAGGTGCGACTGGCCGTCTCCGCCTCCGGCACGATCTCGCTGACCTGTCCCTCGCAAACCTTGCCCAGGGACTCCACCATCACCCCGATGGACTGCCCGACGGCCAACCGCCGCGTCAGGGACTCGCGGACCTGAGCCACCAGTTGCATCCGCGTCGGGTCGTACAGAGTGAGCAGGATCTGGCCGGGCGTCACCGTATCGCCGGTCTCCACCCGCTTGTCCACGATCAGCCCGTCGATCGGGGCCGTGATCGTGGCGTAGGCCAGGGTGGTTTCCGCTTCGCGGACGGCCTGTTCGGCCTGCTCCTGTTCTGCCGCGGCGGTCTTCAGGCCGGTGGTGACGCGGTCCAGCTCGATCGGCGAGGCCGATCCGGCGGCGTGGAGATTGCGAATCCGCTCGTGTTCGATTTTCGCCTGCTCGTGGCGGGCCCGCGCCTGTTCGGCCGCGGCTTTGGCCTGCTGGAGGCGGGCGGCCAGATCGGCATCGTCCAGCCGTGCCAGCACCTCGCCCTTCTTCACGCGATCGCCCGCTTTGATGCGGACCTCCGTCACTTTGGCCAGCAGCTTGGAGGCGACCGACGCCTCATGCACCGCGCGGATGGTGCCCACGGCGGTCTCCCTCGCGGGAACGCGAATCCGCCGCACCGGTTCGGTGCGGGCGTCGGCCGCGAGCCGCCGCCCGGGCGCCGCCGCACCGGCCGAGGCCGCCGGCCGTCCGCCGTCGCGGTCGATCCGGGGATGAAACGCGCCGGCCAGCCAGAAAAGGAGCACCGCCGTGACGACGGTGAAGCCGATCCCCAAGGCCAGTCGGCGAAGGAAAGCGGGGCTGACCCGCCACCGGGCGGGTGAAGGTTTCTTCGTTGCGGTCATGAGTCACCTGTTCATGGCGCCGGACGGGGCCGAGCTTGCCTCGATCCGGCAAGCACGCGGCCCGGATCAGATGAAAAGGTTCACGTTCGCCTCGTCGGCGGCGCTCAGATAGGCCCCGACGCCGCCGATGTCGACGCCGTCGATCAACTCCTCCCGCCGGATGCCCATCACGTCCATGGACATCGAGCAGGCCACCAGTCTAACGCCGTTCCGCCGGGCGGTCTCCATCAGCTCCGGCAGCGAGGCGACGCTCTTCCGCCGCATCACCTGCTTCATCATCGCCGTGCCCAGGCCGGCCATATGCATCTTGGACAGCTTCAGTTGCTCCGGGCCGCGCGGCATCATCCAGCCGAACATCCGGTCCACCAGCGACTTGGCCACCGGCCGCGGCGGCTTCCTCCGCAAGGCGTTCAGGCCCCAGAAGGTGAAGAACAGCGTGACCTTGCGGCCCATCGCGGCCGCGCCGTTGGCGATCACGAAGGCCGCCAGCACCCGGTCGAGATCGTTGGAAAAAACCACGATGGTCCGATCGCGGGCGGCCGGCGCGGCGAAAGCCGCCGACACCCGCGGCTCCCCCGACGCCGCGGCCCGTTTGCGGATCTTCGCGACGTACTGCCCGTCGCGGGCCTCCACGCCCAGCAGCTCATGCCCGGTCTGGCGGCACCACGCCGGCACGTCCGCGCAGAACCCCCCGTCGGTGGACAGCACCTCCAGCACTTCGCCCTCGCCCAGCCGATCCACCGCCTGCTTCATGGCCACGATCGGCCCCGGGCACTGCTGCCCCCGCACGTCCAGCGTGGTCGCCCGGGCGGCCGCGGGCGGGGTCGAACCGGGGGGAGACATCCTATTCCGTGATGGAACCATCCCTTCGGAAGTCGCCGATTCCCGCGGCCGCGGGGCGGCCGGCCGCTCGGCAAGCCGCTCGGCGGGCCGCTCGGCAGGCGAGGGGCATCCCCCGCCGGCCTCGCCACAACCGCCGCTGGCGTTGCCGGCGGCCGCTCCCACCGGCTGATCCGGGTGAAACATTCGCCACGTGCGATAGCCGCCGGAGAGGTTGGCGACGTCGTAGCCGAGCTGGCTCAGCAGCCGGGCCGCCACATAACCCCGCATGCCCACCGCGCAGTAGGCCACGATGCGGCGTCCGCGGGGCAGTTCTTCATGCCGGGCCCGCAGTTCGCCCAACGGGATCAGCCGGGAGCCGGGTATGGCCCCGGCCTGATGCTCGCCCGGCTCGCGGACATCGAGCAATACGGCGTCGCCGAGAGGCTCGTCCGCGTAAGCGAGCCGCACATCCCCCCGCAGCAGATTGGCCGCAATGAAGCCCGCCATGTTGACGGGATCCTTGGCGGCGCCGTACTGCGGCGAGTAGGCCAGCTCCGCTTCCTCCAGGTCGTACACGGTGAAGCCCGCCTGGATGGCCGTGGCCAGGACGTCGATCCGCTTGTCCACGCCGTCGCGGCCGGTGATCTGCGCCCCCAGCAGGCGGCCGTCGCCGGGACCGAACAGCAGCTTGAGGTGCATCGCCTCCGCGCCTGGGTAATACCCCACATGCTGCGCCGGGTGCAAATAGACCTTGGCGAAGTCGAGACCCGCCCGACGAAGCGTCTTTTCGCTGGCGCCGGTGATGGCCGCGGTCAGGTCGAAGACGCGGACGATGCTGGTCCCCTGCGTGCCGCGGTAACGGCTGTCGCGGCCGAAGATGTGGTCGGCGGCGATGCGGGCCTGGCGGTTGGCCGGGCCGGCCAGGGGAATCAGCACGGGCGTGCCGGTGACCGCGTCCTTCACCGCCACGGCGTCGCCGACGGCGTAAATGTCGGGATCCGTGGTCCGCATGTGCTCATCGACCAGGATCGCCCCCCGCTCCCCCACGGCGAGGCCCGCCTCCTCGGCCAGTTTCGACTCCGGCCGGACGCCGATGGCCAGCACCACCAGATCGGCCGTGAGCGTTTCCCCGTTCTTCAGCCTCGCCGATACCCGGCCGCCCTCCTCGCCGAAGGCCTCGACCGCCGCCCCCAGGTGCAACTGCACCCCGTGCAGGGCCAGCGTCTGGTGCAGGGCCGCGGCCATCTCCCGGTCCAGCGGGGGCAGCACCTGGTCCAGCATCTCCACCAAATGCACGCTCAGGCCGCGGCGGCGGAGGTTCTCCGCCATCTCCAGGCCGATGAACCCGCCGCCGACCACCACGGCCGTGCGGGCCCCGCTGTCGACCGCCTGCTTGATGGCGTCCGTGTCCGGCACGCTCCGCAAAGTGAAAATCCGCGGATGGTCGATGCCCGGCAGCGGCGGGCGGATCGGCGCCGCGCCGGTGGAGAGGATGAGCCGGTCATACCCTTCGCGGTAGGTGCGGTCGGATTCCAGATCGCGGACCACGACCTCCTTCTTCGCCCGATCGATGGACAGGGCCTCGTGGCGGACCCGCACCTCGAGGCCGTAGCGGGCTTTCAGCCCTTGCGGCGTCTGGAGGAGCAGTTTGCCGCGTTCGGCGATCTCCCCGCCGATATGGTAGGGCAGGCCGCAGTTGGCGAAGGAGACGTACGGCCCGCGCTCCAGGACGACGATGCGGGCGTTTTCCGACAGGCGTCGGGCACGGGCGGCGGCGGTGGCGCCTCCGGCCACGCCGCCGATGATGACCAGTCGCTGAGGGTTCGGCATGACGAAGTTCTCCTGAGTGACGGCCCCTGCTGACCGGGGCGGTGTCGACGGTTGGGGACGGCTCATGGGCGGTCCGGGCGGAGTTCGTGTCTCTGGATGCAGCGGATGACGTTGAGCGCGCTGGGGTGGGTGACGCGATAGTGCACGGCCTTGCCCTGGCGGCGGGCGGCGAGCAGGCCGCAGGCCCGCATGCGGTTGAGGTGCTGGCTGCACGCATTGGGCGGAATGCCCAGTTCGGCGGCCAGTTCGCCCACGGTGAGGTCGCGGTGCATGAGCAGCTCGGCGATCTTGAGGCGGTGCGGATGGGCCAGGACGCGAAGGGCGGCGGCCACCCGCTCCAGCACGTCCAGGGGAATCCGCGCGTCGGTGTTGTTCCTTTTCGTCATACCTGTAATATATCATGACTTCATGATATGTCAAGCAACGGACCCGTGCTTTTTTCGGCTGACTCCCGGCCGGCCCCGCCGCGAGCCTGCCCGCAGCCGCGGCCCTCGCCCCGGCCCCCGCGCCCACGGTAAGATGCCGGGGCGGCCCGGCGCGAGGGCCTCGCCGCGACACCCGGGGAGATCGGTCATGGCTGATTTAGTTCGTCTCAGTATCTCGTTGGAGGGAACGCTGGCTCGCCAGCTCTCGCGGCTGGTGCGGGCCAGCAGTTACACCAACCGCTCCGAATTCATCCGCGACCTGATCCGCCGATGCCTGGTGGAACAGGAATGGGAGGACCGGAGGCAGGAAGTCGTCGCAACCATCACCCTCCTCTACGACCATCACGCCCGCCAACTGGCCGACCGGCTGATCGACATCCAGCACGACCATCACGCCAACATCCTGGCCACCACCCATGTCCATCTGCACCACGACCGCTGCGTGGAGGCCATCCTGGTCCGCGGCAGCGCGGAGCGGGTCCGCCGTCTGGCCGACGCCCTCCGGCAGCAGCGGGGCGTACTGCACGCGGCGCTGAGCATGAGCACCACCGGAGAGCGGCTCCGCTGAGAATCCCCGCCGGCGCCCTTGACGCCGCCGGCCGACCGCTTATTATTACGAAAGTTTTTTTTGTAATACCGTTCCGCAAAAGTAGAAAGTTAGTATTACGAAAGATTCTTTCGTAATGCCGTTTCGCGAAGTAGAAAGAAGGAGAAAGGAGACCTGTTCATGCACCGCCCCGCCCCCTTCGTCGTCCTGTTTGCCGTCCTCGCCCTGGTCGCGCCGCTGACCGCGGACGAGCCGAATTGGCCGGCTCTGCCGTACACCCCGCACGCCGCCTATCAAGCCGTGAACGAACTGGGCAACGGCGTCTTCCCGCTCGGTCAACCCATCCGCCTCCGCGGCCTCATCCTCAATCGCTCCGAGGCCATGCTGAACCCCGCGCCGGGAGCGCCGGCCTTCCTGGGCGGACAGTGGCAGATCTACGTGCAGGCCGCCGACGCCGGCGACTTCGGCGGCACGGCCTGCTACATGGCGGAGAAATACGGCAACCTCCCCTGGGTGCCGGACACCGAGTCCTACACAGCCCAGGAATGGCTGGACGAACTGGCCCGGCTGACGCACGACCCGCAAACCGGCCGGGCCTTCCGCCCGGGAGACCTGGTCGAAATCCGCGCCCGCGTCCCCGGCCTGCACTACGGCGGCAAGACCAACGTGAACGAGGCCCACAGCAAGAACCCCGCCAACGACTTCGACGTCCTGCTGCTCGCGCCGGACTGTGGTCTGCCGTCGCCTACGCTGATCACGCTCGCGGAGGTCAAGGACGCCACGGATGAGTTCATCTTTGACGCCACCCGCCAGACCGGCGGCGAGCGGTATCAGGGGTCGCTCGTGCGGATCAACCAGGTCTGGTTCGTGAATCCTTCGCTCTGGGCCCCGAACGCCACCCTCGCGATCACCGACGGGTCCGGCCGCACCTTCCCGGTCAAGCTCGGCCTCGGCGGCGGCTACTCCGCCTACCCGGCACCGACCGGCCCCTTCGATATCGTCGCCATCTTCGACCAGGAAGACACCAACAACGACGGCGACGGCATGGAGGGCTACCGCCTCTGGCTGCATCAGGACTACAACGGCAACGGGCTGATCCTGCCGCGGCCGCCGACGACGCCCGGCGACCTCAACGCCGACGGCGTGGCCGATCTGCTCGACGTGCCCCTCTTCGTGCAGGCCCTGTTGGATGACTTCGCCTTCGAAGCCGCCTGCCCGGAGTGCGACCTGGCGGCGGCCAACTGCGACGGGCAGTGCGGAATTGACGGCCGCGACGTAGCGGCGTTCACGGCGTTGCTGCTCGACTGATTCGGGCAAAAAGCGGCGACAGCAACGCCATGGGCGTGCCGCTGAGTAGCCGATGATGCGGAGCCGGATCATGACCATGCGGCGTAAAGGGCCGGCAGCCTTCACTCTGATCGAGGTGCTGGCGGTGCTGGCCATCCTCGCCATCCTGGCGGCGATCCTGCTCCCGGCGCTGCAACGCGGCCGCGTGCAGGCCCGCATCCTCCGCGCCCACTCCGACCTGCGGCAGATCGGCATCGCCCTCGAAGCCTACGCCACGGACTTCAGCGGCCATGTCCCGCCGACCCGCAGCGGATGCAACTCCAACGTGCAGTTTCAGTTGCCCGTGGAGCTGGCCGTTTGCAAGTACCTGCCGCCGCCGCCGGGCCGCGTGCCGCAGGCGGACTTCCCCGACGTCTTCAATCCTCACCAGAGCTACAAGTACCGCGCCCCCGGGCCGATCTGGCTGAACGGGGCCTACTTCGACGCTCCCCGGAGTACGAGTCTGCCCCGGGCGTTCCTCTGGGTGCCCAGCGATTACCCCCGGTGCGAATCTTCCGATGGCGTCTACTATTACAACCGTCTGCACGAGCCGAAGTGCCCGGTGCTCTATGCCCTCTGGAGCCTTGGTCCGGATCCGGAGTCGGAAAAGCTGCCTCGCAACTCGGCAGGCTACCTGGACGAGGTGAAACTGCCCCTGCCGCGGCAGTATTGGCTTACGCAGGGGCCGTCCGACACCGGCCTGATTACCCATTTTCGCAGCCGGCAGGGCGGAATGCATACCAGCCCATAGCCCGGCCTGCCCCTAGTCGGTGTGGCAGCCCTTCTCCGGCCCGAGTATCGCCAACGCGTCGCCTCTCTCGTCCGCCGCGGGAGCCGGCTGGGGAAGGCCCCTTTCGTCACCACGGCGGAAACCTGCTCGCGGGCCGGGCCGGAAAAAAAGGGGCGGCGGCGGGTTGCCGGAGGCGGTTTGACGACCGGCTTGACCGCGAATAGCATAAGCATCCTTCAGCAGCCGCATGTGGCGGCGTCGATCGGGGCTTTTCTCGCTTCTTGAAAGGTTTTCCATGAAGACCGTCTTGCCAGCCTCTGGCTTTGTCGCCCTCCTTACGTTCCTGGCCGGCCCGTCGTGGTCGCAGACCACGACGCAGCCCGCCGCGTCCGCTCCGGCCCAGCCGGCAGCGGCGACCACCGCGCCGGCCGACCGCATCCTGGCGACGGTCAACGGCCGCAAGATCACCGAATCCGAGGTCAACGAGGTGTTCAACCAGTACATCAAGGAGCGGATGCAGGGCCGCGCGCTGGACGAGTCGCACCTCGCCCAGATGCGGGTGGCCTATCAGCCGCAGATCCGGGACATGCTGGTCGAGGCCGCCCTGCTGGACGCGGAGATAGAGAAACATCATCTCCAGGTGACCGAGGCGGAACTGCACAAGGAGCTGACCCGAGGCATGGATGGCTTCCTGGTCCGCCGGGGCCTGACCCGCGAGGAATTCAGCGCGGAGATCCAGGAGCAGCACGGAGTGGGGCTGGACGAATTCCTGAAGAAGCGTGCCGCCGAGCCGATGTACCGCCAGACCGTGTTGCAGACCCGCCTGCTGGAAAAGCTCTTCCCGGAGCGGGTGCAGGTCTCCGACGACGAAATCCGCGAGCATTTCGAGAAGAATAAATCCAGCTACGACCGCCCGGAGATGGTCAAGGCCAGTCATATCCTGATCAGCACGGACGGCGCGGTGACCAACGAGGACCGGGCCGCGGCTCGCCAGAAGGCCGAGGAGGCCCTGGCCGAGGCGCGGAAGCCCGACGCCGATTTCGCCAAGGTGGCCATGGCCCATTCGGCCTGCCCGTCCAAGGAGCGGGGCGGGGACATGGGCTACTTCCCGCGGCACGGAGCCATGGTCGAGCCGTTCGCCGAAGCGGCCTTCAAGATGAAGGTGGGAGAGATCAGCGACGTGGTCGAGACCCCCTTCGGCTACCACATCATCAAGCTCACCGACCGCAAGGCCGCAGAGTCGATCCCGCTCGAGAAGGTCAAGGACCTGATCTTCGAGGAGATCCGCCGCCAGAAGCTCGACACGGTTCGCAAGGAATACCTGGCCGAGTTGCGGGCCAAGGCTGAGATCGTCGTCGTGGGCCAGGAGACGCCGACGACCCGTCCGTCAGCCGCGGAGGCCACCACCCGTCCGGTGAATTCGCCGCCGCCGGCGGCCCCGCCACCTGCGGGCGAGCCTCCCCAGCCGACCACGTCGCCCGCCTGAGCCTGGCGACGGGCGAGAATGCTTGATGATACCCGCGCCGGGCCGGGTGAACTCGGCCTCCGGCCCGCCCAAGGAGGCCGCTTTTTCGCATGGCTGGTGAGCCGCCCGCCACCTGGAGCGGGGGCCAGACGCCCGCCCCACCCACGCCCGAACACGCTGCCCAGACCCCTAGGCCAGCTTCTCGTCCACCCGCGGCAGCACCGCCGCGAAGTCCACCCGGCAGCGGCAGGCGGCCTTCGCCGCGGCCAGGTCCGCCCCGTGCCAGTCCCGCTCCTCCGGAGACAGGGCCGCATACACCTGCCGGGCGTGGTCCCGCCGCCCGTCCAGCTCGTAGTACGACAGGCACCGGACCAGGTCGCCCAGCGCCGCGTCCGTCTTCGCCGCCCGCCGGCAGCTCCCATCGCAGGCGTTGCAGAACCGCCGTCCTTCCCGTCGGTACAATGCGGCCACCGCGGCCAGCTTCTTCCGATCCAGCGGCTTGAACCGCCGCGCCGCCTCCGCGTTCTCCTTGATAATGTCCACGTTGGGCATCTCGCAGCAGATGCTGGCGATCCGGTCGTCCGACCAGACGCCATGCAGCACCGCCTGATGCGTGGAGAGGCCCAGTTCCTTGAACTCCGGCAGGAACTTCTCCACGTCGCTCACCGCCCGCATCTGCTTCATGCTGATCAACCCGACCCCGGCCTGGTGGCAGGCGTCGAGGGCCTTGTTGAAATCCGCGTTGTCCCGAACCAGTTGCGGATCGTAGGCGATCATGACGGCATCGACCCAACTGTCCTTGGCGCTGGCCGTCAACAGGTCGGAGCGGGCCGGGAACTCGGCGTGCGAACTCCACCCCACCAGCCGGGCCTTGCCGCTTTTCTTCATCTTCTCCGCCGCCTTCGCCCACTCCTTCGAGG
>Ga0129299_1000895_pt1 | contig 19829 bp, 21 predicted proteins | sample ConPoolayeCmetaG_FD_94477 | JGI IMG/M metagenome (GOLD analysis project Ga0129299, IMG submission 94477) | Hot spring microbial mat communities from California, USA to study Microbial Dark Matter (Phase II) - Cone Pool mat layer C metaG ...
GCCCAGGGATTGCGGATGACGGCTGCCACCCCGATGAGCCGGAGCGGCGGCACCGCAGGCTTGCCTCCCTCAAGATGCGTGTCTTCGACATACACAACAAGTTTGCGGAGGCTTATGCTATCCGGGCTGGGGGTGACCATGACTCTACCGCTATATCCCTATATTATGGTATTATGGTATACCAAAAAGATCGATCATGACAAGACATCAATCGCAACGCGGTCACAAGCGGCTTGAGCCTTTGCCCGGGGACGCAGACGACATGGAGGAAACCTTGCGCGTGGACCGCAATCAGCCGACGCTGCGCGAGCTGACGCTTGCAAAAATGCGCGACGCCATCCTCCAGTTCCGCTTCAAGCCCGGTCAGCGGTTGGTGGAGCGGGATCTGTGCGAACAGTTGGGCGTCAGCCGCACGGTCGTGCGCGAGGTGATCCGGCATCTGGAAGCCGAAGGGTTGGTTGAAAGCCTGCCGCGCGGGCCGGCCGTTGCAAAGCCGAGCCAGGACCAGGCCGCACAGATTTATGAAATCCGGGCGCTGCTGGAGGGGGCGGCCGCCTATGCCTGCGCTGCGCTCAAGTCGCCCGAGCTTGCCGACGCCTTAGAGCAAAGGCTCGATCGCATCCGCGTTGCTTACCAGCAGGGCGAAGCGGCGGATGTGCTGGCTGCCACCAACGAATTCTATCGCAAGCTGTTCGAGGCAGCGGGCAAGAGCGTGGCCTGGGAAATGGAGCGGTCGCTCAATGCCCGCATCAACCACCTGCGCGCCATGACCATCTCCACCCGCAAGCGCCACATCGAAGGCCCGCAGGAACTTGAGAAGATTGTGGCCGCCATCAGATCGGGCGACGCGGAAGCGGCGCGCGAAGCCTGCGTTTCGCATATCCTCAACGCATCAGCCATTGCGCAGGCACTGCTTGCCGAAAAGGAAAAGGATGACCTCAGCACTTGAAACGGGCGCCAAGCGCAAACGGAAAACCGCGCGCACAGTCCGGCACAGGCGCGAAGGTTTTTGAACGAGAACACAGGCACCTTAGCCAAGTCTGAGCGCTCCATCTGCGCCCCCAGGAGCCGCGCCCGGCACGCTTGCAGGCACAAACTAGAACAGTTGGGGCAGCGAAAGCTGTTTTACATCCATGATTTTGTGGCAGCCGGGGAGCAGGAAACGGCAAAAGGCCATCCCGTTCATTTTGCGTCCTGATGCGCTTCCCTTCGTGAGCGCTGGGGCTCCAGCAGGGCATCGATCAAAGCGCAATTGGGCGAATCGCTTTGCGTGCACGCATCCATGATGGCCGAGAGGCGCCGGTCGAGGCGTTTGAGATCTGCGATCTTGTCGCGGATGACCGCGCGGTGGCGCGACGCCGTCTGGTGCACTTCGGCGCAGCTTGGCGGATGGTCGTTCAGCCCCAGAAAGCCGCGAATGTCGTCGATGGAGAAGCCAAGCTCGCGTGCCCGCCGGATGAAGGTTAGCCGCGTGACGTCGCTCGAGCCATAGAGCCTGCGCCCGCCGTCTGTTCGGTGCGGCTTTGGCATCAAGGCGATCTTCTCGTAGAAGCGGATCGTCTCGATATTGACGCCAGTCTCGCCGCTCAGACGGCCTATGGATAACCCCACCATGAAAAATTCTCTTGCTTCTATAGCCACTACAGATGCTAACCAATTTTTATAATGGGTCAAAAGCAAAATTCCACGACCTCGCAGGAATGCAGCTGGCTGGCCGGCGGCGGGCTCTTGTCAGGCGCCTTTGCTCTTCTGGGCGCGTCATGCTGTGTCCTGCCGATCATTCTTGTGAACCTCGGTGTCTCCAGCGCTCTCGTTGCCAATCTCGTCTTTTTTGCCCGCGCCCGCGAAGCGTTTATGGCCCTCACCCTCGTTCTGCTGGCGGCGGGGGTGGTTTTTGCGCTGCGCGGCGGACGGCGGCCGCGGCTTGGCTTCTGGATTGCGCTCGGCGCTGGGGTTGTGCTTCTCGCCGCTGCCGGGATCATGCCGCACTATGAGCGCGACTTGTTGCAATGGGTCCGTCCACGATGAGCATGGCTATCACAACGCATTCGACACTGACCTGCCCGATATGCGGCCAAAGGACGCAAGAACAGATGCCGACCGACGCTTGTCAGTATTTTTATACCTGCCCACGCTGCGGCACCCGTCTCAAGCCAAAGCCGGGCGACTGTTGCGTTTTCTGCTCTTATGGCGACGTGAAGTGTCCGCCGAGCCAGCTCGGCGACGGCTGCTGCTCGTAAAGCTGTCCGACCAGGTCGTGACTGCAATTGCCATCTGTCGGCACGGTAAATCTGGTGAAATGGCGCACCGGGGAAGATTCGAACTCCCGACCCCCAGATTCGTAGTCTGATGCTCTATCCAGCTGAGCTACCGGTGCCAATCGCGGTCTTTAACGAAGCGGGCGGCTTGATGTGAAAGATAGCAAGGCCGCATGAATTTCATGCCATTTACATATCGCGCCTGGTGCGCGAAGGCAAGCCCGGTTGCTTTCAATTCAGGGCGGAGTGCGGCCGGGACGGAGGAGCGATCCTGCCGTTATGCTTGATGGGCCGTTCCGCCTGCGGTTCGCGGTCAGGGATTTCGAAGCGGAAGCGCGCACCCTGTCTCACATCCTCCGCTGTGATGCTGCCGCCATGGGCGCGGACCAGCTCGGCCGAAATCGCAAGCCCAAGGCCTGTGCCGCCGTCACGCACACCGCCCTTGAACGGTTCGAAGAGATGCTCGCGCGCCTTCTGCGGCAGCCCGGGGCCGTTGTCGCTGACAACAACAACGGTTGCGCCGCCGCTACGGTAAGCCTGGACCGAAATCTCCGGCGCTGCACCCTTGCCGGGTTGCTTTTCCAGAATTTGCTGGGCATTGCGCAACAGGTTTGTGAGCACACGGAAAAGCTGGTCGCGGTCGGCATCGATCATGAGATCAGGCGCCAGCTCCAGCCGGCAGCGGATGGTAGGGTGTTCGAGCAGGCCGAGGCTTTCGGTGGCCTCCTCGATCAGCGGGGCAAGAGGGAAGACGGCGCGGCGCGGCGGCAGCTCGCTGGTCTTGCCGAATTTCAGCGTGTCGGCGCAAAGCTGGATGGCCCGGTCAAGCGAGGCGATGAGCTTGGGCGCGAAGCGCTGCACGGTCGGGTCGGGCGAGGCCGTCATGCGGTCGGAAATGAGCTGGGCGCTCGACAGCATGTTGCGCAGATCATGGTTGATCTTGCTCACCGCAAGGCCCAGCGCGGCAAGGCGGCTTTTCTCGTGGAGCATGTCGGCAAGATCGGTCTCCATGGCGGAGAGCTCCCGTTCCGCGATGCCGAGTTCATCGCCGCGTTCGCTGGGAACGATGATGCGGCTGCGGTCTTCCGGGTTCGCGCGGAAGCGGACCATATTCCAGGTGATGCGCATCATCGGGCGCACCAGCATCGCGTTGAGGCTGAGATAGACGAGGCTTGCGGTGATGAACGCGATGACGAGCGACAACCAGAAGATGTTCAGCGCGAATTTGGCCATGGCGGCTTTGAGCGGCCGCTCTTCAATAACGATCTCAATGGTTTCGCCAGCGCCCATCTCGGGCTGGCCGACGACGCGGATGATACGGCCCTTGGGAGCGAACAGCGTGTGCACGGCATCGGCAATGAGGCTGGGCAAGCCCGCCTCGCGCAGGTCGTAGTTCGCATCCACGGGGCGGGGATTGTCCATCTGCAGGACGAGCTGGCGGAATTCGTCGCGCCGCAGCGCCACGCCGTGCACGCCGGCAGTCTCCAGCAGTTCCGCGCGCAGCTTGTCGGGCAGAGTGTTGTCCGGCGCGGCTTCGAGCGCAAGTGAGGCGATCTGCGCCGCGGCCAGGCGCTCCATCAGCCAGGTCTTGCGGAAATTGGCGATCGAGGGCACAAACAGCAGGATTTCCGCCAGCATGACGAAACTCAGGGTCATCACCAGCAGTTTCGTCGAAAGGCTCAAGGAGGAGACGCGGCTGGACAGCGAGGCGGGCTGGCCCTCGCTCGCGGGCTTGTGATGTTCGCTCCGTGCTCCGTTTCCGCTACCCGTCTTCAACGCAACCTGCTCGATCTTCTCTTCGCGAAGGCATAACCGACAGCATCAGCCAAGACGTTCAAGCCACGCAACCAGACGCCGCAGCATTGGATTGGCCAAGCTCGGCAAAAAATAGGCCGAGGCAGCTTTTTTGTTGATTTCCGTCAAGCTTGGATAAACGGCCGCATAATCGGCCATTGAGCGTATCGTGACGCCGTGCTGCATGGCAAGGCTCCACAGCTGGATGACTTCGCTTGCCTGCGGGCCGACTGCCCCCGCGCCGAGGATGCGCCCATTCGCCGTTGCAACGATTTTGAGGAAGCCTTCCGTGCTGCGCTCCGTGCGGGCCCTGTCGTTCTCCAGGTATGGCCAGCGCAGGATGCGCAACCTTTGATGGCTCTTGCGGGCCTCGTCCTCGGTCAATCCCACTTGCGCCAGCTCGGGTTCGACGAATGCGGCGCGGGCGATGCCGGCTTCGTTGCTGCCCAAGGGCAGGCGCAACATCGCATTGCGCACGGCGATGCCCGCCTGGTGCGTTGCGGCGTGGGTGAAGGTCATGCTGCCGGTCACGTCGCCGATCGCATAAATGCGGGGGTTCGACGTCTTCATGCGGCGCGAGACCGAAATCCCGTCGCGATCGAATTTCACGCCAGCCGCTTCCAGGTTCAACCCCTCCACGTTCGGCCTGCGCCCGGTCGAGATGAGCAGGTGCGTTCCATCTATGGAGTAGGATCGCCCGTCCTTGGTGAACACAACCTGAACATTCTGGCCGAGTTGCTCGAGCCGCTCCACCCTCGCCTTCTCGAGGATGCGCACGCCTTCCTCCCGCAGGCGCTGCACGGCGAGCGCGCTCATCTCCGCATCGAATTCCGGCAAGAGGGAGCCCACCTCCAGAACGGTCACCTCGCTGCCGAGCCTGCGGTAAGCCTGTGCCAGTTCCAGGCCGACCTGGGTGCCCCCGAGGACGACAAGATGGCCCATGCGGTAGTTGATGCCGAAGATCGTCTGATTGGTGTAATAGGGCACGCGCTCGATGCCCGGGATGGGGGGGGTGGCGGGTGACGAGCCCGTTGCTATGATGAATCTGCGCGCCCTGATCTCGGCGTCGCCCGCCAGGACAGTGCCCCTGTCCTTGAAGCGAGCGGCGCCTGCGACGAACTCGACACCGAGCCCGGCAAGCCGTTCGGGCGACATGTTCGGCAGAATGCCGGTGATCACGCCCTGCACATGCTCGTGAACGAGACGGTGGTTGATCTCCGGTTCGACGGGGCGCAAGCCGAATTTGCCGGCGTCGCGCATGGCCTGCGCCCGTCTCGCCGCGGCGATAAGCGCCTTGGAGGGGATGCATCCGTAACTCAGGCTTTCCCCGCCGATGCGATGATGTTCCACAAGCACGACCGAGGCACCGTAACGGGCGGCCTCGGTTGCCGCGGCCAGACCGCCCGGCCCGGCGCCGATCACGCACATGCTTGGCGTCATAATCCCCGCCATGGCATTTCCCCCTTCAGACCGGTCTTGCGCGAGATGTGGATGCTATGACCGGAAATTGTGCAATGCGCAACCAAGCGTCGCAGCTACCGACCTATTTTTGCCGGGGATGGGCGTTGCCGGATTTCCCGCATTGCGGTATTGGCAGTGCATGTCCAAGCCCACCACTGATGATCCCGGAACCATGACCAACTGTCTCGTGCTTGTGCGCCACGGCGAAAGCGAGTGGAACAGACGCAACCTGTTCACCGGCTGGCGGGATGTGGACCTGACCGAGAAAGGCGAGGAGGAAGCGGCGCGCGCCGGAGACATCCTCAAGCGCGAGGGGCTGCGCTTCAACATTGCTTTCACCAGCAATCTCAGGCGTGCCCAGCGCACGCTCGACATCATCCTGTCGCGCCTCGGCCAGGAGGGGCTCACCGTAATCAGGGACCAGGCGCTGAACGAGCGCGACTATGGCGAATTGACCGGCCTCAACAAGGATGAGGCAAGGCAGCGCTGGGGCGAGGAGCAGGTACTGCTCTGGCGCCGTTCCTATGATGTGGCGCCGCCTGGCGGTGAAAGCCTTAAGGACACCGCGGCGCGTGTCCTGCCCTATTTCGATGAAGCCGTTCTTCCGCACGTGAAGGCGGGAGGCAATGTCATCATCGTGGCGCACGGCAATTCCCTGCGCGCTCTTATCATGCATTTGGAAGGGCTGAGCCCCGCACAGATTCTCGAGGTCAATCTGGCGACGGGCGCACCGCTCATTTACCGCCTGAATGCCGAGGGCGGCGTGGCCATGAAGCGCGATCTGGCGGCTTAGGCCCCTGACCCCGCTGCCATTGGCGTCTCCCGGTGGGCAAGAAGTGCGCGGGCAAGCGTCTCGGCGAACTCCTTCTTCTCCGCATCGGGCAGAAAGGCACCGAACACCAGCCGCTCGGCATGCTGGCGCAAGGAGAGCACATCGGCCTTGGTTTCATGCTCCTCAAGATCGATGCGCACCCAGAACGGATTGAAGGTCCAGCTTTCCGATTTGCCCGAGGGATAGACGCGCGTGACCCTTAGCTCGCGGCCGTCAAGTTCGACGGTTTCAAACTGCCGGCCGGCGCGGTAATTCATGCGGAAGGCAAGATAAATGATGATCACGTCAAGGCCGAACAGCCCGGTAACCGGCCAGGCCCCCATCATCATGAACGCAATGCCTGCGGCAAAACTCACAAGGCATACGAATGTCATCAAAATGATAAAGCCCTTGCGGCTGAGGGAGCGATGAGGCAGCAAGACGGCGCTGAATTGAGTTTGTTTTTCTTGCAAGTCCGTTGGGTCCGATGGTGTTGAAGCGGGTTAAAACGTCATCAAAAGAAAGTCTGTCACAAACGGCCGGGCCCGCGAAAGCTGCAAAATCGCGCAGGGCGAAAAAGCCGGCAACGCTTGCGGGCGATGCCGTGGCGGAGCTCTTCCGCCGCTTCGAACTGGCCAATCCCGAGCCGCGCACCGAACTTGAGCACAGCAACCCGTTCACCCTGCTCATCGCCGTCGTTCTCTCCGCACAGGCGACAGATGCCGGCGTCAACAAGGCGACGCGCCGCCTGTTCGAGCGTGCCGATACGCCCGAAAAGATGCTTGCCCTCGGCGAGGATGCGGTGCGAGAAGAGATCAAGACCATCGGCCTTTATCGCAACAAGGCGAAAAATGTCATTGCCCTGTCGCAGCAGCTGGTGGAGAAGCACGGCGGCGTCGTGCCGCAGGATCGCGCCGCGCTCGAAGCCCTGCCCGGCGTCGGCCGCAAGACGGCGAACGTGGTGCTCAACGTGGCGTTCGGGCAGCCGGCCATCGCCGTTGACACCCACATCTTCCGGGTGAGCAACCGCACGGGGCTCGCCCCCGGCAAGACGCCTTACGATGTGGAAAAGGCGCTTCTTGCGGCCGTGCCGCCGCACTATCTGATGAATGCGCATCACTGGCTCATCCTGCACGGTCGCTATGTCTGCAAGGCCCGCAAGCCGGAGTGCTGGCGCTGCGCGATCGCCGATTTGTGCCTTTATCAGCAGAAGAGCTTGTCCCCCACTGCAGCACAGGAGTAGGTATGCAAGAGAAACGGCTCGATGTCGTCGGCATAGGCAGCGCGCTGGTCGATGTGATCGCCCGCAGCAGCGAAGACTTTCTGCGCGAACACGGCATGCACAAGGGCGCCATGCGCCTGATCGGAGCGGAAGAGGCGGTCGCGCTTTATGCGAAGATGGGGCCGGGCGTTGAAACCTCGGGCGGATCGGTGCCGAACACCTGCGCTGGCATCGCCTCGCTCGGCGGCAGGGCGGCCTTCATCGGCAAGGTGGCGAAAGACCAGCTCGGGGAGATCTTCGCGCACGACATCAAGGCCGTCGGCGTCACCTACACCACCCCGCCTTCGGCCAATGCCTCTCCCACGGGCCGCTGCCTCATCCTCGTCACGCCCGAGGGCGAGCGGACGATGAACACCTTCCTCGGCGCCGCCGCCGAGCTTGGTGTCGCCGAACTGGACGAGGACGCCATCGCGTCGGCCAAAATCCTTTATCTGGAAGGATATTCGTTCGATCCGCCGCTGACCCGCGCCGCTTTTCATAAAGCCGCAAGCATGGCGAAGCGCGCCGGCACCAGGGTCGCCGTCACGCTTTCCGATCCGTTCTGCGTGGATCGCCACCGCGCCGCCTTCCTCGATTTCATCGCGCGCAACACCGACATCGTGTTTGCAAACGAGAAGGAGCTGCTGTCGCTTTACGAAACGCAGGATTTCAATGCGGCCTGCGCGCGTCTGCGCGGCGCGGTGGAACTGGCCATCGTCACCCGCAGCGAGAAGGGTTCGCTCGTGCTGAACGGGGCAGGCGACATCCCCATCCCCGCCGTGCCCGTTGATGAGGTGGTGGATACCACCGGCGCCGGCGATATGTATGCGGCGGGCTTCCTGTTCGGGCTGGCCACCGGACGCGATCTTGCCACCTGCGGACGCATCGCAAGCCTGTGCGCCGCCGAGGTCATTTCCCATATCGGGCCGCGCCCGCAGACCGATCTGTCTGTCCTCGTCCGCTCCGCCGGCCTGATGTGAGCGGCAAGCAGGGCTGGATGCGACGGATCAGCGCCACATGTGATAGAAATGATGAACCGGGCCGGCGCCGTGGCCCACGCCGAGCCGGTCTGCCTGCATCAGCGCCTCGGTCAGGTAGGTCTTCGCGGCGCTGACCGCTTCCTTCAGACCGGCGCCGCGCGCGATATAGGCCGCTATGGCCGACGACAGCGTGCAGCCAGTGCCGTGGGTGTTGCGCGTGTTCACCCGCTGCGAGGTGAGCCGGTACGTGTTGCCCTCGTAATGCAGGATATCGACCGCCTCCGCCCCCTCCGCATGACCGCCTTTCACCAGCACCGCCTTGGAGCCGAACGCCATCAGCAGCTCCGCCTGGCTCGCCATCATCTGCTCGCTCTGCGCCGGAGCCGCGCCAAGCAGCCTTGCTGCCTCGGGCAGGTTCGGCGTCACCAGCGTTGCAATCGGCAGCAGATGCGTCAGCAGCGCCGTCTCCGCCCCCTTCTCGAGCAGCGCTGCGCCGGTGGCCGACACCATCACCGGGTCGAGCACGACGGGCACGCGGCACCACTCCGCCAGCGCTTCCGCCACCGCCACGATGGCGGCCTCGGCGCCGACCATGCCGATCTTCACCGCCGCGACGTTCAGATCGCTGAACACGGCCTCGATCTGGGCCCTGATGATGCCGGGCGGCACGGCATGGATGGCCGTCACGCTGCGGGTGTTCTGCGCGGTGATCGCTGTGATGACGGAGGCGCCGTAAACGCCGAGCGCGGAAAACGTCTTGAGGTCGGCCTGGATGCCGGCGCCGCCGGACGAATCGGAGCCGGCAATGGTGAGGGCGATCGGAGCTGTCATGGGCCTGATATTAGAGATTGGTGCTAAGTTTTAAAAGGCCGGACGCTTTGCTGCGCCGAGACCGGGTCAGCGCCTTACGGCCGGCGTTTCGATGGGCAGTCCGCGCCCGCGCCAGGCAAGGTAAAGCTCCAGCGCCACATATTCGTCGGAGCCAAGTTCGCGCGGCTCGGCCCTCACCAGGAGATTGCAGCTGCGGAACTGCTGATGCAGCGAGGTCATGGCCTGCGGCCGCAATTGATAGGTTGGGAAGCCGTTGCTGTGGCCCTGCGTGATGATCTCGCCGCGATAGGACTGCCCATAGCGCTTATCATGGCAGTCGGCGCACGCCATGTTCAATTGTCCGATCTTGGTCTCGTATTCGCTGCGGCCGAGATCGAAAACGGCCTTGGCCGGGCCGTCGATGGCGACATCCACGGGCAGGCCGCGCGATTTGGCGCGGATGAAAACCGCCGTCGCCAGCAGTTCGCTGGAGCCATAGGGCCAGGGCGTCGCCTTCATGTTGGCCTCGCGGCACAGATTTATGCGCTGTTCGAGGGTGATGACCTTTCCTGCCGCCGAGGAGAATTTCGGATAGCTCGCCGCCTTGCCGCGCATCGTGTTCGCGGGGTCTTCATGGCACGAGGCGCAGGCGCGTTTTTCCGCGCCGTCCTGCTGCGCCCATTGCTTTTCGCCCGTGTCGTACCAGGCAAAGCCGGGATTGTCGAAATCGTCATCCTGCAGCGCGCGGGTTCTCAGCGCCCCGAAATAATAGCCCGAGATCAGCTCCTTCAGCGGGTTGTCACGGTCGAGCGGGGCGATGGATTTGCGCTGCTGCGCGAGGAGAGGCGAGCTGGCCATGCCAAGACTGGCTGCCAGTATGAGGGCAGCGGCTGCCATAAGGTATGCGCTAAGAGCCAGTCGCATCGCAGAAGCCTTCATGATGCCGGCAGGATGTGGTGCAAACGGAATGTCATTTCATCATCTTCAGAAATGCCACCACATCCTCCACTTCCTGCGCGGAAAGGATTGTCTTGCCCTGATGCGACGCCTGCACGCGGTTCAGCCCCTCGGCACTGTAATAGGACGGCATGATGGTATTGGCGATCACGGCCCTGGTATTGGCGACGAGCTGACGCAACTGTGCCTCGGTGTAACGGCTGCCCACGCGCTCAAGGCTCGGCCCCAGATCGCCATGGTTCTTCTCTTCGCGCAGCTGTGGGATCTGGTGACAGGCAAGGCAATTTCCCTTTTCGGCTTGCGCCGCGATGAGGCGTCCGCGTTCCGGATCCCCGAGCGACTGGGTGAATGGCGTAGCAATGCCCTCAAACCCGGTCACGGCCGGCGCCGCCGATGCGATCACAAGCTTAAAATAACCGTTCGCCTTCTTCTTGCACACTGCCTGTGCCTGCGCCGGCGTTGCAGCGGCAAACATCATGGCAACAAGCAATCCCGTCAACGGCGTGTGAACCCAAGCCATGGTGTTGTTTCTCTCTGCTCGCGATCGTTTAAAATAGTTCATACAATTCGATTGTGGCACAAGCATATCCGGCGGAGTTTGCGCCGAGCCGGATTCACTCATGAGTTTTGTGCGCCATGGGAAATTTTGCCGCAAGTTCCGCAAGCGTCGCGTCAAGCTGGTCGAGATGGTCGATCACCGCGTCAGGCGCGAGTTCGCCGACAGGAGTGTGGGTGTAGCCATAGCTGACGAGCACGAGGGGAACTCCGGCCGCCTTCGCCGTGCCGCTGTCCGCGCCGCTGTCTCCCACCATCACGGCTTGGCCCGGCGCGACGCCCAGTTCGCGCAGCGCAAGCAGCAACGGCTCGGGATCGGGTTTGCGCGGCAGGCCGTCCCGTTCGCCCACTATGCTTGCGAAGAAATGATGAATGTCAAGTCGCCGGAGAATGTCCTCGCTGATCTGCTGCTGCTTGTTGGTGCACAAGGCGATCTTGACTCCGTCGGCGTGCAGGCGCTGCAGCAGCGGCAGGGCGCCGTCATAGAGGGTTGTCGCCGCGATCGGGTCGGCGCTGTAGGCTGCGATGAAGTCCGCCACGACCGGCATCAGGTCCACCCGGGTCAGGCCGTGCGACAGGAAGGCGCGCTCGATCAGTTTCGGAATGCCGCCGCCGATCATCTCCTTCACCTTGGCCATCTCGAACGGAGGGAAGCCGCGGTTGCTCATCGCGGTGTTCAGCGCCCGCGCGATATCGCCCGCGCTGTCGATCAGCGTGCCGTCGAGATCGAAAACGATCGCCTGCGGCCAAGTTTTCCGGTTCTGCCTCGACACGTCGAACATAAATTCCACCCGTTGCCAACCCGATACAGGTGGCTACCGTCTGAACACGCTTAATGCAAGATCAAAGACAGCGGGGCGTAAGCAAAGGCGACTTTCGTTTGCTGCGAGAGGCGGGCGCATCGCAATCCGGTTGATCGGTTCACGGGCTTGTAACAATAGTGTCGCAATTCGATCATAATACTCGCGTTTCTGTGAGCTTGGCCATACCGAAGTTGTCACTCATCACGCCGGAGACGATGCGTCCGCATGTCGAAAATCATCGATATCGATCTGGAAGACTTACCCTCCGCAGCCCAGGGTCCGCTTCTGTTCTGGGGGCGCAGTCTCAAGAACCCGATGCAGGTGTGCAGCCTTTTCCCGTCGAGCCCGTTCGTCGGGCGCGCCATGAGTTGGGCCATCGCCGACCGGCCGGAAAGCCACGTGGTTGAACTCGGCCCCGGCACCGGTGCGGTGACGCGGCAACTGCTCCGCTCGGGCCTGCCGCGCGAAAACCTGACCGTGATCGAGATCGACAGCCATCTCGGCGGCCACCTGCGGCGAACTTTCCCCGATCTCGACGTGGTCATCGCTCCTGCCCAGGAGCTCGCCCAGATCTGGCGCGAGCGCAACGGCCCGAAGGTCGGCGCCAACGTCTCCACCCTGCCGATGCGCCTGTTCTCGCGCAAGCTCATCCGCAGCATATTGAAAAACAGTCTCGGCGTTCTCGCGCCCGGCGGCATCTTCGTGCAGTTCACCTACCGCCAGAACAGCCCTGTGCCGGAACACATCGCCGCCAGCCTCGGCCTTAGTGTCACCCGCTACAGCCGGGTCTGGATCAACCTGCCGCCGGCCAGCATCTGGGTCTATCGACGCGAGACCTGACGAGATCCGCACGCCTGCTTCGGGCGCGAGCGCTCGCTTCGTTTGATTTTCAAAACGCTTCGTTCTAATGTCAGAACGAGTTTGATACGTTCCGGCATGAGACTGAAGCCATGGATCATCTGCCCGTCTTCTTCGACATCCGCGGCAAGAAGGTTATCGTCACCGGCGGCGGCACCGTTGCGGCGCGCAAGGCGGAGATGGCGTTGCGTGCCGGCGCCCGTGTCATGGTTTTTTCCGAAACTCTCTCCGCCGAGTTTCACGACATCGGCGGCCACGAGCGCCTGACCCATCGGCAGGGTTTCCCGACGCTCGACGATCTCGCCGACGCCGTTCTTGCCTATGGCGGCATGGAAGAGTTTGAAGCCGACAAGCGCCTTTTCGATCTTGCCCGCGCCGCCCGCGTGCCGTGCAACGTGGCCGACACGCAAGAGCTTTGCGACTTCATCACGCCCGCCATCCTCGACCGCTCGCCGCTCATCGCGGCGATTTCCTCCTCCGGCGCATCCCCCATCCTTGCCCGCGCCATCAAGGCCAGGCTGGAGACCGAAATCCCGCCGAATTATGGCGAGCTCGCCGCCTTCGCGCAGAGCTTCCGCGAACATGTCGCCGAACAGCTGCCCGACACGGCCGTGCGCCGCCGCTTCTGGGAAGAGGCGATGGAAGGCGAGGTTGCAGCGCTGTTCCTCAAGGGCGATCGCCGCGGCGCAGAAACCGCATTGCGCCGCCTGCTGGCCGATGCCGCTCGCGGCGCCGAGCGCGGCAGGCGCGGCGAGGTCTATCTCGTCGGCGCCGGACCTGGCGATCCGGACTTGCTCACTTTTCGCGCCCTGCGCCTGATGCAGCAGGCCGAAGTGGTGCTCTACGACCGCCTCATCGGCCCGCAAATTCTCAATCTGGTGCGGCGCGATGCCGAGCGCATCTTCGTCGGCAAGGAACCGGACAACCATCCCATTCCCCAGCCTGAAATCACGCACATGCTGGTGCGGCTCGCCGGAGAGGGCAAGCGCGTGCTGCGCCTCAAGGGCGGCGACCCGTTCATCTTCGGGCGCGGCGGGGAGGAGATCGAGGAGCTGGCCCGCCATGGCATCCCGTTCCAGGTGGTGCCGGGGATCACGGCGGCGGCGGGATGCGCGGCCTATGCGGGCATTCCCCTCACCCACCGCGACCATGCGCAGGTTTGCATGTTCGTCACCGGCCATATGAAGGACGGCGCGCTCGATCTCGACTGGGAGACGCTGGTTCGCCCGCGCCAGACCGTTGCCGTCTATATGGGCCTCGCGACGCTCGGCGCGCTCGCGGGCGAACTCGTCCAGCGCGGGGCGCGGCGCGATCTGCCTGTCGCCGTGATCGACAACGGCACGCGCCGGAACCAGACTGTCGTTATCGGCACGCTGGAGACGATCGCGCCGCGCGTGGAGGACGCGAAATTGAAAGGCCCGGCGATGGTCATCATCGGAACCGTGGTTCAGCTTGCGGACAGGCTGGCGTGGTTTCAGGGAGCGCAGGCTTGCGCTGCGGCCGCCGAATGAAGCGGTGCTGCATCGCCTCATGCCTGGGTCTGGCGCTGGTTTTAATGGCCGCATGCAGCGCTGCCGGGGCCAGCGAGATGCCGCGCCGCATCGTTTCCATCAATCTCTGCACGGACCAGTATCTGCTCGCGCTCGCCGCGCCGGAACAAATCCTGGCTCTCAGCCCCTATGCCCACGATGCCCGGGTTTCCTTCTATGCCGAGCGTGCCCGCCGGCACCGCCTCGTTGAGGACGATGCGGAAAGCGTGCTCGCCTTGAAGCCCGACATCGTCTTCGCCTCCGTCTACAACCGGCCGGAAACGCTGGCGCGGCTGCGGCGCGCGGGCATCCGTATCGTTACGCTCGAAGAGATCGGCACGCTTGCGCGCATACCCGGGCAGATTCGGTCCGTGGGCGCGCTTTTGGGGCACGTGGAGGCGGCGGAAGCGCTCGCCCTCCAGTTCGAGGCGGCGCTCGGGGAAACGGCAGGGCGGCTGCGCGCCGCCAATCTCAGGGCGCTTTATTATGAACGCGGCGGCTACACGCCCGGCGCGAGCGGGCTCGTGCACGACATGCTGCGGCATGTGGGCCTGCGCAGCGCCGCAGGCGAGGCGGCCATGGACGCGCCCCGGTTTCTCGACATCGAGGCTGTTCTCGCACTGCGGCCCGATCTGCTGGTGATGGCCGAGCATGGACAAGCTGGCGACCAGGGCGCGGCGATGCTCGCCCATCCGGCGCTCGTGCGGCTTTATGCTGACGACCGGCGCCTGACCCTGCCGGTGCGCGAGACGATCTGCGCCGGGCCGTCCGCCATGGCAGCTGTCAAAAGGCTGGCGCCGCCCGCGCCGTAGTCCGGCATGAGTGCGTCCGCTTTTACGTGGCCTTTTGGCAACAAGCGTCTGCAAAAGCGCACGCCGACGATCGTCAGCATCTGTATACAATCAATTTGTCTTGACACCCGGTCAGTTCGGAAAGCGTTTCACGATGTGTTTAAGGCAAAGAAATTTCAGCGGTTTTTGCTCAAATTTTGTGCGCATTGATCATTTGCGAAGCGCGCTTCCCTGCGTTTCGGCGGCGATTTCAGCCGCTTGGCCGCGCTCAAATTGATCTTGGCGGACGTTTGGCCGCGGAGTATCAATTTGAATGACAAAACCATGAGGGCCTGAAGGTGACATGGCCGGATTAGTCAGTGGGAGGGGAGTTCAGGGGCATGATGTTCAATCACCACATGAAGACTTGCGTTGCCGCAACTGCCGTTTTGGCGGGCTTGGCTGCCGTAACGCCGGCGCTTGCAGGCGGTTTTGCCGTGCGCGAGCAATCGACGACATATCAGGGCATGTCTTTCGCGGGCAATGCGGCAGGCGATTATCTCAGCTCCATGTTCTGGAACTCGGCTGCCGCGGCCGCCGCTCCGGGCATGAACGCCGAAAGCCATATCGCCATCGCCATCGTCGAGACCGACATCCAGGCAGAAGCCTCCGGTTTTGGGCTCGTTCTGGACAGAAGCTCCGGCGACATCGCCCAGGATGCGATCATCCCCTCGTCCTATTTCAACTATCAGTTGACCGACCGGCTGTTCTTCGGCCTGGCGCTGAATTCGCCTTATGGGCTGACAACGAAGCCGGAGAATGCAGCTTGGGCCGGATCGCCCTTCGCCGTGACATCGAAGGTTTTCACCATCAACGCCAACCCGATGCTCGCCTATAAGCTCACGCCTGAACTCACCGTGGGCGCTGGCGTACAGGTGCAATATTTCAAGGTTCGCCTGAACAGCGGTGCGATCCCGCCCGGCTTTCCTGGCGCCGGTTTGCCGGGCCGCGAGGTCGAGGGCGACGATGTGGGCTTCGGCGCAACCGCTGGCGTCATCTGGGAGCCGACTCCCCACACCAACATTGGCCTCGGCTGGCGCTCGTCCATGGACATCGACATCGAGGGCACCTGCAAGGGCGGCGGCCTTTCGACATTGAGCGTCGGCGTGGTGGATTGCAGGATTGCATCGGGTGGTGGTGGCGTCGAGACGAGCCTGACGCTTCCCGACGTCGTCACAGCAAGCTTCAGCCACGCCGTTACGGAAAATCTTAAGGTGCTCGGCAGCCTGGAGTGGACGAACTGGAGCCGCGCAACCACGGCGAACATCCGCGGCAACAACGGCGTGCTCGTGGACGTCTTCCCGCTCGAATACGAAGATGGCTGGTTCTACTCGCTCGGCCTCGAATACAAATACACACCCCAGATCACCCTGCGCGGCGGCGTGGCTTTCGAAGAAAATCCGATCCCCGATGCGGAAGTGCGCACCAGCCTGCCGGACGGCGATCGCCTGTGGCTCAGCATCGGCATGACCTATCAATTCTCCGAGAAGCTCGCCATCGACCTGGCTTATACCCACGTGTTCGTGGACGATCGCAACATCTGCGAAACCGAGGCAAGCAATTGCGCCCTGCTCAGGGCAAAGTCGGAGAGCGAGGCGGATTTCGTCTCCTTCGCGGCCCGTTACAAGTTTGGCCCCTCCGCGCCGCTGGAGCCGCTGAAATAAGCATCACCTACTTTTCAGAACCGAAAGCCGGCCCAATCGGCCGGCTTTTTGTTTTGACGGCAAGCAGCGTTGAAGGCGCGGTTCACTTGCGAGCGCCGGCGTGATAACCTCCCTTCACATTGCGAATAATGGCGCGATGGTCACACTGGAATTGCCGGGCATGGCGCTTCGAGACAAGACCGTTCTTCTCATCATCGGCGGCGGCATCGCGGCCTACAAGGCACTCGACCTCATCCGCCGCCTGCGCGAGCGGGCCGTGCGCGTGCGCCCGGTCATGACAGAGGCCGCGCACCAGTTCGTCACGCCCTTGAGTGTTGCCACGCTTGCCGAGCACAAGGTTTTCTCCGAGCTGTTCGATCTGAAGGACGAGGCGGAGATCGGGCACATTCGCCTCTCCCGCGAGGCCGATCTCATCATCGTCGCGCCTGCGAGCGCCAACCTGCTGGCCCGCATGGCGCACGGCCTTGCGGACGATCTCGCCAGCGCCGTGCTGCTCGCCGCCGACAAGCCCATCCTTGTTGCGCCGGCCATGAACTGGCGGATGTGGCAGCACCCGGCAACCCGGCGCAACCTTGCTCAGCTCGAGGCGGACGGCGTTCATGTCGTCGGCCCGGGCGAAGGCGCGATGGCCTGCAACGAATGGGGGCCGGGGCGAATGGCCGAGCCGGCGGAGATCATCGAGGCGGCGGAGCGCATCCTCAATCTTGCGCCCGATGCCGCGGCTTCCCTCGCCGGTCGGCATGTGCTCGTCACCGCCGGGCCGACCTTCGAGCCGATCGACCCGGTGCGCTACATCGGCAACCGCTCCTCCGGCAAGCAGGGCTATGCGATCGCCGCCGCCGCCGCCCGCCTCGGCGCGCGCGTGACCTTGATCGCCGGGCCCGGAAGCCTGCCCGATCCGCCGCGCGTTCACGTGATCCATGTCGAGACCGCGCAGTCAATGCTCGACGCGGTCGAGGCGGCGCTGCCGGCAGATGTTGCTGTTTTTGCCGCTGCCGTCGCCGACTGGCGCATCGCCGAGGCCGCGCGCGACAAGATCAAGAAAGGCGCAACGCACCCCGCGCCTTCCCTTTCGCTCGTCGAAAACCCCGATATCCTCAAAACCATCGCCAGCCGCAAGAGCGGCCGTCCGGCGCTCGTCATCGGCTTTGCGGCGGAGACGGAACAGGTCATTTCCCACGCGGAAGAGAAGCGCCTGCGCAAGGGCTGCGACTGGATCGTGGCGAACGATGTTTCCCCGGAAACGGGCGTCATGGGTGGGGACAGGAATACTGTCCATCTCATCACAGCGGAGGGCATCGAGAGCTGGCCCGATCTGCCCAAGGAGGAGGTGGCCATGCGCCTGATGCGGCTTGCCGCGGCTCATCTTGCCGGCCGGCCCTCCACCACGCCCAAGGCGGCCGAATGACGCGCATGGCCAAAGCTCAACCGCAAGCTTCGGGAGAAGGCGGACTTGCCGTTCAGGTCCGCATGCTGCCGCACGGACAGGATTTGCCCCTGCCCTCCTATCAGAGCGAAGGCGCGGCGGGTATGGACCTTGCAGCCGCCATCGGCGGGGATAAACCGCTTATCCTTGCGCCGGGCGAGCGCCGGCTCATTCCCACCGGGCTTGCCATCCGGCTCCCCGCCGGTTTCGAGGCGCAGGTGCGCCCGCGCTCCGGGCTTGCCGCGCGCTTCGGCATAACGGTTCTGAATGCGCCGGGCACCATCGACGCGGATTATCGCGGCGAGGTGATGGTTCTGCTCATCAATCTGGGCCAGGAGCCGTTCACGCTCCAGCGCGGCGACAGGATCGCGCAACTCGTGATCCAGCCGGTTGCGAGGGCACGGCTCGAAATATGCGCCGAACTCGACGCCACCCTGCGCGGCGATGGCGGCTTCGGCTCCACGGGACGGTGAACGCACATGCTCAGCCCTCAGGAAATTCAGCGCTACAAGCGGCATCTCCTGCTCAAGGAAATCGGCGGGCAGGGCCAGCAGCGCCTCAAGGCGGCGCGCGTGCTCGTCATCGGTGCGGGCGGGCTCGGCTCGCCAATGCTGATGTATCTGGCCGCGGCGGGCATCGGCCACATCGCCGTGATGGATCACGACACCGTCTCGCTCGACAATCTGCAGCGGCAGATCGTCCATGCCACCGACCGCGTCGGTGCGCCCAAGCCGGACAGCGCGGCCGCAACCCTTGGCGCGCTCAACCCGCATGTGACGATCGAGCCGATCCGGGAGAAGCTCACCGCGGCCAATGCGCTCGCCATCATCCCCGGTTACGACATCGTGGCGGACGGCTCGGACAATTTCGCAACGCGCTACCTCGTGAACGACGCCTGCTATTTCGCGAAGCGTCCGCTGGTTTTCGCCGCGCTCGGCCCGTTCGACGGCTATCTCTCCACCTTCCGCGCTTTCGAAACCGGGCCGGACGGAAACCCGAAACCGTGCTACCGCGACATCTTCCCCGAAGCGCCGCCGCCCGGTACGGTGGCGAGCTGCCAGGAGGCGGGCATCCTCGGCGCGGTCGCCGGCGTGATGGGCACGCTGCAGGCGGTCGAGGTGGTGAAGGAACTGCTCGGCCTTGGCCAGTCGCTGTGCGGCAGGCTCTTGATCTACGATGCGCTTGCCGCCCGCTTCGAAACCATCGCTGTCGCCTGGGACCCGGACAACCCGCTCACCGGCCGCAACCCCGTCATCCGCGACCTGTCGCCCCACAGCCTTGCAGCCTGAGCCATGCGCCCCGCCCCGCCATCGCCCGCCGACGTCATCAATTTCTGGTTTTCGGCCGAAGCGCGGCCGAACTGGTTCGCAAAGAGCGAAGCCTTCGACGAGGCGATGCGCGCCCGCTTCGAGTGGCCCTACGCGCTTGCCCGCGACGGCGCGCTCGAGGACTGGCGCGAAATGCCCGCCAGCGCGCTCGCGCTCGTCATCCTGCTCGACCAGGTGCCGCGCAACATCTATCGCGGCACGGCGCAGGCCTTCGCCACCGACGACAAGGCGCTCGCCATCGCCGAGGATGCCGTGGCCCGCGGTTTCGATGCCCATCTGGGCGAGGAGGAGCGGGTGTTCCTCTACATGCCGTTCATGCACGCGGAAAACCTCGCCGCGCAAGAGAAGGGCGTGGCCCTGTTCGAAGCGCTGGGCCGCGCCGAAAATCTCGACTACATGCGCCGCCACCGTGATGTCATCGTCCGCTTCGGCCGTTTCCCGCACCGCAATGCGGTTCTCGGCCGGGACTCGACGCCGGAAGAACTCGACTTCCTGAAGCTGCCC